>Ga0214473_10001088_pt1 | contig 36700 bp, 30 predicted proteins | sample RVTome_7_FD_203509 | JGI IMG/M metagenome (GOLD analysis project Ga0214473, IMG submission 203509) | Soil microbial communities from uranium-contaminated site in the Upper Colorado River Basin, Wyoming, United States - RVT98D197 | ecosystem: Environmental > Terrestrial > Soil > Contaminated >... | reverse complement strand
CGCTTTATTTGCCTGAAAAATAAAATGAGCGCGCCCGGTGGGCTTGGTGTGCTATGGCTGTGGCCAACCTACGGAAGGGAACACCATAGACAACCCACCGCGGTCTTACCGCTCATATATAATCATACTCATCATAATAATCTTTGTCAAGATGACATGATGACGGTGCGATCTCAAGCGGCGGGATACGGGTGTCCTGATTTTCTTGCGTGCCGATTAGCCCCTCTGCTACAATCCCGGAGAGTGCTGGGGGGAGATTAGAATTAAAATGGGCATTTCGACTGGCTTGTTTATTAAAAAAGTAAAATCGCGTCCTCGTTTATTTAGCCAGGAAAACAGATATATAGGTTTCTATTTCCTATGGCTGATTATAATACTTGTTATTACAATGCTGGTGAACGCGCTCCTTTTAAGCAAGGGTTCAAACATCCTGATTGTATTATCCATTCAATTATTTTCGATAGGGCTCTGTCATCGTGTTTATACATGTATTCGCAAATACTTAGAAGAATGGATGCAGTCGGCATTCTTTAGGGTAGGATTAACCGGTTTTATTTACTTGCTGCTATTCCTCTTAATTTATTTTTACCTTTATGGATATTATTTTGAATTAAAACATACAAATCCAATTATTAACCTGCTGTCGATAGATTTGAATGCCAAACGGCTTTCAACATTGATTTTGACTTATCTGAACCTTATTGTAATTGTAATTTTTGGCCTCTTGCCTGTTTTCGTTTCTACCAGAGTCAACAATACGGCATCAAACAAGGACGAAGATATAATAGCTGCCATAACTGCTCTACGCAAATATCCCCCCTTTCCGTACTGGGAAAGACTAATACCACTGCTGAAGACAATACTCCAGGAAAAGATGAATACAATAGTGCTGGGTTTCCTTACAAATAGTGCAGTTATCCTTTTTTTGCTGGTTATAATCTACTGGTCACCCACCAGAGCGCATAAACCGGCTGACTTGGATGTCCTGCGATTAGTTTTTGTGACATTTACAGTATGGCTATCTTCACTTGCAGCGTGGATATTCCCTGTTCTTATGGGACTGACCATAAATCTTGAAGATACGATATTTAATACCTATCTCAGGAAATTAAGGCAAACTATTCATAATCTTGAAAATCACACAGTTGTTTTAGGCTATGGGGATCTGGGGAAAATAACCGTAAAAGAAATCGACGGGATTGGAAAAAAGGGAAAAATTGATGGAGATAATTATGTATACATGCTCATTCCGAATAATAAGCTTGATTTTATTTCACTAAGAAAAAACTTTATTGTAGCAGATAAAAATGAAGAGGTATTCCGCTTTGTTTCTAAATCCATAGAAGATAAGATAGGTATTGCAATTTTTGAGAAGGAGTTTTATTTTCCTGCAGTAATCGGGGATATAAACCTGCCATCCACTTTGGAACATATAAATTTCTCGCTGGCCAAAATCGTGTTAAATGTTACCCAAGACGAAAATAGCACATTTTCCATTCTAAATTTCCCCAAAAGAAATAAGGAAAAGAGTTCGGATGATAAAGGAGAACCCAAACTTGTACTATCCTTTTATAAAACATCCGACAAGTCTTACCTGATCACACGAGGAATTTCAACGGATAGATATTATATCTATCCGTTACAGGTATCTGGCATCTCACTGGGTAAAAGGCTGTATTCTTTCTATAAAAAAAGCTTATTGGACTGTGACGCCGATGATTATTCGAACCAAAATGATGCCGAACTCAGGAAGAAAGGAAAAACTCTTATCATAGGGGATGGCAAACAGCTTTTTTTTGCTATCGAATCTTTTTGGATGGGAATGAAAAATTTTTATGAGAATGACCTTTATCTCATCCGGGAATTTTTTAACGTGTGTGTTAGCATATTTGCCGATTCTCTTTATCTTCAAAACCATCTAAATAAAAACAAGAATGCATGTCTTTTTTCTATTCCAAGATCCGTCAAATTATATAATAAGTATTTAGAAATTCCAGTCGTATATGGCTCTCCAACAAATTTGATAGACCTGGAAAAAGCCATTGAGAATAAAAAACCAGAATTTATTTTAATCAGTTTTGATGATGGTCAAAAGACACTGCGTGTTCTCCATGAACTCCTTGTTATAGCAGGAAGAAAGGGATGGAATGAAAATAAAAAAGGAGAAAAAAAACCCTATATTATTGTGAGTACGCGCGAACGCGAAAAAGATGATGTTAAGGATGTAATATTTTATTGGAAAAATGAAAGACTTAATGAGGGCTATCCAAAGCAGTATCCCGACGGCATTGTAGATTATTACGAAGGATCAAAGGGTATGATAAAAGGTCTCGTAAAAAGTTTAACCAGCAGAAATGAGAAAAATCAATATGAGAACCAATACGAAGTTTCTGTTTGCGTGAATAATATTGCCGGTGCTACTGCTACTCTTTTAACAGAAATGGCTGGCTTGTGCTTGAAATTGCCAGAACCACAACCTGATGAAGAAAAGCCAAAAGAAAACTATTTACCATTTTTTATCAATTTTGATGAGAGGAGCATGCAAAACAATCATTGGTGTTTTAATTCGCATGCTGCCCTTGTATTGAACGAAATGTCAATTCCTAATATTAAGGATATTTTAAGAGCATGTTCAATTAATGCTGAAGGAAAATACGGTGAAAACAAAAAAACGGAACAAAATACCAGGGAAAAGATTAAAGAAATATTACATATTAAAAAATATAAAGAAAATGGGCGGATTACTAACCCCCGGGGTTGTCCTATGAGACAGGTATGTTCTCTTTCTACATTTTCGAGGCGTTACGAATCAGATAAGGGCCGAACAGACCCGAGGAATCGAAAAAGTCACGAACAATATTATGCATATGATTCACAAATACCCTCTTCCAGCAATACAGACATTTTGGGTGAAATTTTGGTATGTGGGAATGGGTATAAGCCTGGGACCTTAGCAACCGCATTAAACTATTTACTATTCAGGGATGTAGAACCTGACAATTCCCGCAAGGCGAGGATGAATAGGATGAATATTAATTATATTCAAGGTTTTACATGTTACGACATGAGCTTTTCATATCACAAGATCTTCGGGGAAATTGTTAAATCATCTGATAGAGAGATTACAAATGAAATTCTAAATGCCTGCCTTATTCATCCCATTACCTGCAAGGATAGATGGAAAAGATATGCCATTCAGTTATATGAATTCCTGAACAAAATACCTGGGAACAAATATAGTTTATATTTCGATAAAAAAGATAATAACCCAACACGGATATTATTAATTAAGAGCCATTTCATAGTGGATTTAAATGACGGCGGATTGACATTCAGAGATAATTGTCTCCGATTTGACCCTGAAAAGTTTTTTCCAGAGTGCGGGGGTGGTAAATGGGATTGCAAGCTAATTTATTATCTTAGTGGGAAACCTGATAAAATTACTTATAGTAAAATCACTTGGGAGGAATTTCTTCCTCCTTCTCCTCCAACTCTGCCGGATGAGGGCCGAATCAAACGTACGAAAAAAGATTGACACTACCGGCGAATTTCATGCTTCCCCGCCATTTACCCCGGTTGTAATCAAGGGATAGATATGTCATTATTAGGCAGGAAAAAAGCGCATTTGGAGAAATACCGGGAAAAGATAGCCGAGTTCTGCAGACGAAACCATTTCCGCAAGCTTTCGCTTTTCGGCTCCTTTCTGCGCGGGGAGGCCGGACCGGACAGCGATATTGATTTCCTTGTGGAATTCGACCCCGACCATATCCCCGGCCTTATAAAGCTCGCCGGAATGGAAATAGAGATCTCTAAGATACTTGGGCGCAGAGTGGAATTAAGGACAGCCCAGGACCTGAGCCCTTATTTCCGGCAAGAAGTGGTCGACTCGGCAGAACTAATCAAAGAGCTTGAAAAAATTCCGGAGATTTAGGAGCATATAGAAGGAAACCCCTTTTACTCTTTCTTCCTCGCCCGCGCCTCAAGCACCTCTCTCTTGGCCTTCAAGGTCTCTTCCATCCCGAAAAGGAATTTCAAGTACCGGGCGGCGAATTTCATGAGGGCCTCGTCCTTGGCCTTCAGCTCTTCGATTTCCTTTTCGGGGACCTCGAAGACATCGAAGAAGCGGCTTTTAAAGATATACTCGCGGAAGGCGTCCAAGTCGTAGCTTGCCATGAAGAACTGCCCCCGCTTCTGGTCGTTGAGCTCGGGCTGGTTGGGGAGGTTGCGCCTCATAAGGAGCTCTTTCCATTCCCTGTTCATGCCATCATAGACCGTAATCTCCTGGTCGTCCTTCCAGCTTGAGATGGTCCAGAGGTCGGGCTCCTTGAAGCCCGCGCAGTGGGCCTCCTTCACGAAGAAATAGAACTCCTCGTGCACGATCTTCCCGGCGTCGTCCCGCTTCTTTAGCGTGCCCTGCCCCACGGGATAATAGCGGCAGCTTACGGGTCGGTCGGTATAGACGGTACAGCCGCCCATTTCGGAACCCTCCGGCACGACAACAAAGGGGCAGAGCCTTTCGGGGGCCGCACCCATCTTCAAATAGGAATAGGGATGAGAGGAGTTCTTGTCAACCTGTACTACGGCGTATTTTTCGATAAACTCATGCGAGCCGATGCCGAGGCGCCTCTTGAGCCGGAGGACGTCATAAGGGGTGAGCATGATATCTATGTTCGAGCAGCACCGGGTGAAGCAGGAGATGCCCGGATAGCATTTGAAGTTAAACTTGCTTTCCGGCCCCAACTGGCGCGGCTCCACGACCTTCATGTTGAACATGTCTTAGACCTCTTGCGGGAAGAATTTACTTATTTTAACAAAAATTCCGCCGTCCCCGCCATTGTATATATCGGGCGATTCGCTTAAAATTTAAGCATCATGGCTTCCGCGAACCCCCTCGGGGAATTCCTCAAGGAACCTAAAATAGCCTATTTCTCGATGGAAATAGGCATACAGAACGACATGCACACCTATAGCGGGGGGCTCGGCGTGCTCGCGGGGGACACCCTCCGCTCGGGCGCGGACTTAAAACTCCCTCTCGTTGCCGTTACAAATGTCTGCAAAAAGGGTTACTTCGAGCAGGACCTGGACCCCGAAGGGAACCAGACGGAAAGGCCCGCCCCGTGGGACCCCCATAAATTCACGGAACTCCTCCCCGAGAGGGTCCATCTTGAGCTCGAAGGGAGAGAGGTTGCCATGCAGGCCTGGCTCTATGTGGAAGAGAGCGTCACGGGCGGGAAAGTGCCCATAATCTTTCTCGATACGGACCTCGAAGAGAATACGCAGGCGGACAGGGACATCACCTCATATTTATACGGGGGGGACGAAAGGTATCGCCTGAAACAGGAAGCGGTACTTGGCATGGGCGGGTACCGGATGCTCCGGAAGCTGGGCTTTGACATCCGCAAGTACCATATGAACGAGGGGCACGCGAGCCTGCTTACCCTTGAGCTTCTCCTCGAATACAGGAAAGACATAGAGTCGGTCTGGGACGAGGACCTGATCTGGGACGTGGACAGGGTGAAAGACATGTGCGTCTTCACAAGCCATACCCCGGTGGAGGCCGGGCACGATAAATTCTCCTACGAGCTTGTTCGGGAGGTCCTGGGCGAGCCGATCCCCTTCAGGGTATTAAAAAGGCTCGGGGGCGAGGACAGGCTTAATATGACGCACCTTGCCCTTAACCTGAGCGAGTACGTGAACGGGGTGGCCAAGCGGCACAGGGAAGTCTCCATGCTCATGTTCCCCGGATATCAATTTTATGCCATTACGAACGGGGTGCATTCCTTCACCTGGACGGCAGAGCCCCTGAAAAGGATTTATGACAAATACCTTCCGGGCTGGGCAAACGAGCCGGAGCTTTTCGTCAGGGTGGGACGGGTGCCCGAGGGCGAGCTCTGGGATGCCCACATGGAGGCAAAGAGGGCATTGATAGACCTCGTGAACCGGGAGAGCGGGGCCGGCATGGGCCACGACACGCTCACGATCGGGTTCGCCAGGCGCGCCACGGCCTATAAAAGGGCCGACCTCCTCTTCAGGGACATCGAGCGGCTTGCCCGCATAGGGGAGGGAAAAATCCAGATCGTATACGCCGGGAAGGCCCACCCGCACGACAACCCCGGCAAGTTGGTGATCAAATATGTATTTGAGTGCATGAAGAGGCTCCGGGGCAGGATAAAAATGGCTTATCTCAAGAACTATGATATGAAGCTCGCCCTCAAAATGGTGGCGGGGGTTGACGTGTGGCTAAATACCCCGCAGAGGCCGCGCGAGGCCTCGGGCACCAGCGGGATGAAGGCCGCCCACAATGGGGTCCTGAACTTCAGCATCCTCGACGGCTGGTGGATAGAAGGGCACATAGAGGGTTATACCGGCTGGTCGATTGGCCCGGCCCCCTCGGACGAGCTCGAATGGATCCCGGGGAGCCGCGACGCCCAGGACGCGGAAGACCTCTATGGCAAGCTCGAAAATATAATCGTACCGATATACTACAAGGACCGGCATACCTGGGTGCGCATGATGCAGAACGCGATCGGCAAGAACGCCTATTATTTCAACAGCCACCGGATGATGCGAAGGTATGTGACCGAGGCGTATATCAGGTAAATGAAAATACGAGATGTGATCAGGCTGATTGAATCAGACGGATGGTACCTTATAACGGAAAAAGGAAGCCACAGACAATATAAACACCCGGTTAAAAAGGGAAGAGTTACAATAGCAGGGCATCCGGGGCATGATCTGGCTCCTGGGACACTAAACAGCATTTTGAAACAGGCTCAACTAAAAGGGAAGAGGTAAACTATGCATCGGTTCCTAATAGTAATCGAGAAAGCAAAAGGGAACTATTCCGCCTATGTCCCCGACTTGCCTGGCTGTATCGCTGCCGGAAAGACACGGGAAGAAGCGGAAAAAAATATTTATGAGGCCATCGAAATGCATATAAAAGGGATGGAGGAAGACAGAATACCCGTTCCTAAACCGCAGGCCGTTGCCGAATATGTGATTTTAAAATAGAATTTTTTACCCGCAGCTTGAGCAGGAGCCGCTGCTGCAGGACGAGCAGCCGCTCCCCGAGGAGCCCGCAAAGGGCTTTTCCACGCCGCTCATGCCGAAGACCGAGAGCTTCTTCTTGACGTCCCCGGAGCCGCACTTCCCGCAGACGACTTTCGTGGTGCTGAAGACCAGTTTTTCAAACTCGGCCTTGCAATTCCGGCAGATATACTCGTAAATAGGCATGATTTAATTATAACATTTACTTTTCTATGAGAGGGGAAGACGGGGGCCGAGGGGGCTGGAAGGCATTTTATCTTAATACACCATCCACTGTCCGGGGAGGAAGAGGTTTTCGAAGGTCATTATGGCAAACCTGTCCGTCATGCCCGCGATAAAATCGCAGACTACGCGGTGGGGGTTGGCCTTTTTCTCAAAGGGCACGTCCTTAAATGCCTCGTCCAGGTGGTCCAGGTAATACCTGTAAAGGTCGCCCAGTATCTTGTGGGCCTTCTTGAACTCCCCTTTCGTGCGGTCGCTCTCATAGACGCGCTCGAAGAGAAAATCCCGGAGGGCGTACATGGCCTCGAGGACGCCGGCGCTCATCTTAAAGGTGTCTTTCATCATGCCCTGGCTTTTTATGGTCTCGATTATGAGGTCCTTGACCATCCTGTCTATCCGGTCGGAATAGGTCTCGCCCAGGATTTTGGATACCCGGACCGGGATCTCGGACCTTTTAAGTACCTGGGCGCGAAGGGAGTCGTCCAGGTCGTGGTTTAGGTAGGCTATGGTGTCCGATACCCTCACGACCTGCCCTTCGAGCGTGATTGCGCGCTCTTCGTCGCTTCTGGGCAGGATGTTTCCCTTGCCCTTCGAGTGCTTGATTATGCCGTCCCGCACCTCGTGGGTAAGGTTCAGGCCCTTCCCGTCCCGTTCGAGGTAATCCACCACGCGAAGGCTCTGCTCGTAGTGCTCGAATCCCCCCGGATGTATCTCACGGAGCACGCTCTCTCCGGCGTGCCCGAAGGGGGTGTGGCCAAGGTCGTGGGCCAGGGCGATGGCCTCCGTCAGGTCCTCGTTTAATCTCAAGGCGCGCGAGATGGTGCGCGCTATCTGGCTCACTTCGAGGACATGGGTCAGGCGCGTGCGGTAGTGGTCGCCTTTGGGGGCAAGGAAGACCTGCGTTTTGTGCTTCAATCTCCGGAAGGCCTTCGAATGTATTATCCGGTCCCTGTCCCGCTGAAAGCAGGTCCGTATATCCCCTTCCTTTTCGGCCCGCAGGCGCCCGATGCTCTTTGCGGCCAGTGTAGCGCGGGGATGGAGGGTCTGTTTTTCTATTTCTTCCGTCTGCCGCCTTATGCTCATGGGGGGCTCAAACTGCTTCCGCAAAACGCATGGAGATGATCTTGGATACGCCGGGCTCCTGCATCGTCACGCCGTAAATATAGTCCGCCGATTCCATGGTGATGCGGTTATGCGTGATGACGATGAACTGTGTAGCCTGGGAGAGTTTTTTCACCATCTGGGCGAATTTTACCGTGTTGGGCTCGTCAAGGGCCGCGTCGGCCTCGTCCAGAACGCAAAGAGGGGTGGGCTTTATGAGGAAACTGGCAAAGAGCAGGCTCAATGCCGTAAGGGATTTTTCCCCTCCCGAAAGAAGGTTTATGTTCTGGAGCTTCTTGCCGGGGGGCTGCGCCACTATTTCGATCCCTGTTTCGAGTATATTGGTCTCGTCCGTAAGGCGGAGCTCCGCCCTGCCCCCGCCGAAGAACTCGAGGAAGACATCGCCGAACTTGGCGTTCAGGGATTCGTATGCCTCCCGGAGGCTCTTTCTCGTCGAGGCATTTATCTTTTTTATGGCCTCCTCAAGCTCCGCGATGGATTTTTCGAGGTCTTCGCGCTGGGTATTCAGGAACTCGAACCGGCCCCTCAGCTCTGCGAACTCCTCTATTGTAGAAAGGCTCACGGGGCCAAGCTCGAAGAGCTTCTCCTTGAGCTCCGCGATGCGCCCCCTCCATTCTTCCGATAATTCGTCCCCTTCCCCGGGGGGCGCGGCTTCATACGAGGCGAGTTCCACGTTATAGGCGGTGAGGATATTGGCCGCGAGGTTTTCGAGTTTTAATCTCAGCTCCGTAGAGCGCACTTCCGTTTCCCCCATACGCTGGGAAAGGGAGTCTATCTCCTGGCGAAGGCCTTTCATTTTCTCTTCTATTGCGATCAGGGCCTCTGCAATTTCCTCAAGCTCGCCCCTTTTTTCCTGGGCGGCCTCTTTAACGCCCTCGGCCCCTTTCACGAGTTCGCGGAGTTCGTCCATGAGCATGCGGGCCTCTTCCTCTTTACCCGTTATGCGGGCTTCCGTTTCCCGCAGGCCCTCTCCGGCCCTTTCGAGTTTCTGGAGAAGCTCTTTCTTCAAGGCCGTTACGGATGAGGCCTCTCTCTTCAGGCCCTCCAGATTCTGCCTCATGCTGTTAAGGCCCATCCGTGTTTCGACCTCTTTTGCCCGTTCCTCTTCGAAGCGGGCCTTTTTCCGGAGGATCTCTTCCTGGATGCCCGCTATGTTTCCCTCTCTCGCGGTCTTTCTCTCCTCGTGGGCGCCTTTGTTCCGGAGCCTCTCCGCAAGGGCGCCCTCCATCCGGACGAGCTCCTTTTTCAGCTCCTCCTCTTCGAGCTTGAGATAAGAGATCTTCCGCCTCGTCCTTTCTATTTCGTCCGAGAGGACCTGGACCGTATGGCCCAGAATCGAGAGTTCTTTTTCCATTTCACGGGAGCGGGCCTCAACCCGGGCCAGGCCCCCTTCTTTTTCCGTGATCTTTGCCGCGACCGTTTTCCCTTCCTCTTCCTCGCGCGCGATGAATTCGCGCAGGCCCGCGATTTCCCTTTCGATTTCCCGGAGCTCCCTTTTTTTCTGGAGAAGCCCTTTATTTCGGCCCCCCGTGAGACTCCCCCGGGGCTCTAATATCTCGCCGCCCATGGTAACGAAGGTGAACCCATTGCTCAGTTTATCAATATCAATAAATTGAAGGTCCTCAAGCTCTCTTACTATGAGGACATTGGAGAGGAGCGCTTTAACCAGTCCCTCGTATGGTGTCTGGGCCCTTACGAAATCCGATGCCCTGCCGAGCACGCCGGCTGGAACAGGCCCTGTTTCTCCCTGATTTATCGAGAGGGGGATAAAGGCGGTCCTCCCGATGTCCTTCTCCCGTATTGCCCGGACCGCTTTAACGGCCTCGTCCTTGTTTTCGACTATAAAGCCCCAGGCAAGCTCTTTCAATGCCGCCTCTACTGCCTTCTCGTATTCCGGCCGGGCCTCGATCACATCCGATAGGGCCCCTCTTATGTGCAGGTCCCCCGGGGCCATTTTCTTCAAATCCGCAAGGAGTTCTTTTGTGGCGGGGTCGAGCAGGATCTCCCTGAGCGAATCGGCCCTCGAAGAGAGCGAGGCAAGGGCCTCCCTTTTTGCCGTGAGCCCGGCCCGGTTGGCCTCGGCCTTTTCCTTTAAATTGGAAAGCTCAATCCTAAAGGCTTCTATTTCGCCGGCAAGGAGCGCCTTCTCGCTCCTCATCTGTATCCCCTGGGATTCAAAGGAACTCAAGGCCCGCTCCTTTTCCGCCAGCTCCCCGGTCTCTTTTTTTACCTCTGCCTGGAGGCTTTCCTCTTTCTTTTTAAGCCCCGAGGCCGCCAGTTCCGTCCTCGCAAGCTCATTCGAAAGGCCCGCTATCTCGTCCGTCGCCCTGAATAGCTCGCGGCGCGCCTCTTCGAGCGTGTCCTCAAGTTCGTCGATCTCCTCCCTGGCCCCATTAAGGGCCTCGTTCTCTTCCGAGAGGAGTCTTTCGAGAGAGGAGATTGCCTGCCGCAAGGTCTCCTCTTCCTTGAGAAGCTCGGCGCTCCTCGCATCCGCGCCGGCTATCCGGGAGGCGGTCTCCTCCTCCTCGTTCTTCAGGCGGAGGGTCTCGGCCCTCATGGATTCCTTTTCCGTATTCGCCACGGCCATTCGGCGCTCCTTCTCGGCCGCGCCGCGCTCCAATCCCTGTAGCTCTACATAAAGTACATTCAGCTCTTTCTCTTTTTCGGCAGAGGCAAGCCGTTTCTCCTGGTATTCGTTTTCCATGGCCGAGAGCTCTGCCCTGCGGGCCGCGTCCTTTTCCTTAAGGGCCTCAAGGGTTTCCTCCGAGGCCGCAAGGTTTGAGCCAAGCGCGAGGAAGGCGCTCTTTGCGAGCTTTAGCTCCAGGACCTTCAGCTCCTCAAGGAGCTTTTTATATCTCTCGGCCTTTTTTGCCTGCCTGTCCAGGGAATTTATCTGCCGCTTTACTTCCCCTATGATGTCGTTTATCCTCTGGAGGTTCAGCCGGGAGGAGGCCAGCTTCGATTCGGCCTCCGCGCGGCGGACCTTGTATTTGACCACCCCGGCCACCTCTTCTATGAGGAAGCGCCGCTCCTCGGGCTTGGAGTTTATTATCTTCGAGATATTGTCCTGCTCGAATATGGAATAGCTCTTTAGCTCAAGGCCGGTGTCCAGAAAAATGTCTTTGATGTCTTTCAGGCGGCAGGAGGAGCGGTTCAGGAGGTAATCGCTGTCCCCGGAGCGGTAGAGCCGTCTTGTGACGACCGTGTCGCCGCCGTTATTCGAGGCCTCGGGCGAGCCGTTGAGCCCGGCAACGTGCATATTGACCTCGGCCATCCCGCGGGGCTTTTTTGACTGCGAGCCGTCGAAGATGACCTCCATCATCTTGTCCCCCCGGAGGCTCTTGGCGCTCTGCTCCCCGAGGACCCATTTGAAGGAGTCCACGACGTTGCTCTTCCCGCACCCGTTCGGGCCGACAATGCATGTTATGCCGGAGTGAAGGTCGAAGGCCGTTCTTTCGGCGAAGGATTTAAAGCCTATGAGCTCAAGCCTCGTTACGCGCATAAGCAAAAAGAGTGGACGGGATAGTATAACTACTGGGGAAGAACAAAGACAAGAAGAACTTATCTCAAAATTGGCTTTGTTTTAAAAGTCCGGAAAAGGGGCGATCAAGATTACCATTTTAGAGTGTAGCCCATATCAGCGAGGTGTCAAATCTTTTCTCCTTTTCCTATAGAAAAGGACTATCAAAAATATATCAAAACTCTTGACAAGAGGTAAATTGGTTCTTATACTTTGGTTATCGAACTAACCTTTTAGACCTTCAAAACTTTATCCCGAATTTAAATCACGCGGCGCGGAGAGAAGTCTTTTTTTCATGGAGTAAGCAAGTGTTCCGGTTTCAAATGCGGGGTGGCTGGGAAGGGAGAACGTATAAAATCTCTTCTGCCTTTCGAAGGGAAGGGTTTAAGAGGAGAAGAAGAATGGAAGAGATTATCAAATTGATACAGAGCCTCATGGAAAAGAATTTTTACGGTGAACTGCTCATAAAGTTTGAAGCGGGAAAGATCATTATATGCAAGAAGACGGAAAGCATAAAGGTGAGGAAGGTTGAAAGCCTAAAGGCATAGGACAGCTTTAAGGGTATCGGAACAACCGGGCCGGCTTTCGGAGCGAATCGCTCCGGGTCGGCCTTTTTATTTGGGGCGAGCGAAAGGGGGTGATCCAATGGGTTAAAACCGGGTTAGGGGGAATTGCTTCACGGAGTTAATGCAAAATCGAAAGAAGGAGAAGAAAAATGAAGACTGCCGTTAAAATGTTTTGCCTGCTCGCAGCGATGATTTTTATAGTGCCTGCTTTTGCCGGCCAGGAGCCCTATAAGGCCCTCGTAGATGAGGACACGGACGTCCCCGGTTTTTACATCAGCCCCAAATTGTATCAGTTTACGCATCCGCACACCTCTTATCTGAACGAGAGGTTTGTCTCGCAGACATTTCCGACCCGGCCAGAGCTCTGCTGCACGCCGGATACCCGGGCAGCCGGTGAGTGTCCGGATCAGCACCCGGTTCTCGACGCATTGACCTCTCTCACAAGCAAGGGGAACAGCGGCTGGTACGAGTGGTGGATCCAGGTTCCCAAAAAGCCCGAGGGCGAGATGAACCTCGAAATCGAGTGCGGCGTCCTCAAACCCAATGAAACGGATATTCTGGAATGCGCCGCCGAGACCGGCGAGATAGTCGATCCCGGCTGCACGCGCAGGGCCGGCTCTTATCTGAACCCCAACGCCCTGCCCACTATCGAGGCCATTGCCTACGCCGGCTGTCAGAACAACTTTGATCCTTTTCATCTGACCGCCTACAAAAACCCGGGCCCGTACACTTTGGCCCGACCCATCCTGAACAGCATCCAGACCCTCGACGGCGGCCCCAATGCCCGCATAGCCCTCAAGGGCTGCATGGATAAGACCGTCCTCGTAAAGTGGCCCAAAGAAGGCCAGGTCAACCTGCTGGGAGAGACGGAGACGGCCCTCAGGGCAGGCGATATCATAAAAGTGAGGATGAACATCCCGACTGCCAACACGGTTGACGTGTACTGCAACAAGTATTCGGTCAAGATCGGCGGCATCGGCGAGCCTCTGACCATCCTGCCCGACGGTGTCTGCCCCGTTGTCTGCTTCGACCACAACGGCGACGGCTTCTGCGATACCTGCCCGGATGTGGTGGTCCCCTATGGCGTCTGCGATTAAGTTGTCTCATTTCCGGGCGGCCTGAAAGGGAAACCGGATGAGGAAAGAGGGGAGGAAAAATTTTTTCTCCCCTCTTTTATTGAGTTTTATAGAAAAAACCGCTCGAATCCATCAAAAAAATCTTGACAAGAGGTATATTCCTTCCTAAGCTGGTGAAAAGTTTGACCTGTCTTCCTGCCTTGTCCTCAGTAATGGAGGGTTAAAAATGCAAAAGTTCATTTTCACTCTGTGCCTTCTTGTTCTTCAATTCTTCTGGCATGGCCTTTCCTGTGCGGAAGAGGCGGCGGGCGATCAGAAAGCCCCCGCGCCGCTCTATCTACCCATTGATGAGATGAAAGGGACCGTAAAGGTCAGCCCTGTAGAGGAAGGCATATCATTAGAGGCAAATAACGCCACCCGTGAGGAGGTCCTTCAGGGCTTTGCCGATCAAGAGAAGATCAGGGTAAAGTTTTACTGCGTAGACCCGGCCGGGGAAGAGGAGAGGACCGGCGTTACGTTGAATAGCGCCTCCCCTATAGAACTCCTCAAGGATTTTCTCGGAAAGGGCTACAGTTTCGAGCTTCTCGATGAGGAAGGCAAACCTTTGGGGGCAGGGGAGGCGGCAGGGGACTCCCGCCCGGTAAAAGAGGTTAAGATTTATCCCGAAAACTGCCGGAAAAGGGAGCGCCCCTTAAGGACGTTCATGGTTTTGAATGAGCATCCCGTGTTGATAAAACATCCGGGGCAGATCAGACTCGAGGAGCTCTCCCGGATAATGAAAGAGGAGGGGCCCTCTTCCCGCAGCTTCGCCGCAGGTCTTCTGGGGAGCAGAGGGGGAAAAGACGCAATGCCCCTTTTAATAGAGGCCTTGAAGGACAAGAACCCGCGGGTATGGTCGGAAGCCCTCCATTATTTAAAGCGCATGGCCGTGAAATTCGGCACGGCAGAAGCGGCCCAGGCAATTTCCGAGAGGCTCAGGGACACGCCATATCCTGAATTATTAACGGCTCTTGCGCAGCTTGATAAAGAGAGGGTCTGGCCCTTTATCGGGACTTTCGTTGATAACCCGGACACGAAAGCCCGGAACGCGGCGGCCAGGGCATTATTGCTGACCGGAAATAAAAGGGCAATACCGTATCTCGCAAAGATAGCCTCCGGCGAGGATATAGAAAACTCCCAGCTTGCAATCCGGGCGATGGGGAAGATAGGAGGCCCTGAGGGAGCGGAGGCCCTTGTATCCCTTCTTAGGGGGGAAAATGAACCGCGCCGGGCTTTGGCGGCCCAGGCGGTTAAATTCCTGCCCGAGGCAGACAGGGCCAAAGCGGAAAAAGAAGTCCGGAAAATAATAGTGCGGCCCGATGTTGCGGATGAGATGCTTGCCGCGCTGGTCCAGGTCTCATACCTGGAGCCCTTGAAGCATCTGCTCGGGGACGCGGGGGCAAGTCCGGATTTGAAATCCAGAGCCCTGGGTGCCCTTGCCGCAGGCTCGGAAGAAGCCGTTGAGACCGCGGGCATTGCCGTCGGGGACAGTTCCCCGGCCGTCCGGCTTGCGGCCTTGAACACGATAACGGAGATCGGGACGGAAAACGCCCTTCCGCATTTTGTCCGTGCCGCGGGAGATAAGGAGGCTGAAATAAGGAAGGCGGCCATGAGCGGGCTTGCGAGGCTCGGCCCCACACCGCCCGTCCTTACCGCCCTTTCCGGGGGACTTGAGGACCCGGACCCCGGCGTGAGGAAGGCCGCTATCGACGGATTTGATCAATTCGGAAAACCCGATAACCAGATGGTCTCTATATTGAAAAATGCCGCCGTAAACGGAACGGACCCATACGTCTCAAAAAAAGCGTCTTCCATTCTCCAGAGGTGGGGTCTGGAGGCCTCCAGGAAAAAGGCGAGAGGAATGACATCGGCAGATTCAGAACAGGCCGGGGGACCGACGAGGAGGCAAGGGTGAAACCCGTTGCAGGCCTGGTTTGCCTCGTTTCGGCAATGCTCTTTTTTATGCTCGCCTTTGCCGGGGAGCCTTATAAAGCCTTTGTCGATGAGGATGCCGATGTCCCCGCTTTTTATATCAGCGAGAAACAGGCACAGTTCTTATTTAGCAATACGGCTTTCTCGAACGAGGTCTTCGGTTCCCAGCACATCCCGCTCGCGCCCGAGGTCTGCTGCACCGAGGAAACGGTTTTGGCCGGTGCCTGTCCCTCCGCTCCCAATTCCCTCACAACCTCTGGGACCAGCGGGTGGTATGTATGGAGAATCCAGCTTCCCGAAGAGCCCGTGGGGGAGTTGAATATCGAAATAGAATGCGGCGTGCTCAAACCTGATTCATTCACTTTCTGGGGATATGAATCCATCGAACATTGCGCCGGCGAAACCGGCGAGACAGTCGATCCCGGCTGCACGAGGAGGCCCCAAACGTATTTAAGAGCTTCCGCCCTGCCCACCATCGAAGCCGTGGCCTACCCCGGATGCCAGAACGATTTTACGCCTTTCCACCTGATATCCTATAAAAACCCGAGCACTTATCAAGGCAGCAGAGATCCTGTTTATCATAATATTAAGAACTCCGGCGCCGGGCAGGTCCTCGACGGCAGCACCAATTCGCGCATCGCCCTTGAGGCCTGCATGGAGAAGGCCCTCTTCGCAAAATTGCCCATGGACGGCGAAATAAATGCCCTGGGAGAATACGAGACCGCCCTCAGGGCGGGCGACATCATAGAGATCAGGATGGAGGTCCCCACCGCGAATACGGTTGACATATACTGCAGCCGGTATTCCGTAAAGATCGGTGGAATAGGCAACCCTCTGACCCTGCTCCCCGATTATTTTTGCGAATGGTAAACTAACCCCCGGGGAGTTACTAATAAGCGAGCCTTCGAGTATTCGTAAACCTCTGTGCTAAGATAGTTGACGATGAAGAGGGTAGCCATTACCGGAATAGGGGCACTGACCCCGCTTGGGTATGATTTCCAATCCTCCTGGGAGGCGCTCAAGAAGGGCACGAGCGGGATAACGGCCATATCCAGGTTCGACGCAAGCGGGCTCGCCTGGAAGAGGGCGGGGGAGATAAAGGCCTTAGACCTGGAAGAATTTTTCGCCATTAAGGAAATGAACCGCCTCGATCCTTTCACCTTATATGGGGCTTTTTCGGCCCGGATGGCGCTTGAGGACGCCGGGCTCCCCGTAAACGGCTTGGAAGCGGGCGTTGTTATCGGCTCGAGCAGGGGCGGGATCACTATGCTTGAAAAGGCCCTCCTGAAGGGAAGGAGAATTTCTCCCTACACAATGCACGCCTCGACAGTAGGGATGGCCGCCTCCTTTATAGCGCAGAAATTCGGGGTGAAGGGACGCTCCCTGGGGGTTTCGAGCGCCTGTGCTTCGGGCATGCACGCAATCGGAGAAGCTTACGGCCTGATTAAAAAGGGCCAGGAGAAAATAGTCCTCTCGGGAGGCGCGGAGGCGCCTATAACCAGGTTGTGCATCGAAGGCTATGGCAGGGCAGGGGCCCTCTCGAAAACGGATTCCCGGTTCGCTTCAAGGCCCTTCGGTTCGGGACGGGACGGGTTTGTGCTCTCGGAGGGGGCATGCGTCCTTATTTTAGAGGAATACAAAAACGCAGTTAAGAGAAAAGCAAGGATTTACGGGGAAATCATTGGATACGGGAATATTATATCGGCGCTTCATGAGACCCGGCCGGACCCCAACGGCGAAATAGAATGCATGGGGCTTCCTTTAAAAGAGGCCGGGCTTCTCCCGGAAGAGGTCGGCCTCATCTCGGCCCATGCCACGGGGACTCAACTGGGGGACAGGATAGAGGCGGATGCCATTAAGGAAATTTTCGGCATTAAAGTGCCCGTAACGGCCCTTAAATCCCTGACCGGCCATATGCTCTCGGCCTCCGGGCCCTTCGAGGCCGCGGCCGCGCTCATGTGCTTGAGGGAGGGCCTCCTCCCCCCTTACCCCCATTTAAAGGAGAACGAATCAGGACTAAAAATATCAATTAAAGGGGAAAAGATCAAGGGCGGATACGCGCTCGTGAACTCTTTCGGGTTCGGGGGGTTTTGCGCGAGTCTCGCGTTAAAGGCCGAACCTCTGATTTGAACACGTTCGGCTTCGCGTGTTTTTGCGCGAGCATTGTGCTCATCTCGGAATTGTCAAATACTAATTTAGTATCAAATAGTAATTTATTAGGATTTCAATTTTATTTAATCTCCTTCTCATATACCCTGAACCTCTTATAGAGCCTTGCCCCCATCATCTCGGTGATCCTTATGACCGGCAGGTTGTCTTCCAGAAGCCACGATAACTCGACCTTTTTAAACGGGTCCCCTTTTTGCCCTTTTATCCCCTCAAAGCCCTTTGCGAAGAGGAGCGCGTCCACGCCTTTTGCCCGCCATTCCTCTTTTATGCCCAGGAGCATGAGCCGGAGCGCGTCTATCCTTTTTGAATAATAGAGGGCCTTTATTATTTCAACCGGGCCCAGCCTCCCTTTTATGATTCTTAAGACCTGGTTCATATCGGGCACAAGCCCCAGAAACCCGACCGGGGAATTATCATATTCGGCTATCAGGGTAAGCTCCGGGATGAGTATGCCCTTGAGCTTTTTCGCCATGTGGGCGAGTTCGTCATCCATCAAAGGAATAAACCCCCAGTTCTCCTTCCACGAAGAGTTATAGACCTCCTTAAAAAGCCTGAGTTCCTCTTTTAAATGCCTCATTCTCACATTGCGCACGCGGACCCCTTTTTTCTCCGCGATATCGGCCACCCGGTTTACCTTTGGAGGAAGCTCCTCCGGCATCGGAAGCATGGACGCGAAGAGGTCTTTCGCTTTCTTCATCCCGCACTCTTCCATAAGAGGGCCGTAATATGGCGGGTTATAAGGGGTCATTATCATCGGGGGCCAATCAAAACCCTCGATGAGGAACCCGCATTCCTCGTTAGTGGAGAAGTTCATGGGACCGCGCATGGCCTTCAAGCCCGCCTCTTTCAATTCCTGTGAAACTTTTTCCAGAAGCATTCGGGCGGCCTTGGCGTCATTTACCGATTCATAAAAGCCGAAAAAGCCCACCCCGTCCTTATGGATGGCAAGGTGGCGCTTGTTTATGATCGAGGCCACCCGGCCCAAAGTCCGGCCCTCTTCTCTCAAGAGGAAAAATTTTATATCCGCATAATTGAAGAACGGGTTATCGTGCGAGAAGACCCTCTTCTGCTCCATTACCGGCAAGGGACTGAAAAAGGGGTCGTCCTTATAAAGGGAAAAGGGGAAACGGATGAACTCGAGGAGGTCTTTTTTGGAGACGAGTTCAATAATTTCCAGCATAGGTTAGTATGCCATAAAAAGCATGCCTAAGCCTCAATGTGAAGCGGAATTAAAGAGGGCGGAATTTTTCGGAACGGGAGCTAAAGCTCTCTTGTGCCCCGCCCGTTTTTTATCTCTATTGACAATCGAAACCGCCCTGCTATGCTGAGATTATCGGAAGTAAGGATGGCCGGTGAAAGAAACCCCTTAGGAGGTGATAGGAATGCCTGTGACAACACCGAAAATAATGGCCTGTCAGGTCACCGAGTGCTCTTACAACAAGAACAAGGAGTGCCACGCCATGGCCATAACCGTGGGCAACAGTCACCCGACCTGCGACACTTTTATAAAGTCGTCCTTCCAGGGCGGCACGGATTCCATCGGCGGAGTGGGCGCATGCAGGGCCGTCGACTGCAAATGGAACGAGAGCCTGGAGTGCACGGCGGAAGGCATAAACGTGGGCACGCACGAAAACCATGCCGACTGCGTAACCTATTCGAAGAGATAGAACAGGAAAAAACCCCCGCATCAGTTAACCTGGGAAAACGGCCGGGCCGGCCATCTTTACCCGCCGCCCTCACCCCCGGCCCCTTTCCCGCTGCGCAGGCGAGGGGAGCCAAATTTTTAACCATTAAAGGGAGGAGTCAAGGGGGGCAAGGGAGCTTTAGCTCCCGTTCCGAATAATTTCCCTTCAAATCAGCCCCATCATCTTCCCCACCTTCCTGAACGCCTCGAGGACTATATCGAGGTCCTCCTCGGTGTGGGTAGCCATGTAGCTTGTCCTTATGAGGGCCTTGCCTGTAGGGACGGCGGGGGAGACGGCGACATTCGCGAAGACCCCTTCGTCCTGGAGGAGGCGGGCCATCTTGAACGCGGCCTCGTCCGCGCCGACGAGAACAGGGATTATCGGGGTCTCCGTGGGGCCTATTTCGAACCCCAGGTCCTTAAAGCCCCGGATCATCTTTCTTGTGTTATGCCAGAGGCGCTCTATGCGCTCGGGCTCGGACTCGATTATATCTATGGCGGCGCTCACGGAGGCCACGGAGGCCGGGGGAGGGGAGGCGCTGAATATCAGGGAGCGGGCGAAGTGCTTTATGTAATGGACCACGGGCTCGGTGCCGGCGATAAAGCCCCCTATGGAGGCGAGGGACTTGGAATAAGTGCCCATTAATAAATCCACATCTTTTTCGAGCCCGAAGTGCTCCGCCGTGCCGCGTCCCGTCCTGCCGAGGACGCCTATGCCGTGCGCGTCATCCACCATGAGCCTCGCGCCGTGCCTGCGGCAGATGGCAAGCACCTCCGGGAGGTTTGCGATATCCCCTTCCATGCTGAAAACGCCGTCCACGACCACGAGGACTGCCTTCCCCGAATGGTTCGAGAGGACGCGCTCCAGGTCCGCCATATCGTTATGCCTGAATTTCACAACGTCCGAATAGGATAGCCTGCACCCGTCTATGATGCTCGCGTGGTCCATCTTGTCTATGACCACGACTTCGTCCTTTCCGCAGAGGGCAGAGATGACACCCAGGTTCACCTGGAACCCGGTCGAGAAGACGAGGGCCGCCTCCTTGCGCATGAAGCGGGCGAGTTTTTCTTCAAGCGCCACGTGGATATCGAGCGTGCCGTTCAGGAACCGGGAGCCCGCGCAGCCCGTGCCGTATTTCCGCACGGCCTCCACGGCGGCCTCCTTCACCCTGGGGTGGTTCGTAAGCCCCAGGTAATTATTCGAGCCCACCATTATCATGCGTTTCCCGTTCATATAGACGACCGGGTCCTGCGCGCTCTCTATCACGCGGAAATAGGGATAAATGCCCATCGCCATCACTTCTTTGGCCTTGGTGAATTTCCTGCATTTTTCGAAGAGGTCGTCTCTCTTTACAGCCATCGATGGATCCTGTACCAGTCCGCCGTCCACTTGATCCCTTCCTTTAACCGTATTTTGGAAATAAAGCCCAGCTCCCCGCTCGCCTTGGAGGAGTCGCAAATCCAGTCCCTGTAAGAAAGCTCCCTAATTTTATCCCGGTTTATAACGGAAGGAAAGCCTTTTAAAAGGGAGGCCGCCCCGGCTATTACGGACATCAGGGCACGGGGTACGGGCACCTTGACGGGCTTTTTGCCGTAAATGCCCGAAATCAGGGAAATAAGCTCGTCGTTCGTATAGGGCTTCTCATCCGAAATAAAGAAAATCTTGCCCGCGCTCTCTTCGTTTTCGGCCGCCTTTATGATGCCCGAGACAAGGTCGTCCACATAAATAAGGGAGTAGCGTGAAACTCCCCAGTACGGATAAAAACCGCTCCGCAGGAGCTTAAAGAGGAGGAAAAAATCCCTGTCCCTCGGGCCGTAAACCGCCGAGGGCCGGATTATTACGACCGGGAACTTGCCGGCATATTCCAGGACCGCCTCTTCGGCCATGAGCTTGCTTTTACCGTAATGGGAGACCGGGTTCGGGACATCGCTTTCCTTGACGGGCTGTCCCTCAAGGGAGGGCCCCGCAGCCGATTGGCTGCTTAAAAAAACGAACTTCTTAAGGGAAGGATTTTCCGTAAGGACGGCATCGGCCAAGTTTCGAGTACCCTCCGCGTTCACGCTGTAAAATTCCTTATCCCTCTTCGCCTTCGTTAGCCCCGCAAGGTGGAATACGTAATCCGTGCCTTTCACGGCCTCCCCGAGGGAGGCGGGGTCCCTGCAGTCTCCCCGGCAAAAGGCAAACTCGAGTCCGTCGAGCCACTTAAGGGCCGATGTGTTTCGCACCATGCAACGGACTTCGTATCCCCGCTTGAGGAGCGCCTCGGCAAGGTGGCTCCCTATAAAGCCGCTCGCACCCGTAATAAGCGCTTTCATGATATAGAGGGCCTCATCTTACAAAAATGCCTTTTGTAAAAGGATCCAAAAAAGCAGAGATATTTTGATTGATTCCCCCGCAAAGAGTCAATAATCCATATCACATAATCCATATCACCAATTTTCGCAAACGGCTAATGCCGGACACATCATAACCGGGCTCGCGCAAATTCAATAAGCCGGGTGACGCCCGGAAAGGGTTTTAGCGCTCTTCGAGCCTCCTGATGCGCTCCTCTATGGGCGGGTGCGTGCTGAAGAGCTTTAAAAGGCTGCTTCCGCCGCGCAAGGGGTTGACTATGAAAAGATGCGAGGTGGCCTCGTTGGCCGCCATCGGTATGCGTTGGGACCCGTAATGGAGTTTCCTCAGCGCGTTGGAAAGAAAGCGTGCGTTGCCCGCGATGCTTGCCCCGGCATCGTCGGCCGAGTATTCCCTGGACCTCGAGATGGCCATCTGGATTATCACGGCCATGAGGGGGGCCAGTATTATCATCAAAAGAGCGCCCAGGGGGTTGCCGCCCTCGCCGTCGTCCCTGTGGCCGCCGAATATCATCGCCCACTGGGCCATATGGGCTATATAGCTTATGGCCCCGGCGATCACGGCCGCGACGGTGCTTATAAGGATGTCCCGGTTCTTTATATGGGCAAGCTCGTGCCCTATAACCCCGGCAAGCTCGTCAGCCGAAAGGAGCCTCGTTATGCCGTCCGTGACCGCAACGGCGCTGTGGCCCGGGTTTCTGCCCGTGGCGAAGGCGTTGGGCTGCTCCGCGGGGATTATGTAAACCTTGGGCATGGGGAGGCCGGCCTTCAGGGTAAGCCTCCTCACTATCCCGTAGAGCTCGGGGGCCTGGGATTCCGAGACCTCCTGCGCTTTGTACATCCTCAGCACCATCTTGTCGCCGAACCAGTATACGAACACATTCATCCCGAGGGCCATGATAAGGGCGAATGTCATCCCCTCTCTGCCCCCCAGGAGGTTGCCCACCCATAGGAAAAAAAGCGTCAGGGCCACCAGCAGGAATGTGGTTTTAAGGCCGTTCATCTTTGCCTCCTTTGAAAGTAAGGGAAATATTCAGTCTCTAATTTAGGATAACCGAGGGGGCCGCGATTTTCAAGGCAGGGCTGGGCTAAGCGAGCTGCGAGAGCACCACTTCCAGCTCTTCCAGCTTGAAGGGTTTGCGGAGGACCTTGATCCCCCTGTTCTTGAAGCTTTCCGCCATCTCGTTTGTTATATACGCCGAGCAGACTATCACTTCCGGCCTTTTGCGGGTGGCGATTTCGCTCAATTTGTTGACCAGAATTGCGCCATTTTCCTCAGGCATCCTCAAATCCGTGAACATCAAATCTATATCTTCTTCCTGCAGGGCGGTAATCGCCTCGCGCGCGCTCGCAACCGAAATTACCTTGTGTCCCCAACGGATTAGCGCCCTCTCGAGGAACCACCTTACAAGCTGTTCGTCGTCTACTATCAAAATATTCATGGGTATCCAGGTATTTCAAGTAGCAAAAAGCATGCTATGGTTTTTAAACAAATTTATGGAATTAAAACCGGACTAAGATTTTTAACGAATACTGCCCTTGGGAAACTACTCCTTATCCGGTAGAAAGCCGAACTTCTGCATCCTGTACCTGAGGGTATCTCTGGTCAGGTTCAAAAGCTTTGCCGCCTTTGTCTGGTTGCCCTTCGTGCTGTCCAGTGCCTGCCTTATGAGCTCCTTTTCAACCTCCTCTATGTCTATCCCGCTCATCGGAAGCCTGATATCCACAGTCTTGTAGCCCGTTACCTGCAACTCCTTGCTGCACACCTCCATGGGGAGGTGTTCGGGGAGAATGTATTCCTCGTTTTCGAGGATCATGGCCCTCTCGATTACATTCTTCAGCTCCCTGATGTTTCCGGGCCAGTTATATTCCAAGAAGAGCTTCTCCGTCTCGGGGGCAAGCCCTGCCACGTTTTTCCTGAACTCGTGGTTGAAGACGTCGATAAAGTACTTGGCCAGAAGCGGTATGTCCTCTTTCCGCTCCCGGAGGGGGGGCAGATGTATAGGGATGACCTTGAGCCTGTAATAGAGGTCTTCCCGGAACATGCCGTTTTTGACCTCCTCTTCGAGTACCTTGTTCGTTGCCGCTATGATCCTCAGGTCCACCTCGATGTCCTTTATCCCGCCGACCCGCTTGAACGCCTTGTTTTCTATGACTTTCAGGAGCTTTGACTGTGTATTGAGCTTCATGTCGGCTATCTCGTCCAGGTATATGGTGCCGCTGTCGGCAAGCTCGAAGAGCCCCTTCTTCATGGCTTTGGCGTCTGTGAAGGCCCCCTTCTCGTAGCCGAAGAGCTCGCTCTCTATCAGGGTCTCCGGGAGGGCCGTGCAGTTTATCTCTATGAAGGGCTTGTCGCCCCTGGCGCTCTGGTAATGGATGACCTTTGCGACAAGATCCTTGCCCGTGCCGGACTCCCCCTGCAGGAGGACCGTGCTGGCGTCGCTCCTTGCCACTTTCTCCATGAGTTCGAAGACTTTTTTGATAATAGGGGACTGCCCTATGATGCTCTCGAACCCGTACCGGGAGCTCAATTGGGAGCGGAACTGGAGGACCTCTTTCCTCAGGGTGCAGGTCTCGAGGGCCTTTTCGAGTATGATCTTCAGTTTATCCATATTGAAGGGCTTTTCCACGAAATCATAGGCGCCGAGCTTTATGGTCTTTACGGCGGTCTGGACGTCCCCGAAGGCGGTTATCATCACCACGACAGCGTCCTTGTTTATCTCTTTTATGCCTTCCAAAACGGTTATGCCGGAGATGTCCGGAAGGTGGATGTCCAGGAGGATAAGGTCGGGGCTTTCGTCCTTGAAAAGCGTAAGCCCGTCAAGGCCCTTCTCGGCGGTGAACACGGTATATCCCTCTTTCGTGAGGTTCTGATCGAGAGACCACCGAAGGAGTTTTTCGTCGTCTACTACAAGTATTTTAGCTTTGGGCATTTTTTAATCTTGCCAGGTAGGGAATTATAACATGAAAAGCGCTGCCCAAGCCGGGCCGGCTCCTGACCTCGATGGCGCCGCCGTGGCTCTCGACGATATTCTTGCCGATGGCGAGCGCCAGGCCCGTCCCCGTATGTTTTGTCGTGAAGGACGGCTTGAAGATGTTCATCAGGTCCTCGGGCGAAATACCCTTTCCCGTGTCCGTGAACACGGCCTCCATATGGTCTCCGTCCCTCTCCCTGATAGAGATATCGAGCGCTCCCCCCGAGGGCATGGACTGGAGGGCATAGAGCATAATACTAAGGAAGACCTGCTGCATCTGCTCGGGGTCCAATTGGACATCCCGCGACTCAGCCGTTCGGGAGAGGAGTATCCGGACCCCCTGTTTTTCGGCCTGCTTCGCGATTAGGGCCTTGGCCCGCTCCACCACGGGGGCCACATGAGTGCTTATCACCCGGGGCTCGGGCGGCCCCGCGAATATGAGCAGGTTCCTTATCGACTGGTCTATGCGGTCTATCTCGTTAAGTATCTCCCGTATTATCTCTTTTCTCGGGTCCGTATTGGGGATGTCCTCGGCCAGCACCTGTATGGCCCCGCTGATGCCCGCGAGGGGGTTTTTTATCTCGTGGGCTATGGCCGCCGCAAGCTCGCCCAGGGAGGCCATTTTTTCCATCTTCCCTAAGGCATCGCCGTGAGAGGCTTCGAGCCTGTTTGTGAGGGCTTGAACGGAAGCGAGGGCGCCGTTCAACTCCCGGGCGAGCCCGCCTATTTCGTCTCTGGCGAGCACGGGGGCCCTCAGGCTCAGGTCTCCTTTCGATACCCCCTTCACGGTCTCGGTTATTTCTTTAACGGGGCGCGTGACGAAATAGTTCAATAAGTATAAAAGAGGGAGGAAAAGGCCCATGAAGTTCAGGGCGAAGAAGAAGTAAAAGTTCCTCTTGAGGGCATAAATCCTGTCCCGCGTATACAGGGAAGAGAGCTCCACGTTGAGCACCGAAAGGACCTCGCGCTCCGAGCCGTGGCACCTCTGACAGGGACTGGAATTATAAATGGGCATATAGGCCTGGGCGGGTATGCCGTGCTCGTCAGAAATCATTTTAGGGGTGAGTGGGAGGTCGAAGAGGGCGGGCCCCTTGCCCCCGCTCCCGGCGGAACTCACGAGCTTGCCCCCGGTGCTGAAGAACCTTATCGCCTCCAGGTCATCAGTGATGAGGCCCGACGTGAACTGCCTGTATTCGGAGCCCCTGCCCTGGAGCATGAGCCCGATAATGCCGTTTTTCACCATCTCCGTCATAATGGTAAGCCGGCGGAAATTGTCCTCCATAAGGTGCTTCTTCTGGTTCTGGTAGTCGCAGAAATTGAACGACCCGAAGACGATGAAGAGCAGGCCCCCGCTTACGAGGGCATATTTGGCCCTGAGACCCAGAGTCTCCCCCTTTTATTCGAGGCTTCCGTACGCGTGAAGCCCGCTGAGAAGAAGGTTCACCCCCAGATAAGTGAATATCACGACTGTAAAAGCAAGGACCGCTACTACCGACACCCTCGGACCTCTCCACCCTTTAAGCAATCTCGCATGGAGGTAAAAGGCATAAAACAACCATGTAATCAGAGACCATGTCTCTTTCGGGTCCCAGCTCCAGTATACGCCCCACGCCTGGTCGGCCCAGATGGCCCCGAAGATAAGCCCGCCCAGGGTGAATATCGGAAACCCGATGCTTATTGCCCTGTAAGTGAGCTCATCAATAAAATCCGAAGACAAGTTGAAGGAGGAGATTATTTTTTTCAGAGCATTCCCGTAGCGCCAGACCAGATATATGAGCCATAGAAAGGCGGTATAGCTTGCGAGTACAATAACCGGGGAGCTGCTGCGGAAGGTGGACTTCAGGGTCATCCCTTCATTAGGGGCCGTGTCGCCCAGAAATTTTGCAACGTAATCGATACCCATAGCTGAAAGGAGCGCGACCGATATTCCCAGTATAAGCGTCCAGAAGAGATGATATTCTCTGTTCAGAATCAGGTATTTAAGGCTTACAAGCCCAATGAAGAACATGAGCCCCACAATTCCCATTACCGCGCCCTTAAACCCGGCGGCCGATACACTCTCCCCAAGATGTTTTATCTTAGCGGCCTCCTCGGCCTTGACAAGCTGGAACTTGACGAGCTGAATAAATATTAAAATCGCCGCTATGCTTACAAGCGAGAGGGCCAATATCGTGCCGATATTCTTAAGGATATTAACCGGCTGGCTCTCTTTCTTCGGAAAGACGCGCTTTGAAATATCCACATTGAGCTTTATGTCCACAACCACTACGAGGGCGAAGCTCAATATCCACATGATCGCGGTCTGCGGATAGAGGGTAGTGAGCCCGAAAAGCAAGGCGAAGGCTATGACCACGCCCCAGAATGTAATCTTCTTCTCCTGTTTCTCGCTATTAGCTATGAGGTACATGAGAGCGGTGCTGAAGGCGATTGCGAACGTGGAATAGGCGATAAAGCTCATCATCACGTGCACGAGGAGCCAGTTGCTCTGGAGCGCCGGCACGAGGGGCTGTATGTCCTTGCTCATACCCGAAAGGTCTATGAAGGCGAGCGCAAGACCCGCAACGGGGGTGACAAACGCCCCGAAGGAGCGGTTCTTGTATTTGAATTCGATTACGAGATACCCGAGTATCAGGCACCAGACAAAGAACACGAGCGACTCGTAGAGGTTCGTAAGCGGCACGGACCTTATAATCCCCATCCCGGAGAGCTGGTAGAACTCGCTCCACCTTATGAGTATGGCGATGGTCTGGCTTGCGAAACCGGCCACCGTGATGCCGGTCGCCGCCATCCCTACCGCCCTGTTCTTAAAGGCGATATAGGTTATATAGGCGATCATGGCAAGTATATATGCCACAGTGGAGAGGCCGAAAAATACGGAGCTCTGCATTATTTATTTTCCTCCTTCAAAAGCGCCGTAAGCTTTTCTATCTGTCTTTCGAACGAGAACTTGTTCTTGCTCGCTGTGGCCGCGACCTGCACCCTTGTCCCCCCCTTATCGGGCTGGAGCCTCACCCAGAGCTTCTTGTGGCTCATGAAGAAGGCCACGAAGAGACCGATCGCAAGGGTAAGGCAGCCCAGGTAGACGACCCGGACGCCGGGGTCTTTTCTCGCCTGGAGCCCCGTGTACTGGGCGCCCCAGAAGTCCTTGAGCTCAAGTATGGTCCCGTCCTCAAGCACCCAGCTTGCGGGCTCCCTCTCAAGTATCCATCTGCCGGAGACCTGGCCCCCGGGAGATTTTATCTCAAGACCCACGGCCGGGTTGTTCATCAAATTGGCGTATGTCACGGGCCTGCCCATCTCATCGGCCTTCAAGGCCGGGGAGAAATCGACAAAGGTGGCCGTGGCGTTCGAGCCGGGGATCGTGAAGGACTCGCCGGGCTTCACGCGCCTGGTCTCGGAGGCCCCGGCGGGTGTTTTTATGTCGAAGACGGCCTCCCCGGATGAGAGGTCATCCAGGAGCCCGTAGCTCGACTGGTAGAAGGTGACCCCCTTGTACTTCAAGGGGCTGTTCACTTCTATCCACTTGCTCGTTACGGGTTTTCCGCCCTCATATACCGTAAGGAGGCTTTTATACGCCTTCGGCATATCGCTCCTGCCATAGAATTCCACATCGAAATCCTCGCACTTTACCGTGAAATCGAGGGGGATTATGCCGTACTTGCGGAGGTCCGTTTTGAGCTGGGAAAGGGGCACCCCTAAATTCTGCGCCAGGTAGTTGAGGTCCCCCTTGGCCATGTCGAGCATGTTCACGAGCCGGTTTCTTTCGTTGGACTCGGCCTCGGTGGAAACTCCCCTGTTTTGAAAGACTATCGAATAGCCGACCCCCTCGGGTATGTTCACAAAGGCCTTGAAGCCGAAGAATATGCCTATTACGGCCCCGATAAGTATTATAAGAATGCTGAAGTGCGATATATATATTCCGAGTCTGCTCCAGGGGGCCTTCTGGGCGAAGAGCTGATACCCGCCGTGGGCATCGGCCTCTTCCTGCGCCTTAAACCCAATCGCCTTCAATGCCTTTCTCGCCCTTTCCTTCGCGGCCTCCTGGCCGCCTTTAATAACGGCCTCGGACCTTATCCCCAACGAGTTGAAGGTCTCCCTGGGGAGGGGTTTCAGCGGTGTAGTAACCTGCCTCCATATCGCGGGGAACCTGTCTGTGGAGCAGACGAGGAGGTTCAGCCCGAAGAGCATCAGGAGCGCGAGAAACCACCATGACCGGTACATGTCCATGAACCCCAGGCTATCGAGCACGTTATAGGCGCCCGGCGCCAGGTCCTGCCCTACCAATTTGGTGAGGACCTGTATGTTTTTTTCCCTCGGGGCCTGCTGTTCGATTATGGTCCCCACGATCGAGGTGAGGCCTATAAGGGAGAAGATGACTATGGCGAGCTTGACCGAGGAAAAAAAGCTCCAGACCCTGTCAGAGACGCTTTTTTGCTCCAAGTTAAAAATCTCCTTTTCCTTCGGGAAGGTGTTTCATATTAAACCATATATAGTAATATTTGGGTTTAGAAAATAGCAACCAAACCCCTCTTCATCTCCCCTTATAAAGGGGAGAAAGTAAACAAAAAAATTGTGTTTCCCCTCCTTACCAAGGAGGGGGCGGGGGAGGTTGGCCTCGTCATGCCGGGGCCTTGCTCTCGCAGGCGGGGAATGCCTCTTTGCCGATCACTTTGGGCCTGTCCCTCCTCGCGTCCACAACGCAGATAAAGCCGAAAGGTTTTTTATAGGGGTTCAGGAGTTGATGGGGCTCGTTGGGGCAGATGTAAATAGTGTCCAGATATTCCACTTTCTGGGCCTTCTTCCCTAAAATGACCTCCCCTTTGCCTTTGATGACGAGGACCACGTGCTCGTGCCTGTGGGTTTCGAAGCTTGTGTGTCCTCCGGGGGCAAGCTCCAGGTAGCGGAAATGGAACCGGGCCCGCTCGCCCTTCTCTCCCACAACGAGCATGTGCTTTATCACAGAGGCCCACTCCTTCCCCTCCACCTTGTACTTTTGGGGCCTTATGCCCTTCCAGCGGCACTCGCCGGAGTGTTTGACTATTCTGCTCTTTGCTTCGTTCATGTTCATTTATTCAAAATTTCAAATCTCAAACCTGAAATCCGATAATTATTTTTAACGAATCCCCTGCCTCGCGGGCCAGGGCGTACGCGCGGGCGGTCTCCTCTATGGGGAACCTGTGCGTAACGAGCATTTCCGCCCTTACATGCCCGGCCTCTATCATCTTTAGCGCCTCCCGCGTTTCCTCGGGCCCCGTAGAATAACTTGGAATTATACTTATTTCGTTGAAATAAATCTCATTAGGGTCGAGGACGAGTTTTTCTCCCGGGAGGGCCGGCGTGAAGAGGACCACTTTGCCGCCCGGGGCCGCGGCCCTGATCCCAGTCTCCATGGCCCGGGCGCTGTTTGGCCCGCAGATGACGAGGTTTGCCATCTTCCCGCCGGTCAGGTTTTTAAGGGCAATGAGGGTTTGTTCTCCTTTAGTGTCGATGGCCTCATCCGCGCCGAGTTCAAGGGCCTTTTTCAGCCGGAAGGGGACCATATCCGCCCCTATTACCCGTTTCGCGCCCAGCGCCTTTAACGCGAGCACATGGAGCGCTCCCATAACGCCAAGCCCTATTATAAAGGCAGTCTCCACGTTTGCTCCCCCGGCCCGTTTTATCCCTTTCAGGACGCAAGCCAATGGCTCGATTAAAACGGCATCCTCATAAGATATGGAATCCGGGAGTTTCAGGGTGTCGTTTTTGAGATTTATTTCCGGCATCAGGATGTATTCCGCGATGCCCCCCGGCGCTATCTGGCTCCCCTTCCATTTCGGGCAGTGGACGTAGTCCCCTCTCCCGCAGAACTCGCAACTCATGCATGGCGCGTGGTGATGGACGAAGACCCGGTCCCCCACCTTAAAATCTTTTATTCCCTCACCGGTTTTTACGATAACGCCCGCGGGCTCGTGCCCCAATACCAGGGGGGCCTTCTTTTCTATGTACCAGGGCATCAAGTCCCCGGAGCAAATCCCAGAGGCCGCGGTCTTCATGAGGGCCTCCCCCGGCCCGGGCTCGGGGACGGGCATGTCCTCGATGCGTATGTCGGTGGAACTGTATAGTTTTGCGACCTTCATTGTTATGTTTTAAAGGGCGCGGCAAGCGGCGCCCCTACGTAACCCGGACCTCTCCTTGCTTACGGCCTTATTACGTATTTTATTCCTTTCCCTTTAGCGAGATTTTTTAAAGCCTTTTCCGTCTCATCCAGATTAAAGCTGCCAGAAATGAGCGGCCGCACGTCTATTTTCCTCTTCGCCAATAATCTGTATGCCTCTTTCACATCCTCCGGACGGTAATGAAAAGACCCTTTTAAGGTAATCTCATCATAATGGATTTTCTCTGCCGCGTATGTTATCTGTGTCCCTTTCTTAAGGCCGCCGAAGAGCACGGCCGTGCCGCCCCGCCGGAGGTAATTCACCGATTCCTCCCAGATTTCCTTTTTGCCTGTGCACTCGAAGACGAAATCCACGCCCAGAGGGGCAAAACGTTTCAAAGAGGATTTAAGCTTATCCGGTTTTGCGGCGGTCTCCGCCCCGAGTTTTTTCGCAAGCCGCAATCTCTCGGGCTCGAGGGCGGCAATGGCCGTCCTTACGCCTTTTTCCCTTAAAAGGATGAGATGAAGGAGCCCGATCGGGCCGGCCCCTATAACAAGAGCTATATCGCCTTTTTTAAAGCGGAGCCCGCTTAAACCGTGGACGACACAGCTAAGGGGTTCGAGGAAACAGGCCTCCTCGAAGCTTAAATTTTTTGGTTTTTTAAATACGTTATTTTTTACGATATGCGCGGGAAGGATCAAGTACTCGCCAAACGCGCCCAGCACTTTCGTATCCATAATGCTCTCGCAGAGGTTTTCGAGCCCTTTTTCGCAGTAGAGGCAGGCCCCGCACGGTGCGGTATGGACGCTCATAATATCCTCCCCCGCTTTAAAGGCGACTCCTCTTCCGGCCTTTATGAGGGTCCCGGAGAACTCATGGCCCAGGGGGCCGGGCATGGGGATTAGGTTGTGGCCGCGGAGATATGCCTTTAAATCCGTGCCGCAGGTCAAGGCGGCCCTTATGCGGACCAATATCTCGCCCCTGCCGAGCTTCACCTTTTCGGGGGAAAAAGGGACCTCCTTAACGGCGATCCTTCCGGGTCCTATAAGCCAGGCCTGCTTCAAAAGGGTTAAAACTTAAGCCTTCCGCCCCAGATTTGCCCTATTACGGCAGCGGTCACAAAAACAGGCACATACGCGAAGCCGATTTGGGAGACGACCCTCCCCAAGAACACAAGCGGTATGGGCAGGTGGATATAGAGGAACCAGCGGAATGAATACTTCCGGGACTTGCTCCGCCAGTACCCGAATGGGATATTAAGCACCAAAGTAAAGGCGCAAAGGGCACTCACGGCCAGGGCCGTCTTAGAGGAAAAATCCATATAGGAAAATAACTTAAAAGCCGAAAGGGTGTCAAATAACGAGGGGCGGCGGGGCTCAGAACGGAGTTTTAATAATTATCGAATTTAAATTTTCGAAAACGCCCCCACCCGCCCCGGACCGTTAGGTTTCAGGTTCCAAAAAGGGTGCTATTATTTAGGAATGTTCATAGTGGAAGAAATCGGTGGGATTCCAATCTCCCGCCAAACAGTCGAGGTCGTGGAAAGGAAGGGCCTCGGGCACCCGGACACGATAATGGACAGCATATCGGAGGCCGTTTCCGTGGCACTCTCAAAGGTTTATATAGAGGAGTTCGGCCAGGTCCTCCACCATAATATAGACAAGGGCCTCCTTGCCGCGGGGAGGGCCGTAAAGGACTTCGGCGGGGGAAAGATACTGAAACCCATGCACATCTACATAGGTGACAGGGCCACCTTCCTTGCCGGGGGAAAGAAAATCCCCGTCCGGGAAATTGCCGTAGAGGCCGCAAAGGGCTGGTTCAGCAAGAACTTGAGGTTCGTAAACCCCGAAAGGCACATCAAATACAACGTGGTCCTTGCCCCCGGCTCCGAGCAGCTTGCCCGCATATATTCGGAGCGGGAGACAGTCAAAAAGGCAAACGACACCTCCGCCGGCGTGGGCTTCTGGCCCCTTACGAAGACCGAAGAGGCCGTCCTCGCCATTGAAAAATTCCTTAATTCGCGCCCCTGGAAGACCCGTTTCCCCGAAACCGGAGAGGACGTGAAGGTAATGGGGGTGAGGGAAGGGAAAACCCTCGTCCTCACAATCGCCATGCCCCTCATAGACAGGTTCCTGCGGGGGGAAGGGGATTACTTTTCGAGAAAGGATTTCATACTGGAAGAAATAGGAAAGTTCCTTGAGCCTTACAAGCGGGAATTCGACCTTATAGACCTGCACTACAACAGCCTTGACGAGCGCGGGAGGGGGACAAAAGGGGTCTATCTCTCAGTGCTCGGCACCTCCGCCGAGGACGCGGACAGCGGCAGCGTGGGCAGGGGAAACCGCGTAAACGGGCTTATAACATTCTCGCGGCCCATGTCTCTGGAGGCCGGGGCCGGCAAGAACCCCGTAAGCCATGTGGGAAAGGTGTATAATGTCCTTGCCCAAATCCTCGCGAGGCGCGTTTACGAGGAGGTGGAAGAAATAGAGGAGGCCTATATTTATCTTGTGAGCCGCATAGGGATACCGCTCAACGAGCCCCAGCTCGCTTCGGCCAAGCTCAGGCTCAAAAAAGGCGTAAAGCTCCCGGATATCTCGGCAAAAGTGAAAGAAACCATTGAGGACGGGCTCTCCCGGAAAAACATTCAGGCCCTTACACGGGGACTATGGCAGGGAAAGTATCCCGTTTGTTAAGGACGGAAAAATATTCATTCATTTTAACCGCGCTTTTTCTCTTTGCGTTTCCCGGTGTCTCGCATTCGGAGCAATACAAGCTCCCGGATTATGAGATAGCCCTGGGAGGGGGAACGAGCCTTAATTCCCTGTCCACCACGCAATTGCTTTTACTTGGGGCAAGAAATATCCATCTGAAGGAGGGGCTTTTTTTCCGGGTGGAGCCCACGCTTGAATACATAACCGGTAATGAGGATATGTACCTTGCCGGCTTCTCCCTGGCCCTGAGGTTTGCCTCCCCGCATGAGGGAATAACGCCCTTTGTGGACCTGGGGGCAGGCGTGAACTATGTAAGCGAGACGACTTTCCGCGACCGTGACCTGGGGGGGCATTTCCTCTTCGACCTCCTCCTCGCGGGCGGGTTTAATTTCGGAGACGAGTACAGCCTCTCGTACCGCTACAGGCATCTCTCCAACGGAGGGATCGGGGACGGCAACGAGGGGTTCGATTCCTTTTACATCCTCTTGGGCTTCTATCTCAAGTAAACCTTTCCTGTATAATATTCGTTAAAAAAACTCAAAGCGCATGAGGGAGGTTACGCGTTAATGATCAGGATCGAACTCGCCTCTCGGGTCCGCAATCTGCCCCCGTATCTATTTGCGGAGATAGACAGGCTTAAACAGGAGACATTAAAGGCGGGGGTCGATTTGATAGATTTGAGCATCGGTGACCCCGATATCCCCACCCCTCCCCACATTGTGGATGCCCTGAAAAAATCCGCCGATAACCCGGCCCATCACCGCTACCCTTCTTATGAGGGGATGCTCTCTTTCAGGGAGGCCGTCGCGGACTGGCATAAAAGGCGCTTCAATGTCTCCCTGGACCCCCGGACGGAGGTCTTATCTCTTATCGGCTCCAAGGAAGGAATAGGGCATATACCCCTTGCCTTTGCGGAGGCGGGCGATGTTGTCCTTTATAGCTCTCCTGGTTACCCGGTCTATCCGGTCTCGGCCCTTTTTGCCGGGGCGGAGGGATACCCCATGCCCTTGAAAGAGGAGAACGCATTTTTGCCCGATTTGAAGTCTATCCCTGCCGATACGGCAAAAAGGGCGAAGCTCATGTTCATAAATTATCCCAATAACCCCACCTCGGCCTCCGCCCCGGACGGGTTTTTCAAAGAGGTCGTGGAGTTCGCGGCAAAAAACAATGTAATCGTCTGCCATGACGCGGCCTATTCGGAAATCTTTTTCGAAGGCAAGAGGCCGAGGAGTTTCCTCGAAACCCCGGGCGCAAAAGAGGTCGGCATGGAATTTCATTCCCTTTCAAAGACATATAACATGACCGGCTGGAGGCTGGGTTTCGCGGTGGGCAACAAGGATGTCCTTGCGGGGCTCGGGAAGGTGAAATCGAACCTCGACTCCGGCGTATTCGAATGCGTACAGGAGGCGGGCATAGCCGCTCTTGCTACAGGAGACGACGTCCTGGCCCCCCTGAGAAATATCTGGGAGGAGAGGAGGAACATCCTTTACGAGGGCCTCTCCAAAATCGGCCTTCACGCGATAAAGCCCGAGGCCACGTTTTATCTATGGGCTAAATGCCCGGGTACTTCTTCCAGAAGAACTTTGGACTCGCGGGCATTCTCAAGGCTCCTCCTCGAAAAGGCGGGCGTCCTTGCCACCCCCGGCGTGGGGTTCGGCGCGGCCGGGGAAGGCTATATCCGGTTCGCCCTCACAACCGATGTGGCCCGGATTAAAGAGGCCGTAGAACGAATAAAAAAGGCCATTTGATTTGCCCTTTGCCTATATCGGGATAGGCTCGAACCTCGGCAACAGGGAGGAAAACCTCAGAAAAGCCCTCCTTTTAATGGAAAGGAAGGGCATTAAAATAAAAGACGTGTCCTCTTTTCACGAGACCCCTCCCTGGGGTAAAACCGACCAGCCCCCGTTCCTGAACGCCGCGATTAAAGTGGAAACGGACCTTTCGCCGGAAGACCTGTTAACAGCCCTTTTAGAAGTGGAAAAGGAAATGGGGCGCGTCCGGGAAGAAAAATGGGGGCCGAGGGTCATCGACCTCGATATCCTTCTCTTTAATGGAGAAGTCGTTGAGAGGCCGGGGCTCAAAATCCCGCACCCTTACATGCACGAGAGGGAGTTTGTCCTGACCCCTCTCGCCGAGATCGCCCCGGATGTCGTGCATCCCGTCTTGAAGAAGACCGTAAAGGACCTTTTAAGGGAAAGGAACCAAATTTTCCTGTTATAATACCCTCAATCTTTTACCGATCTTGCAATTCTTTTCAGGGGGAGCGCATGAAGATATTCATCGATACCGCAAACGTAGAAGAGATCCGGAAGGCGTGGGGGCTTGGCGTTGTGGACGGGCCCGTGAGCGCCGAGGCGGTCTCGATGGAGGCCCCCGATATGGTGCGCGAGGCCGAAGAGCTTGCGGCAATAAACACCCCCTTACGGACATCGGCATAAAGAAATTTCTGGACGACTGGGAGAAGGTGAAGAAGGGAAAATAAAGGGGGCAATCAGAGAGATTCTTATCGATAGGGGGATACCTCGTAAGCACGACAAAGGAGAGGGAATATGAAGAGGTTATTTCTATTAGGTCTGGCATTTTTCCTATTGGTTTCATCGGCAAGCGCATACGACTACTTCCTGTACGGCACATTCGACCCGTTCCCGGATGAAAATCCTCCAGATGGCGTTCCTCTGAATAGAATGGAGTACGGGGTATACGGCCTCCAGGGATATGTGGGAACCGACGCAGTAAACAGGATAATATTCTTCAGGCATAAGAACTCGACGGCCTACATTTACAAGGTGAGCATCCCCGAGGGCACGGACCCCAATACGCACCCCTCGAACCCCGATGCCCCCGGCGATGTAGCCCTGAGGGATTTCACCATCGAGAGGACTTTCGAGCTGGGAGCTATCGGCGATTCCTGCGGTCATCAATGCGAATTCCATGTGAATCCAAAGAACAACTGGATTTTTTTCGGTCCCTCCCAGGGAATACACAAGTATGTCTTTGACCCTAATGCGTATAACCCGGTCGGTCCGCAGGGCAATTATGTTTATGATTCCCAGGTGGCCCCTGTCTTCCCGGTCCAGCAAGTGGTATGCAACTATGATTATTACGGCAACCCTGTCTACTGCCCCGATGTATCGCAATCCCTCGCGCGTGA
>Ga0214473_10001087_pt1 | contig 36707 bp, 33 predicted proteins | sample RVTome_7_FD_203509 | JGI IMG/M metagenome (GOLD analysis project Ga0214473, IMG submission 203509) | Soil microbial communities from uranium-contaminated site in the Upper Colorado River Basin, Wyoming, United States - RVT98D197 | ecosystem: Environmental > Terrestrial > Soil > Contaminated >... | reverse complement strand
AGATGGTTGCCCTCTCCCCGGGCGGGAGAGGGCGGGGGGAGGGGGATATTCCGATTTTTTCACACCTTCCCTTTTTCCAAGGGGGAAATTTTAATCTCCTCCCTTTATTAAAGGGAGGGTGGGAGGGATTTTAAATGGGTAAACGGTTACAAAAAAAGAGACCAAATAATTTTTGAATTGCCGAAGTCTATACCCAGCATTCCCATATTCCATTATTCCAATATTCCAAGTTTTCTAGTAGATCTTTTTTATTTGTGTGCCCCGGAAGTAATGCTTCAGGATTTTCTCCGCTGAAAATCCCCGGGCGGCCATGACGGCGGCGCCGATCTGGCAGAGCCCCACACCGTGTCCCCAGCCCGCCCCATGAAAGGTAAACCGCTCGGCTTTCCCGCGAGGATCATGTTGCCCCTTCACGACGAAGGCACTGCTGTAAAGGTGACTCCGGGAAAGCCATCGGCGTATTTCCAGTTCCTTTCCCACGATCATGCCCTTCTTCGAACCGACGATTTTCAGCCGGCAGATCCGCCCCGAAGGACCCCGGCGAAGGGGTACGATCTCTTGCAGGTCGCCGAAATCAAAACCCGATTTTTCTCTCAAGATCTCTTCGAGTTCTTCCCGGGGATATTCAACCGTCCAGCGGAAAAAGCTTTTGGTCTCGCGGTCAAAGGAGGGAAGGATTTTTTCGAGAAGGCCTTCGTCTTCTGTGTGGCAGTAGGCTTCCGGGGCTGAAAGGATCCATTGAGTCGCTTCTTCCTCTGTCGCAATGGGGGGATGCGGAAGCGGTGCATCCGCAATGCTTGTCAGATAGGGAACCCGTTTATCCTCCCAGGCCGTAGCGAAGTCTTCCGTCAGTCCTCCGCAAGCCTTGGAATATCGGGCATCGCAGATTTCATCCCGGTAAGCGATTACCCTCCCGAGCGTTTCCCGTACGGCCTCTTCGGCCTCTGCGGAAACGATCTTTCGGGTCCCCTGGTAGCGCTGGCAGTGGTCGTCGGCGCAGACGTCGAAGAAATCGTGGTCCTCCCGGTCATACCAGCGGATCACCTCTCCTTCCTTTGCGGGGATTTTCCGCGCCGATGGGGACGTTTCTTTCATTTTTTTCTTCCGGTCGAGCGCGGCCAGAAGCCAGCTGCGGGAGAGGATGGCGTGAACCTTCAGAAATTCCATCGGAGCGGCAGCGTTCATCTCGGAGGAGATCACGCTTTTCAGATAATCCTCCAGGGGGATTTCATTGATGGCGGCGATCGTTCCGTCCTCGCGGGGCCGAATAATCAGGTTCCCTTGAAAGGTCTGATCTTCCATCCTCTCCCAGTGGAACCGGTTTCCGATGGTCACATGAAATAGCTCAAAGGTCGAATCTTCCCGGGCGACAAGCCGGATCGACGGAGAGCGAGCGAGTTCAAGATGGGCTTCATCGGTGAGCACGATCATCCCGGAGATCGCCTTTGCCGAAAACCGGCCCGACAGAGGACCGAACGCAATGCCGCGGAAATCTCCATTCAGAGAGCCGGTGACTTCGTCCCGCCGGTCCATGATCCCCACCGTGATTCGCGGCTGGTGCCTCACTTTGTGGTTAGCCCTTTGAAAAAAGTCTGGTCAAAATTGGATTGATCCCCACTTTACCCCGAAAATGGATGATTCCCCCTACAGGATCCACTCCTGGCTTCGTCGCTGATCCTAACCCCGCATTTCGCCCTCAGACAAAGATCGGCTCTAAGCCTTGGTTTTCAGCCAGCGCGGCCATTTCTTCACCCGGGGGCGCCGATTGGAAGCCGGCGGCGGCCTCTAAAACCTTGGGCAGTTCCTGGATATCGCCCACTGTAATAACGAACAGGTTGGGCGAGCCGAGCACCCAGTGCACGAATTTGTGGATCGCTTTCTCATCGGTAAGGGGTTCATACCAGGTGCCATGGGTGCGGCGTTTCTTTCCCCAGAAACCCCGAGCGATCGATTTAATGGTTTGGACCGGTATATCGCGGTCCCGGCAGTAGGAGACGAGATGATGGAAATCTGCGGCATACTCCGGATTCTGCATCAATAAAAAATTGCAGGGAAGAAGGACTGTATCAAAATCAAATCGCGCGAGACTCTGCCGATGCATCCTGGGGGCTTGGAGGCCGTGACCCGTGATTCCGATGAAGCGGGTCAATTTTTTTTCTCGCGCCTCAATCAGAAACTCCAGGGCCCCTCCCGGTCCCATGATCATCTCTCTGCCTACCACATCGGTCAGATTGTGCAGCTGCAAAAGGTCAACCTGGTCCACCTGGAGTCTTTCCAAAGAGCGATGGAATTGCTCCCGAGCATCTCCATACTTTCGTTTATCTGTTTTGGTGGAGAGGAAGAATCGGTCTCTGTGATGTCTCATCCACGGTCCGAGCCGGAGCTCTGCATCTCCGTAAAGAGGTGCGGTATCGATATGGTTGATGCCGTACTTCAGCAGCAATTCCAGTACCCGGTCGGCTTCGTCCTGGCCGACCTGGCCTAAACAAAATGAACCAAAAATGGCCCGCGTACTCAAATGCCCGGTTCGGCCAAATCGTTGGGTTTTCACTGTCACCATGGCTGCTCCTCCCACAACATTCCGGCGAATAGAATTTTGGCAGATTCCGTAAGACAATACCCCCTCAACCGAGAGGGATATTTGACGGTCCTGAATATAGCAGGATGCGGAAAAACTCCGATTCTCCGTCACTCCGGCGAACCCCGGATCAGGTCCGGGGCAGGCGCCGGAGTCCGGGCGTCGTCCCGACGAAAGTCGCGAACCATCTCAAAAACTGGGTCCCGGTTTTCACCGGGAACCCTGGATTCCTGCTTCCGCAGGAATGACGACCTGAGGTCGAAAGGGACTTTTTAAGCAACCTGATAGAGACTTATTAATACCAGAAAGAAACATTTTGTCAATAATCAGGATGGAATTGTGTATGCTGTAAACCGACATGGGTGACACTCATTGAAGATCATCCATGGGTGACCCATGATGTATTTCCTCAGTTCACGTCACTGTGACGGGGCTCGGGGGCCAGGGTGGTGAGCGCCGGCAGCCTCGGCCGGGCGCAAACAGGGCAATAAATGAAAACCATCTTTCCGTCGAAGCCGGCGGGGTGCATCTTCCCGCCCCATTTACGCAGATCCCAGTGCCTTAGGATGCCAAGCTCAGCGCCCTGGCCCCCGAGCCCTGTGAGGCGCTCGAAATTATGAAACCAACTTCCGAGACTCGACGCCAGGGAGGCGCCACAAAAATCCCCACTCTTACCCCCAGCTAGCAAGCAATCGTGCTACCCATGTTTGTTGACAGGACACAGGATGGAATTGTGTCGGTGGGTGCAGGGGCGGTTCTCCATCTTCTTATTCGATCTTTTGGAGAAACAGGCATTTGAGGTAGAAGCTTTCAGGGAAGGAAAGGAGGACCGGGTGGTCGGCGCTTTGCCCTCTTCTCTCGATGATGCGGAAAGCTGACCCTGAATCTTTTGCACAATCTCGCAGGACTTCCAGGAACTTTGATTCCGATAGATTGTAAGAACAAGAAGAGGTGACCAGGACGCCGCCGGGGTTCAATAAGCGCATGGCGCGGAGGTTGAGCTCCTTGTAGCCGCGAGTGGCTCCCGCGACATTCTCTTTACTTTTCGCAAAGGGGGGCGGGTCCAGAATAATTCCGTCGAAATGCCTCTTCTCTTCCACCGCCCCTTTGAGAAAATCAAAGACGTTTTCCCGGAAGAATTCGGCGTTGCTCAGACCATTCAGGGTTGCATTCGCTTTGCCTTGATCGACCGCCTCCTGAGAAGAGTCGATCCCGATGACCCTGGAGGCTCTGCGGGCGCCATGAAGGCCGAATAAGCCCTGATAGCAGAAGGCGTCGAGAATGGTTCCCCGAAGAAAGCGGGCGCCCAGCAGGCGGTTTTCTCGCTGGTCCAGGTACGCGCCGGTTTTTTGCCCCGTCCATAAATCCGCCCGGTAATGAATTTCCCCTTCGAAGACCTGTACATCTTTCGGACATTCTCCGAAGAGAATTCTTTTCTCCCGCGGCAACCCCTCCAGGTCTCGCACCATAACGTCGTTTCTCAGGATCAGGGATGCTGGCTGGAAAACCTTAAGGATGACCTCCGTAAAGACGGGTAGTAAATTTTCCGTTCCCTGGGCCAGGGTTTGCAGGACGAAATGGTCGGCATACCGGTCTACGACCAGCGAAGGGATTCCGTCCGACTCCCCGTAAATTAACCGGTAGGCATTCGTCTGCTGAACGACTTCTTGCCGGTAGCGGAAGGCGCCGAGGACGCGCTTTTCCCAGAATTGGGCGTTGATGGCATCTCGGCTGCGGGAGATGATGCGAAAGGCAATCTTGGAATGGTCGCTGTAAAAACCCTGGGCGAGAAATATCCCGTTTTTTGTCTCCAGGGAGACTATGCTTCCGGGAGCCGCATCTTTAATTTTTTCCAGGTCAGTTCTGTAGATCCAGGGGTGTCCTTTCCTGAACCATGCCAGCCCCTTTGGGGTGAGGATCAGAGAACCCATGCCTATCCTTCCGTAGACGACCCGTCATCAAAAATGGTATATAATTATTTTTGGGGGTTGATTAAAAGGGTTTTTTTCTATATTCTATCTTAAAAAACCTGGAAGGGGGAATATTTTGGCCAACTCAAAGAGTAAACACAAAAGGAAACAGCACCAATTTCGGATGCGGTTTAAACGAAGACAAGACAGAATGAAGGCTGGAAAAGCACCGGGGGGGTCCCCTCCACCCGAACCGCCCAAGACCTGAGTGCCTTCGATAGCCATCGCGGGGATCGTTCTTCACGGATGGCTCGCAATCCGGCGTTGAGCGGGAAGAGGGATTCGGAAATAGCAAATCCCCCCAACCCCCGTTTGTCAAAGGGGGACCATGGGGGGGTTTTTCGCGCCAAGGCGGGATTCGCGGGTGTCGAACGCCTCATGAAAAATTAGTCATGGCTACCCCGGCGTTCTCCCCTCGGCGGGAAAAGCGAAGGGGAGGAGGAGGAGGAAAATATGGATTCCAACCTGTTGACTAGTCTGCTCATTCCCGCCTCATCGAAAATTGTTTTCCTTATCCTGGACGGCGTGGGGGGAATCCAGGTGGAAGAAAAAGGCGGGACGGAGCTGCAGGTGGCCCGGGCGCCAAACCTGGATCATCTTGCCGAGGTCTCTTCCTGTGGTCTGATGGAGCCGGTTTCTCCGGGAATCACGCCCGGCAGCGGGCCCTCTCATTTTGCCCTCTTCGGCTACGATCCTTTCCAGTACAACATCGGGCGGGGAATTCTGGAAGCCACCGGGATCGACTTTCCCCTAACCGAACGGGATGTCGTGGCGCGTATCAATTTTGCCACCATCGACAACGCCGGGAAAGTGGTCGACCGTCGGGCGGGGCGGATTCCGACCGAGCAAAACCAGCGCATCTGTCAGAAGCTCCAGAAGGGGGTACGGTTGGGCGGAGGGGTTGAAGTTCTGGTACAACCCGTCAAGGAACACCGGGCTGTCTTGTTGCTCCGGGGGGAAGGGCTTCGGGGAGAGGTTGAGGATACAGACCCGGAACGGGAAGGCATGCCTCCCCTGGAAGCGAAAGCCTCGGTCCCGGAAGCGGAAAGGACGGCGGGCCTGGTGCGGGAGTTTATCGTTCAGGCCCGAAAAATCCTGGGGGATGAGCCCAAGGCGAACATGGTCCTCCTGCGCGGGTTTGCCAAGCACACGTTATACCCCTCGATGAAAGACCGGTATGGATTGAATGCCCTGGCCATCGCCACGTATCCCATGTATCGGGGGATCTGCCGGCTGGTGGGGATGACGGTCCTTTCCGGGATCGGCAGCCTGGAAGAGGAGTTTAAGGCGTTGGCGGATCATTTTGCCGATTATGATTTTTTTTACGTGCACGTCAAGCAAACGGATTCTCGCGGAGAAGACGGGGATTTCGATGGCAAGGTGGCGGTGATTGAAGAGGTCGACCGCTACATTCCCGGGGTGAGGTCCCTTAAGCCCGATGTGCTGGTCGTGACCGGTGATCACGCCACCCCCGCGAAGCTGGCCGGTCATAGCTGGCACCCCTTACCCCTCATTTTGCATTCGAAATATTGCTTGATCGACCCGGTAAAGAAATTTGATGAAGTCAGTTGCATCGGGGGAGTCTTGGGGAGAATGCCGTCTGTCGACCTCATGCCCTTGGCCTTGGCTCACGCCCGTAGGTTGACGAAGTTCGGGGCTTAAGAATAGTATTCACCGCAGAGAGCGCGGAAGGCAATCTGTACGACTAACATGCAAAATCTTCAAATTTTGTAAAGAAGAATTTAATTTGGAAACTAGCCTCAGAAATCCCCCCAACCCCCCTTTATCAAAGGGGGGCAGGGGGGATTTCTGGGGGGCGAGTGGCCCTAGGCAAGCTCACTCCTGTGGTTGCGGCTTTGCCGCGCTGCGTTCTCTGGGGTGAAAGGATTTAGTCGTGCTGGATTTTAAGAAAGAACGACTGGCCATGGTAGAAGGGCAACTCCGCCGTCGCGGCATCTTGGACCAACGGGTGCTGGAGGCGATAGCCAAGATTCCCCGCCATGCTTTTGTCTCCCCGGAATACCTGGCTTCGGCCTATGAAGACCGGCCGCTGCCGATCGGCGAAGGCCAAACGATATCCCAGCCCTATATGGTGGCCGTGATGACCCAGTCGTTGGGATTGAAGGGGGAGGAGCGGGTCCTGGAAATCGGCACAGGGTCGGGATATCAAACAGCCCTTCTGGCCGAGCTGGCCAAGGCTATTTTCACAATCGAGCGCATCCAGGCCTTGATCCAGAGGGCCGAGCAGACTCTGCAAGAGCTGGGCTACGAGAATGTTTTTTTCCTGCACGGAGACGGGACAAAGGGGTGGCCGGAAAAGGCCCCTTTCGACGGGATTATCGTCACCGCAGGCGCACCGGAAATTCCGCAAACGCTCACCTCCCAACTGGCAGACGGGGGAAGGCTGGTCATCCCTGTGGGCCCGCGGTATAGCCAGACGCTTTACAAAGTGACCCGCAAAGGAAAGCAGTTCACGGAGGAAGAAGTTACCGGATGTGTTTTTGTCCCCCTGGTGGGAGCCCACGGCTGGAAGGAAGAAGGATGGCCTCAGTGGTAATTGGAATTGACCTCGGCGGGACCTTCATCAAAGCGGCCCTCGTGGATTCGCGGGGAAGGGTTTTGGCCCGGATGAAAAGGCCTACAGAGGCCGCTATGGGGAGAGAGCGAGTGGTCGATAATGTTTTTTCCATTGTCCGGACTTTGAAAGCGATCTCCCGTTCTCTGGGAGGGATCTCGGCGCTCGGCATGGGTATTCCCGGGGTCATCGACTTCCGGGGAGGGGTGATCTCCACGTCTCCAAATTTGCCGGGGTGGGAAAATATACCGATCCGCAAGCTGCTTTCGCGCAGGATCGGGATGCGCCTCTACCTGGAGAATGACGCCAATGCCGCGGCCCTGGGGGAGAAGTGGATGGGGGCGGGAAAAGACGTGCAAGATTTTTGTTTTATCACCCTCGGGACCGGCGTGGGAGGCGGTTTGGTTCTGGACGGCAGGATCTGGCATGGGGCGGACGGCACGGCCGGCGAGGTCGGCCACATAACCATCGATCCCGATGGGCCCCGCTGCAGGTGCGGCAACCGTGGATGCCTGGAGATGTATGCATCGACCAAAGCGTTGCAGAGGATGATTCGCCAGGCCCTCTCTTCGGGGAAGAGATCCCGATTCTTCGGCCAGATTCGAGATCAGGAAATCAGCGGAGATGTTATCCATCGGGCGGCCAAGGGGGGGGATCGGGTCTCCCGGGAGGCCTTCGCCCGGATGGGGTCGGCTTTGGGGATCGGCATCGCCAGCCTGGTTAACCTGCTGAATCTGGAAAAGGTGGTCTTGGGGGGCGGGCTATCCGCCGCCTGGAAATTCTTCTCACCCGCGCTGCGGGAAGAAGTCGAGGCCAGAGCCTTTACCGTCCCGGTGAGAAGGCTGAGGATCGTTCGGGCAACTGCCGGCCAGGACGCCGGGGTATTGGGAGCCGCCTATATTGCCTGGCAGGGTCAGAGCGGGAGCGGACCGGCAATCCGATAAGGAAACCGTACATTAAAGGTGATCCTTCCGCCGGTCAGCGGCAAGTCAATTTTGGAGGATAACGGGAGGCGGGCTTCTTTGCAGCTCATCGACACCCATGCCCATCTGGATGAGATCAAAGATATCGACGGAGCCCTCTGCCGGGCTAAAGAAGCCGGAATAAGAGCGGTTATCGGGCTGGGTTCGGACTTCGCTTCGAATAAAAGGATTATGGAGCTGTCCGGCCGTTATCCTGGCTACGTATTTCCGGCCCTGGGTCTCCATCCGTGGCGGCTGGAGACGGATGACCTCGAGGCCAATTTCTCCTTAATCGAGACGGAGCTTCCCAGATGCTTCGCCTTGGGGGAGGTAGGCCTGGATTTCGCCATCCAGACACCAAAAGACCGGCAGGCAGAGGTTCTCCGGAGGCTCCTGGAGATGGCCATCCGGGAAAAGAAACCCGTTCTCCTCCACGCCCGCAGGGCCTGGGCCGAGGCATTGGCTTTACTGAAAGCGTACGACATGCGAAGGGCTGTGTTTCACTGGTACAGCGGTCCCGCAAACGTTCTGAAAGAGATACTGGCGCGGGGGTATTTCATTTCGGCCACGCCGGCGGCCGCCTACAGCGAAAAACACCGGCAGGCGATCCAGATGGCCCCCCTGAATCAGTTGCTCCTGGAGACAGATTGTCCGGAGGTCTACCGGGGGGTCCCGAGCGAGCCGAAGGACCTCTTGACCGTGCTGACCTCAGTCAGCGAACTATACGGTAAGGGAAAAGAGCAGATTGCCGGTCAGACTTTTATGAATGCCCAGGTATTTTTCAAACTGAACCTCCCGGGGGAGTCCTCATGAAAGAAGGCGAATGGCTCCAACTCCAGGAGCATGGGCCGGGCCAGTTTGTGGACTTTATAAGTTGTTACCGGAAGAGTCTAACCGGAAAATGGCAAAGGCGAACCCTAAAGGCAATCGTGGAAGCGGTTGCCCAATCCCTGAGCGCGATGGCTAACGCCGATGGGGGTGTGGTTTTTTTAGGGGCGGATGCCCGGGGAGAAGTTCCGGAAATTTTTTTTGACGAAAAGAACCGCCAGCTCCTCTTCCGGGGTCTGGAGAAGGAGGCGATCCCACCCCTTCAGCTCGAGATCCCACCAGAGGGAAGAGCAGGACAGGTTTTGCCCATTACCGTTAAACCGAGCCCGCTCGTTCATCTTTTGAGGAATGGTAAGGGGTACATTCGGGTGGGGGGGCAGAATATTCCCATCTCCAGGGAGAAGATGGCCGCCCTGAGGGAGTCAAAGCTCGAGGCCGCTCATGAGCGGGAAGTCCTCCTGAAAAGCTCCCTGGAAGACCTGGACCGGGATCTGGTGGCGGAATTCATCCAACGTTCGCAGACTCAGGGGGCGGCGGAAAGAATTCTGCACCGGGCCTACGGGCTGATTGAATACCGCGATGGGCAACCTTTATTGACCCGGGCCGCTGCCTACCTCTTCGGTAAGGACCCTTTGCGGTGGCATCCCCGCCCGGGCGTGGATTTCGTCCGCTTCGAAGGGAATGAAAAAGGGAACGGGAGCGAACACAATGTAGTGGAACGGATCCGCATCGAGGCCCCGATCCTGAGGTTGATCGGGGAAGTGGAAACCGTCATCGGGGGGCGTATCAAGGAGCGGATTGTCCTGCAGGACCTCTTCTTCCGTGAGAAATTCGAATACCCCTCGTCCGTTTGGAAAGAGGCGGTCATCAACGCCATCGCCCACAGGGATTATCGACTCGAAGGAAATGCCATTGAAGTCTGGATGTTCGACGATCGCCTGGAAGTTCGCAGTCCCGGAAACCTCCCCGGACCTGTGAGGATTCAGCAGCTGTTGCGCCGGGAAAAAATCCATTATTCCCGGAACCCCATCATCACCCGTGTTTTGATCGACGCGGGCATTATGCGGGCGTTGGGGGAAGGTCTCCCCCAGATCTTCCGGAAGATGGACCATCACGGATTGAATCCTCCAGAATTGAGAGAAGAGAGACATTTTTTCTGCCTGGCGCTCAGGAATACGCCGATCTTCGATGAAGGCACGCGGGACTGGCTGCAAAAGTTCAGCGGCCAGCCTCTGAACTCCCGCCAGAAGCACATCTTGGCCTACGCCCGAGTTCACGGAATGATTTTCAGCAGCAGCGATTACCAGAAAATCGGGGTGGACCGGGATACGGCCTACGTGGAGATTAAAGATCTGGTCCAGCGGGGAATCGTCCAGCCCTTGAAGAAACACGGGAAGGCCTACCGTGTCCTTACGGATGGGGGTCAGACCGCTGCCGTTCCGGGTCTAAGCTGGGTTGCGGAGGCCCTGAAGAAAAAGGGTTTCTTCACCCTTCAGGACGTGAGGCAACCGCAGTCCATCTCCAGGGGGAAAGCGCTGGAGATGATGCGGGAGCTTGCGGAGCAGGGCTATTTCACCGTCTCCGGGAGGGGCAGGGGAATCAAATATCACCCTACGGAGCGATTCCATTTACAGTTCGCGAATAAGAATCAGACCCCGGAAAGTCAGAATCATCGACCGGAAAAATAAAGAGGGACACGGGGAAAGTGAGGGGCGACAACCCAAAAGAGATTTTCCATCCGAGTTATCTAAAGCTATACAAAGAAGGAATGCTCCGGGGTCGAGTTGCGGAAGTCCGGGCCATCCTGAAATCCTGCCGCCTTTGCCCGCGCAATTGTGAGATCGACCGCACCGCTGATGAAACGGGGTATTGTCGTACAGGGATCCGGTCCGTCGTCTCGAGTTACAGCCCGCATTTTGGCGAGGAAAACCCGCTCGTGGGAATCCGCGGATCGGGAACGATCTTCTTCACCCATTGTAACCTGCTCTGCCTTTTCTGTCAGAATTACGAAATCAGCCATCTGGGCGAGGGGCGGAAAGTTGCGGCTGATCAGCTGGCCAGGATGATGCTCGACCTGCAGGAGATGGGTTGCCACAACATTAATTTTGTATCGCCTTCGCACGTGGTGGCCCAGATTCTGGAAGCCTTGCCGCTGGCGATTGCCGCAGGGCTGAAAGTTCCCCTCATCTACAATACGGGCGGATATGACGCGGCAGAAACGCTCAAGCTGCTGGAAGGCGTGTTCGACATCTACATGCCCGACCTTAAGTTTATGGACGGAGAGGTTGCCCGGAAGCTCTGCCGGGCCGGGGATTACCCGGAAAAGGCCAAGGCGGCGGTGCGGGAGATGCACCGGCAGGTGGGGGACCTGGTGGTCAATTCCCTGGGCATCGCCGAGCGGGGGCTGCTGGTGCGACATTTAGTCTTGCCCGGAGAATGGGCCGGAACGAGGGAAGCGATGCGCTTCCTGTCCCGGGAAATTTCGCGAGGTACCTATGTCAACATTATGGCCCAATACCGTCCCTGCGGGCAGGCCTTGGAACATCCGCCCCTGAACCGCAGGCTTACTGCCGGTGAATACGAAGAGGCCCTGCGGATGGCCCATGAAGAAGGAATCCGGCGACTGGACGAAAGACGGAACTTGAGGATCCTCCGGTCGATTTGATCTGGGAAAAGGATCGGGACGCGGATTCACCCTGTTAGATGTTCACTATCTAACAGGGGCCAAATTAATGTTAAAAGGGGTAGACGAAATGAATGTCCAAAAAATGTTCGATCTAAGCGGGAAAACGGCCATTGTCACCGGAGGGGGAAAGGGGATTGGTCTGAAGATGGCCGAAGGTTTGGCAGAGGCCGGGGCGAATGTTGTCGTCTGTTCTCGCAAGCTGGAAAATTGCCGGAAGGCGGCGGAGGAAATTTCGCGATTGGGAGCGAAGTCCCTCGCTCTGCAATGTGATGTGAAATCTCCGAAAGAGGTGCAAGCCACGGTAGACGCGACCGTGAAAGAATTCGGCCGATTGGATATCCTGGTGAATAATTCCGGAGCAAACTGGGGAGCTCCCCCAGAGGATTATCCCCTGGCGGGCTGGCAGAAAGTCATGGAGACCAACATGACCGGGGCCTTCCTTTTTTCCCAGGTTGCCGGTAAGGTTATGATTCGCCAGAAGGGCGGCAACGTCATCAATATCGCCTCCATCATGGGGTTCCGGGGCATGGAATCCGACGCCGCGGATGCCGTTGCCTACAGCGCCAGTAAGGGGGCTCTGATCACCTTTACTAAGGACTTGGCTGCCAAGTGGGCGAAGTACAATATTCGGGTCAACGCCGTTGCTCCGGGTTGGTTCCCAACGGACATGACCCAGTGGGTCATAGACCATCAAGGAGAAAAACTCCTCGGCCACATCCCCATGAGGAGGTTTGGGGAAGGCGATGAGCTGAAAGGAGCAATCGTATTCCTGGCTTCCGAGGCTTCGAGATATGTCACGGGCGCCATCCTGCCTGTGGATGGGGGGTATTTGGCCATTTAGGAGATTTCCACCCGCAAACTGAGTCTGTACACTCTTCTTTGAGAGAACTTGTTGCCATTCCGAGAATCGCGAGGGTCAAGCGGCAGTCCATTTTCGCGGAATCATAAGCACTGGTTCTCCCCTAAATTGAGGCGGGCTGCAAACCCATATTTCCGATGTCCTTCGGAACTGCCAGCCCTTCCCGCAAACATACCTTAGAGTTCTGGATAACTTCTTTCCCGGCTAAAGTCCTGCCTTCACGGGCATTCATACCTAACCCCTGAGGTATGGCGCGATCTCCCGAGGGTGACGGGGTTTCCAGCTGGACGCCTGGAAGATCGAGGCTTAGAAAACAGTGAATTTTTAGGGGACTTGCCATGAAACCCTGAACATATGGCGGCCTGGTGGTAATCGGGGAACCCGAGATATCCTCTCACTTTTTGGAAAAAAGAGGGGAAAGGATGAGATTCCCGGCGAAAAAGCGGGAAAACATTAAAGAAAGCAAGATCATCGACCGAATAATAGACCAGGACTAAGGGAAGAGATTCCCATGGTATTCGCCGGATTATCCGAAAGGGATACTTCAAGGTACAAAGCTTGATAATCTCCTCTGCGGGGACAGGTCGGGGCTCTTTCAGGGCTTTTGGAAGCAGAAGAAAAATATCCCAGGCTGGGGACAAACTCCTGGTTTTGCTGGTGGGCGATGCGGGATTCGAACCCACGGCCTTTGGTTCCGGAGACCAACGCTCTATCCACCTGAGCTAATCGCCCATTGCTTTCGAACTACCTTTTAACACCTCCAGAGGATTTTGTCAACCCTGGGCCGTAAGGGGGATCTGCTTTTCAGATATTTGGAAAAAGCTCCGCAAAATCTGCCAAAGATAAAATAGAAGCAGAACGGGATAAATCTTCTGGCGTTTGTCATTCCGGGCTGGAGAAAGCCTCCCCCGTACTTGATACGGGGGAATCCATCCCGCCCGTGGCGGGATTTCTGGATTCCCGCTCCGCAGAAATGACGTGCCTTGTTTCTATTCATTTCGTCAGGTATAGATATTGAGCGGAAAAACTGAATGCCCGAAGTGATTGAGGAAAAACAAAAAGCGGCCGATCTCAGTGAGGGTATTCTTCCTCTCGAGGGGGAGGAACTCGACGAGGTAATCCTCCAGGCCAGAGATGTAATCAATATATTTGTCAAGACGATTAAGGCCTATCGCCTATATCCTCCTGAAAATCCTGCCCTCGACGAGGTTCGCAGCCAGTTTTCCCACAAATTACGTTTTTTCATGAACAAATATCACTCTTTTGCTTTCCAGATCGGAGAGTATGATTTCTCTTTCGGCGGGAAAACTTTATATGATAACAAGGATCTGAAGACGAGTCTGGCCTTTCGCCTTTATAAGGATGGATTGAGAGAACTTCGATTTGTGGAAGGGGTGGAGGAGGCCGAGATCAGGGGACTGATCGAGATCATCACGCGGATAGAAAATATCAATCAGTTGGAAGATGACCTGGTCACCATGATTTGGGAGGCCGATTTTATCCACATTGGCTATCTGGCCACAGATGAATTCCTGGATGAAGTGCAGGTCCTCATCCCTGAAAATGTCGAGGAATTCAGGAAAAATCTCATAGTCAAGCCGCTGGCCCACAATGTGGATTACGGTTTGGGGGATGGAGAGGAAGAAGAGGAGATCGACCTCTACGAGATTCTCTCCCGGAAAGAGAACGAACCCCCGACCGTGGACGTCAATCGAAAACTGTATTTCCTCACCCCCGATGAGCTGGAAAGATTGCGCAAAGAGGTCGAGGCCGAGACTGCCCCCGGCGCGGTATTCAGTGTCATCGACATCCTCTTTGAAATCCTGGCGCTGGAAAAGGAGCCGGAAGCCTATCAGGATGCGGTCAATGTTCTCGGCAAATTGTTGGATGCCCTTCTAACCCTGGGAGAGTTTCAGAAAGCCGCCGACCTCTTGACTCGTTTGCATATCATCCTCAATACCTACCAACTGGCCAATTGGCAAACCATTATCATCCAGCATTTTATCGAAGGGGCCGGTGAACCCCAGCGGATCGCCCGGATTGGCCGGATTCTGGAAAAAGGAAAAGAAGCCCCATTGGAAGAAGTCAGCAGTTACCTGTCGCACCTGAGGCCCAACTCCATCCGGCCCCTGATGGACGTGCTGGGGGACCTCAACCATTCCAAGGCCCGAAGGGTACTCTGCGACGTCATCTGCGAACTGGGGAAGAACAGCGTGGAAGTTATTACCCCCTTCGTCAACGATTCCCGGTGGTATCTGGTCCGGAATGCAATCTACATCCTGGCGCGGATCGGAAAAGAACAGGCGCTTCCCTACATTCTCAAGGGGTGCAATCATCGAGAACCGAGGGTGAGACGAGAGGCAATCCAGGCGCTGGGTTTGATCGGCAGTCCCAAGGCTGCCGGAACGCTGCTGAGGGGGCTTCAAGATGAAGACTCTCAGATCCGGAGCCTGGCCGCGCTCAATATGGCGAAGGTGGTAAAGAAAGAAAGCCTGCCCCATTTATTGGGGGTTGTCCAGCTAAAAGATTTCTACAAGAGGGATAAGGTCGAAATAAAAGCTTTCTTCGATGCGATCGGGATGATCGGCTCCGCTGAGGCTACCCAGCCCCTGCAGAAATTGTTGGAGCAGAGGAGCTGGTTCGAGAGCGGGAAGAAGGCTGAAATTCGCCAGGGAGCGGCGAATGCCCTGGCCCTAATCGGGACGCCGGAGGCGAGGTCGATCCTTCAATCGGGAACGAATTCGCGGGAACAAAGTGTCCGTCAAGCCTGCCAGCAGGCGATCGAACGTCTGGTCCTCTCGAGGAGTTAGCGGCATGATGAACGTACCCACAGCCGACGGTTCCAAAAGTGACCTCCAGAAGGAGACGGTCCCCGCCTTTGATCACGAAAATCTCCCTTCAACCCTGGGGGCGGAATTGATCTTCCGATTCCATCGCTTGCTCAAAGGGGCGGGCATCTACGATCCCAACAATGATTTGATTGACCGCCTGACCCAAGAATGTCTCCAAGCCATAAACCCCTTCATCGGATCCGAAGGAAACCTTCTCCTGAGAGTCATCCGTGATAATTTTTTCTTTAATAATATCCGGATTCAGGTGAAAGCCGACCGCTTCCCCATCTTTAAAACCTTTTCCAGGGAGATGGAGAAACGATGTATCGGGGAGCTTGAATTTACCGGCCAGGTGTCGGCCAAGGACCTCAAGAATTTCGTTTATATCCTTTCTGGTTTGGAGGAGAAAAACGAGAGCAATTACCTTTACGTTCAACAGCAGCTGCGGTCCCTGAAGATCCAGGGGATTCAGGTCGGCAAAGCGGAATTTTTCAAGGAGGAAGATCTCTACATTGATTCCGATGAGCAGAGACGCTACTCCAAAGAGATCTATTTTAAGGCCATCGATTTGGTCAAGGACGTGACGGATAGCGTGCGGAGTCAAAAACTGCTCAACATGCGCAAAGCCAAACACCTGATGCAAAAGGCGGTCGATTCCATCATGCAAGATGAATCGGCTTTATTGGGACTGGCCAACATTAAGAACTACGACGAGTACACCTTTAACCATTCCGTCAACGTCGCCATCTATTCCCTCGCCTTGGGCCAAAGGATCGGGTTGCCCAAAAAACTCCTCTCCCATCTCGGCATGGCGGGACTGCTACATGATGTCGGCAAAACCAAGATTCCGCCGGAGGTCCTCAATAAGACAGAAAACTTGACGCCGCCGGAATGGGCCCTGATCCGCTCCCATCCGGTCACCGGGACCGAGATCATCCTGCGCGTGAAGGAGTGGGGAGAGCTATCCACCCGGTTGATTAGCGCTGCCTTCGAGCACCACCTGCGGTATGATTTGAGCGGTTACCCGCGAATGGCGCGCAAGAGGAATACGACCCTTTTCGGCAGAATTGTGGCCTTGGCGGATTTTTTTGATGCTTTGATCCGGCCGCGGGTTTATCGCCGCTTTCCCTATGTATCTGAGAAAATTCTGGGATTCATGCTGGAGAGGGCCGGGAAGGATTTTGATCCGTCCTTGGTGAAGATCTTCATCAACATGATCGGGGTTTTCCCCCTGGGGACCCTTGCTCTGCTGAACACCAACGAGATGGGAATCGTGGTCCAGAACCAGGAAGATACGGAGTTGATCGACCGCCCGAAAGTCTGCCTGCTTACGTACAGCGACGGAGAATACCGCAAAGGGAAAGTCGTGGACCTCAAGGAAGTAGATGAGAGCAGCGGAGCGTACAAAAGGTCCATCCTGAAAACCCTGGACCCGAACGAATATAACATCAATGTAGCTGAATTCCTCATTTAGATCCGCCCTCCCCACCGCGATTGCCAAGATATAACCACAGAGGACACCGAGAAGATATTCATATTCAGGGAGGTAAAAAAATTGTTATTCCGTCCCCCTCAACTGGCCCCGCAGGAAAGAGGATGACCTAGCGGCAAGGAAAAAACCAGAAGCCACTCTTTACCAAAAACGTACCGGGGAAGAAAGAAAGGGGTGCAACTGGTGCGGCTTCCTATATTCCCATCAGGGCTTGTTTTTTATGACGAGTCCCCCTTTTTCCCATCGTTTCTCCTCGGTTTGGGTAGTCGAAAAATTCAAGGGAAGCGTGTAGTAAGGAAACTCCACTTCTTGAGCCCAGGACACGGTTATCGTCAGGGTGTCCGTCGTCTGCGAAATTTGGATGTTTTGCGGAGAAAGTCCGACCCCAACCTGGCTAACGTTGACGATTACTCTCTGGATAATCTCCGCTTCAGATTTCGCTGGGAAAGGGACTGCCCAATTCAAGGCCTCAAGGGTTTTGTGCCGCACCTCAAAAAAACTCCAGTAAGCCTCGCCCACCTTGACGCCCACGTAGGCAATTACCCCGGCAATCAGGAGGAAGACCAAGCAGCCCATGGTGCTGGCCCCTCTGCATTCCAGGGAGGAGCCTTTTCCCTTTCCCCAGAGCGTCGAATCGATCATCATTTCTTACCTCCGTGGGCCTCGGTCTTCACTGCGGCGAGCTCGTTGGCGGCCCAATATTTTTTAAGCTCCTTCTCCTTGGCGGTGTAAAGGTCTCGGAATTTCACCGGAACCAGGTAGGATAGCTGTCGTGTGATGGTCAAGGCAAGGGGTGAAACCCGGGATTCTGAGACGACCTTGCTTCGAGAAGGCAAAAAAGCCGTAACTACGAGAAGGATGATCGCGATTAGAAGGAGGGCCTTAAGGAGTCCAAAAATTCCCCCGGCCAGGCGGTCGGCCCAACTCAAATCCATCTTCTTGACCAGGTGGGAAAGGAACCTGCCCAGCAAGCCGAGGCAAAGAGCGATGAGGATGAAGAGGATCGCAAAACCGAGAATTTGAGCGACGGTCTCATTCCCCACCCATTTTCTCAGCCCGTTGGCCACGGGCAAATAAGCATGGCTGGCCCCGAAGAATCCCAGGATGATCGCGAGGAAGGAAAAAACTTCGCGGACCAACCCGCGGATAAAGCTGTAGATAATGGAAACACCGATGAGGATGAGAAAAATGATGTCCAGGCTGTTCATACGTTGGTCCGCCTGGAATTTTATACCCCAGCTTCCGGAATTATTCAAGGAGAAAAAGGGGGGGTGAATTTCATCTTGCCTGGGGGGTAACCATTTGTTATCTTAGATGATAGAAGAGGCGTTTTCGATTGAAACCGCAGAAGTCGCCATAACGAAACTCCGCATTCAGGAATTAGGGAATTTAGGAATTCGGGAATAGCTTGATTCATTCCTTAATCCCTTAATCCCTCAGTTCGCTGTATCGCGGGCTAGGTCTTGACAATGTCAATGAACGCGCAGGGATTGGCAATATGAAAGATTTTAATTCCCTATTCTGGCCCCGCTCCATTGCCATTGTGGGTGTGCCGAGAATTTTTGAACCCGGCAGGGTTTTCCTCCAGAGGCTGCTCGATCCGGGTTATTCAGGGGATATTTTCCCGGTCAATCCCAGGGAGGATTTTATCGATGGGCTTCGGGTTTACCCGTCCCTGAAGGCAATTCCTGCTGAAATCGATCCGGTCATTATTCTCGTGCCGGCCAAAGCGGTCATGCCCGTTCTCGAATATCGGTATGGGGAGAAATCATTCCATGGATGAGGACGAGCTTTTTAAGGAGATGCAGCGAATCAAGGAAGATATCGATGATTTTCCCCGGCCTTATTCTCCCTGCGAGTATTTCCACGGCCGGGAGAGGTTATTCAGGGAGGACCAATTTAAGCAGATCGTTGAGTTTTTCAGGGAAACTCAGCAAAAAAGATTTGAAAGATAGCCATTGTTTATCGCCAGGGTCGCCGAGCTGCGAGAGGAAGCCTATATTCTAGAAAGGAGATCTTCCTTTCACCATGGATTTTAGAAAAATTTTACTTAGAAGGATAAGAGGGGAACCGGCCTGGTCTGAAAGATGGGAGGAGCGCCCTTTACTCGCATCTCCCCCGCCACAACCCAATATCGCCCTGGGCATTATCCTCTTTTTGGTCACCCTGGGCACCACGATCGTGGCGGGGGCTCTTCAGGAAGGAGTGAATCCCCTGAAGAATCCCGGTGAGATTCTCAAAGGGATCCCTTTTTCTTTCACCTTGATGGGGATTCTCTTGGCCCATGAACTGGGTCATTACCTGATCGCCCGGAAGCATGGGCTGGACGTAACTTTGCCCTACTTCATCCCTGCGCCTTCCATCATCGGGACATTCGGAGCCTTCATCAAAATGCGTTCCCCCGTGCGCGACCGAAAAATGCTTTTGGATGTGGGGGCGGCCGGCCCCCTGGTTGGAGTCGCCGTTTCCATCCCGTTTCTCATCCTTGGGTTTCGGTTGTCCGAGGTGAAATTGATCGAGGGGCAGGTGGGCATGAGCCTGGGGTCTTCCCTCCTGCTTTCGCTGTTAAGTTGGCTGGTGGTCGGGCCAATCCCCAACGGATATGATCTTGTTATCCACCCCGTCGGATTTGCCGGATGGATCGGGCTGTTGGTAACTTCGCTGAATCTGCTGCCCATCGGCCAGCTGGATGGAGGGCATGTCGCGTACGCCCTTTTGGGGGAAAGGCAGAATAAAATATCCCGGTACGTTTTCTTGGCCATTTTGGCCCTCGGAATTTTTGGCTGGCAAGGATGGCTCCTCTGGAGTCTCCTTCTTTTCATCATGGGCTTCCGCCACCCCCCGCCGCTCGATTGGTGGGTTCCCCTGGACCGGAAGCGCAAGATCATCGGGTGGTTGACCGTGGCCGTTTTTGTTTTGACCTTCATCCCGGTCCCCTTTAGCGGGTTCTAACGAAGGCATAGCGCCAAGAGCACAGCGCAGAGCTCAAAGCGCAAAGCGCAGAAAAAGGAAAGAAGGAAAAACGAATTTGGGGTAATTTTCTCTATGCTCATTGCTCTATGCCCTATGCGCATATGATTTGGAGAATCAGTTGAAAATTAAAAAATTGGAAGTGGGTTTTTTTGAGAATAATTGTTATGTTTTAACCAGTCCGCGGGCGCGGGAGATCGCGGTCATCGATCCGGCCGCCGAGGCCGAGCGTATCCTGGAGGAGACGAGAGGAACGAAGGTTCGGTATATCCTGGTCACCCACGGACATATGGACCATATCGGCGCGCTGGAAGAGGTAAGAAAGGAGACGGGAGCTGCCGTGGGCATCCATGCGCAGGATGCCCGGGCGCTGGGTAAAAAGCCGGATTTCTTCCTGGAAGATGGGCAAACGCTTTCATTCGGAGATGCGACCCTCAAGGTTTTGCATACGCCGGGGCATTCTCCCGGCGGGGTTTGTTTTCTGTCGGGGAACATTCTTTTGAGCGGGGATACAATTTTCCCCAATGGCCCGGGAAACACGGCGCTCCCCGGAGCTGACGAACAGGTGATCCTCGCATCGATCCACTCTAAAATTTTTATTCTTCCTGATGATACGATCATCTATCCGGGGCACGGCCTGGAGACTACGGTTGGGCGGGAGAAAGAGATTTCTTTCTACCCCGTTCCCCGGGTCATGAAACGAGATGATGCATGAAAATCGAGGTCCTGGAAGGGAGCTCCTATCCGGAGCCTCTGGCGCGGGAGTGGGAGGAACTCTTGTTAGCGGCCCGTTTTAAAAATCCCTTCCTCACTCCGCTCTGGAACGAGATTTGGTTAAGGCATTTTGGCAAATCCCTTCAAGCCGGGGTTATTCTTTTCCGGGACTCCGCGGGAGCGCTGCTTGCAGCGGGAGCCTTCTCCAACTCCCCCGGGGAAGGGAGCCGAAAAGGACTCACTCTTGTGGGCAGCCAGGATGTTTGTGATTACCGCGACATCGTCATCGCTCCCGGGGGGGAAGAGGAAGTTTTCGGCGCTTTGGGGCGTTTCTTCGGCGAGGGTCCTTGGGAATATCTGGAGCTCAACGGGATCTCCGAATTCTCCCCGACATTTCAATTTTTGCCGTCCCGGATGCGACCCTTTAGCTTTGACCTGATCCAGGAAGCCGAAGAGGTCGCCCTCTCCTTGGACCTCCCCCAAAGCTGGGAAGCGTTTTTGGAGAAATTAAGCGGCAAAGACCGGCACGAGTTGCGCCGGAAAATTCGCCGCCTGGAAAGAGAGGTCGCCTTCGAAACATTGCGCGTCGAAGACGGCTCCTCCCTTCGCGCGGGGATGGAGATTTTTTTTGATCTCCATCGCAAGAGCCGGAAGGATAAAGCCGAGTTCATGACTCCAGACATGGAAGCTTTTTTCCGGGAGATAGCCGCACGTTTCCAGGAAAGAGGCTGGCTGAGTTTGTCCTTTTTAAAGGTATCGGGGAAAGAGGTGGCCACGTTTTTTTCTTTCGACTTTGCCGGGACAGAGTACGTTTACAATTCGGGCTATGACCCGGATTTTTCCCGGTTCAGCCCGGGGATCGTTCTGGCCGCCTATTGCATCCGACAGGCCATTGAGAAGGGGATGACCGGGTTTAATTTCTTACGGGGGCGGGAAGACTATAAATATCACCTGGGGGGAAAGGAAGAAAAGATATACCGTATCCGAGTGTGCAAAATATGAAAAGCATCGCAGTCTTGAGCGTTCATAGTTGTCCGTTGGCTGCTCTCGGCGGGAAGGAAACGGGAGGGATGAACGTGTACGTGCGGGAGGTAAGCCGGGAGATGGGCCGTCTCGGAATGCGGGTAGATGTCTTCACTCGTTCGCAGAACCCCAACATCTCCCGGATCGTTCGCCTCGGTCGGAATGTTCGGGTCATTCATCTTAAAGCAGGGCCTGAAGAACCAATTCCTAAGCCTATTATATTTAAGTATTTAGCGGAGTTCACAGATGGAATCAAAGGATTCGCCTCCGCCGGAAAAATTTCCTATGATTTGGTACACTCTCATTATTGGCTCTCCGGATGGGTCGGAGGCCGGCTCAAACAGGAATGGTCCGTACCCCTGGTGCATATGTTTCATACCCTGGGAACGCTGAAAAATGCTGCCAACCGGGAAAAAATAGGGAAAGAGCCCAAAGAAAGGTTATCGGCCGAAGGGCAAATCATGAGTTTTGCCGACGGCCTGGTCGCCCCCACTCCATGGGAAAAAAAGCAGATGATCGTTCACCACCGAGCTCGACCCGCAAAAATCAAAGTGATCCCCTGTGGGGTTGACCTAAAGCTCTTCAAGCCCATCCCCCCATTAAGGGCGAAACGGTTTCTTGGGCTTTCGGAAAGGAAGTTCATTCTCTTCGTCGGCCGAATCGATGCGATTAAAGGAATCGATGTATTGATTCACGCCATCCATCACCTCACCTGTAAACGCTCTGAGAGTCATCGAGACCTGGGGCTGATCATTATCGGCGGCGAACGGGATCTCGACCCGCAAACCGAAAGCCAAGAGGAGCAGAGGTTGCGCAAGATGGTGGCCCAAATGAGGTTGCAGGACCGGGTCGCCTTTTGGGGGTCTCAAAGGCAGGATCTACTCCCGTACTTCTATTCGGCAGCGGAAGCCCTGGTCCTTCCATCACGCTACGAATCATTCGGCATGGTGGCTTTGGAAGCCATGGCCTGCGGGACGCCCGTAATCGCCTCCCGGGTTGGCGGGCTCCAATATACGGTCGAAGATGGCCGGACGGGGTTTTTGATCCCGGAGGGGGATTGGCGCTTGCTCGCCGACCGCATCTGCGAGGTCGTCGAGGACCCTCCTTTGCGGGAGCGGCTGGTCGCAGCGGGCAAGAAAAAGGTGAAACAATTCGGCTGGCCGACGATTACAAAAAAGGTCTTGTCCCTATACGATTCTTTGTGAGGACCCACAATTGATGGTCTCGTAAATAGTCAAAAATAGCCCCTCTCCCTTGAGAGACTGTGTCGTAAATGGGAAAAAGAGTCGTCATTCCGGCGGAAGCCGGAATCCAGTTGCAGTTTTGTTTAATAATTCCATATTCCTGGATGCCCGCTTTCTCTGGCATGACCAATTATGACACACCCTCTGACGAGAGAGGGTCAGGGTGGGGATGGAGAATCAAGAAATCTCGATGAATGCGGGGCAGGAGGAAAATCTTATACTAGGAGGAATGAAAGCATGACTGAAGCTGTAATCATAGAAGCTGTACGTACCCCCATTGGCCGTCACGGCGGCATTTTGAAAGATGTGCGGCCCGATGACCTGGCTGCGTTGGTACTGGCCGAGGTGGTAAAGCGCGCCAAGGTGGAGGCGGCTCTGGTGGAGGAAGTTTATATGGGCTGTGCAAACCAGGCCGGAGAAGATAACCGAAACGTGGCCCGGATGGCCACGCTGCTTGCGGGGTTTCCGGTATCTGTGGCCGCCGTAACATTTAACCGCCTCTGCGCATCGGGACTTGCGGCGATCAATGCGGCCGCTCGGGCCATAAAGGCCGGGGAGGGGGAAGTGTACGTTGCCGGGGGCGTGGAAAACATGACCCGCGCACCCTACGCCGTGGCCAAGACCAGCCCGGAATGGTCTTTTGGGAACGCTACGATGTGGGACACTACCCTGGGCTGGCGCTTTCCCAACCCCCGTATGAAAGAAAAATACGGCATCGACTCCATGGGAGAGACCGCGGAAAACGTTTACGAACTCACCCGTTCCATTTCCCGCGAGGAACAAGACCGGTTTTCTTTGGAGAGCCACCGCCGGGCGGTGGCCGCGATTGAGTCTGGAAAGTTTGCCGAAGAAATTGTTCCCGTCCCGATCCCGCAAAGGAAGGGGGAGCCCATTTCGGTCAAGCGGGATGAACACCCTCGAGCCGACACGTCACTGGAAGCGCTGGGCAGGCTGCGCCCGGCGTTCCGCGCGGGTGGAACCGTGACCGCGGGCAACTCCTCCGGCCTCAATGATGGAGCGGCCGCAGTTCTGCTCATGAGTGACCGCAAGTCCCGGGAACTGGGCCTGAAGCCCCTGGCTCGGGTTGTGGCTTCAGCGGCTGCGGGGGTGGAGCCGCGGGTCATGGGCCTCGGCCCGATCCCGGCCACCCGCAAGGCTTTGGCGCGCGCGGGTTTGACCCTGGACGCCATCGGCCTGATTGAACTGAATGAGGCCTTCGCCGTGCAATCGCTGGCCGTGATGAAAGAGCTCGGCTTCCGGCACGAGATCACCAATGTCAATGGGGGGGCCATTGCCCTGGGGCATCCGCTGGGTTGCAGCGGCGCCCGCCTCATGACCACATTGGTGCACGAAATGGGCCGCCGCGCCCCCCAAGCGAAGCGCCCTTATTACGGCTTGACGACGCTTTGCGTGGGCGTAGGACAGGGAGAGGCGACGATCGTGGAGTGGATTGGGGGCTAATGTCGTATCTCCGAAATAATTTGCATGAATATTCATTTTGCTCATTTATATTGCCTTTAGTGGATGGTGGCCACCGTGACTGGGATCGGGGACTAGGGCGATGAGTCCCGCCATGGCGGGACAGCCTCGCTGGGTGGAAGCAATCCAGAAGATACAAGTTTTTTTCCGCCGCAGGAGGCGGGGTGCTTCTTCCCGCCCCCTCTGCGGAGATCGCAGCGCCTCAGGATGCCAAGCTCAGCGTCCTGGTCCCCGATCCCTTTGAGCACCTATCAATTATGAAACAAACCTTCGAGACACGGTCATAGGATAGAGGGGAACCAATAAAAGCGGGGGAAAGAGCGGATGTCTAAGCCGGCGCGCGGGTGAGTGCGGCGTCCCCGTCTATTCCGGGTGAGAACGGACGGGGACGCAATTAACAGGCCTGGAGAGGCTGAAAATTCATTCATCCAGGATGGCGACGGCGCGGATGGGCGAGCCGGTGCCCTTGCGGATCTTCAGCGGCAGCGCAATAAAAGTGAAGCGCTTGCCCACCAGGAGATTCAGGTTGCAGAGATTCTCCATATGTGTGACCCGGCGCTTGCGACAGGTCATGTGGCACGGGTAGGTCTTATCCAGGAACATATCCGGGCTCGTGTTGTCCACGCCGAAGTTGACCGCCCCCTGGTCGATGATGAACTCCGTGGCGTCTTTGGTCAGGCCGGGCTGGTGGCTGGCGTATTCCGGCGTCCCATAGAAGCGTTCATAATGGGCCGTGTAGAAGAGGACCGTGTCACCGCGCCGGATTTCCAGCTTCCATTTCTTCAGCTGCTCTTTGATCTTCTCCGCTCCGAACTGGGTCTGGGGGGCCATATCGCTGACGTCGAGGCAGATCGCTGAGGTGATGCAATGCTCCAGGGGGATCTCGTCGACGGAGGGAGCATCCGGGTCCTTGGAGAGGTGGCTGACCGAGTCGATGTGCGTCGGCCCGTGGTCGCACATCATGATGCCGCTGGACCGGTAGGAAAAGCCCGTTCCCAGCATGCGGCCCGATTCTTCATGGGACATGTGCTCCCAGATCACTGTCTTGGCGTGCCCGGGATAGACGGGCATGCCGGTGTAAATCTCCTGGCTTAGATCAATGATTTTGCCTTTCAGGTTCATTCCGTTGTCTCCTTTACGTTTTTTATTGTATAGGAAATCATAAAAATCTTTCACCGCAGAGCACGCAGAGAACGCAGAGTCCAATCATTCAAAAGACAAAATTCAAAAAGAGTCAAATCTTTCTTGGATCTTTCCATTTTAGATATTCTCTGCGTCCGCCGCGGTCTCTGCGGTTAATGCTTTATTTTAGCCTTTTGCCTTCTGGGCCTCCAGCGCCCTGAGAATGCGCTCGGGGGTCGCCGGATAATCCGTGATCCAAACGCCGAGGGCATTGTGGATGGCGGAGAGGATGGCGGGTGGAGCTGCACTGGCCGTCATCTCCGAAAACCCTTTGGCTCCCCGCGGGCCGTTGGGATGAGGGACCTCGACGATATCCGAGATCATCACCGGCGGCATGTCCGCTGCCGTGGTGAGGATGTAGTCCGCCAGGCCGTCCGGGGCGAAATCCATGCTGGGGTAGTACGGGGAGTAGTCCTCGGTGAGGGCGAAACTGATCCCCATCGTCGCCCCGCCGTTAATCTGTCCTTTGCACAGCAGGGGGTTAATCGCCTTGCCAATCTCGTAGACCTGGACAAGTTTGAGCAGGTCCACCACGCCGGTCTCCGTGTCCACCTCCACTTCCGCGACGCAGGCGCCAAAAGCCAGCGAGGCGACGGCGGTCATCTTGCCGGTCTGCGGGTCAAAGCCTTGCCCTGCGCCGGGGGTATAGGCCCCCGTGCCGACCAGGAAATGGCCGCCCCAGTTCGCCATCGTACCCACTTCGGCCATGGCCTTGGAAGATCCCGGGGAGCCTTTCACAAAAACTTTGTTGTCGGCAACCTCCACATCGTCCGGATTCGCCTCTAACATATCGGCGGCCCATTCGCGGATTTTTTTCTTAAGGTCGCCAGCCGCCCGGATGACGGCGTTTCCATCCATGAAGGTCACCCGGCTGGCGAAAGTGCCGGTGCACATGGGACCGATGTCGGTGTCGAAGTTATTCACCGTGATCGCTTCCAGGGGAACCCCCAGCTCGTCAGCGACAATCTGTCGCAGGATCGTCTTGGAGCCCTGGCCGATGTCGACCGACCCGACCAAAAGGTCAAACGTCCCGTCGGGTTTCAGACGAATCTGCGCCTGGCTGGGGTCTCCGCCGCCTTTCAACCCCGCGGGATGTGTGTTACACGAAATCCCGATGCCTCTCTTCCTCATGATTTTTACCTCCTCCGTGAACTCATGGCCAGGAGGTGAGCCGGCAGTTTCACCCCAGCCAATTCGGCGGCTCGTTTCATCGCCTCAATCAAACCCGCCGCCTCGACCTTGAATTGCGTCGCTCCCGGGTCTCCATCGCGCCAGGCGTTGATGAAACGGATTTCCCAGGGGTCCATCCCGATCGTTTCAGCGATCCGGTCCATCTGGAGCTGTTCGGCCGATGTCCCGTTGATGACTCCGAAGCCCCGCATGGAGCTGGCCGGCGGCTTGTTCGTGTACACGCAGACGCCGTCAATCCAGATGTTGGGGATGAAAAATGGCCCGGCCACCAGGATGGCATTCTTGTCCACAACGTATGGGCCCATGCCCGAGTAGGCGCCCGTGTCGTGAACGGTGCGAATCTTACGGGCTACGATCCGCCCGTCTTTTTTCACACCGTCTTTGAATTCAAAGGTCCAGGCGCCGCGCTTGGTGGTGAAGAGCGTCTCCTCGCTCCGGGTCAGCCGGTATTTGACCGGCTTGCGCAGTTTGAGCGCCATCAGACCGGCAACGTGGTCGCAGTGGATGTCGTTCTTGGCCCCGAAGCCACCGCCGACCGTCCCGCCGCTGTACCGGATTTTATTCATCGGGAGTTTAAAGATGGCCGTCAACATTCCCAGGTGAAAGTAAAGATCCTGGCTGACCGTATGGATGGCCAGGCGGTCGCTTTCGTCAATGTACGCCACCGAGACCTGAGGTTCCATCGGTGCGTGTTCGTTCATGGAGTTGGTATATTTTCCTTCGACGATGAAGTCGGCTTCTCTAAAACCTTTCTCCACGTCTCCCAGTCGGATCTTGCGGGATTGGCCGCTGTCGAAATCAAATAGGTTGCCTTCCGGCCGAACCCGGGGCGCCCCCGGCTGCATCGCCTCAAAGGGATCGAAGACCGGCACCTGCTCCTCGACCTCCAGCTTGATCTTCTCCAGCGCTTCCATCGCCGTATCTTCATCGACGGCGGCTACAGCGGCAATACGTTCCCCCTTGAAGCGGATGTGCTCCGGGGTAAAAACGGGCTGGTCGGGTGTCAGGCCGTAGGCGTTCACGCCCGGGATGTCCTTGGCCGTGATCACTCCGGCAACGCCGGGCATTTTTCCCACCGCGGCGAAGTCCAGGCGCCGGATAATCCCCTTGTGGACGGGGCTGCCCAGGACCTTGATGTAAAGCATCCCGGGACGCTGGATATCATCCACATAAGTGGTGCGGCCCGTTACATGGCCGATCCCATCATACCGCAATACTGGCTTACCCACATAATCTGTCATCGTCCCTGCTCCTTCCCCCGGCCGCTGGCCACGGCGGCGATGGCCTCGACGATTTCTTCGTACGCCCCGCATCGGCAGAGGTTGCCGGAGATGGCCTCTACGATCTCTTCCCGGGTGGGCTTGGGATTCTTGTCGAGCAAGGCCTTGGCGGACATGAGCATCCCCGGTGTGCAGAAGCCGCACTGAGCGGCATAGTGCTCGTGGAATGACTGCTGCAATGGGTGCAGTTTACCGTCCTGACTCAGACCCTCTACCGTTTCAACGATTTTACCGGCAACGGTCAGGGCGATGGTGAGGCAGGATCGAATCGGTTCGCCCTCCAACAAGACCGTGCAAGCCCCGCAGTCGCCGGTATCACACCCGCGCTTCGGACTTACGACCCCTAATTTTTCCCGGAGCACATCCAAAAGCGTGTCGGTGGGCTTGACCAGAACATCTGCGGGCAAACCGTTTAAAATAAAGGAAAGAGCGTATTTCATGGTTGTTTTCCCTCCTTACTTTTCCGGAAGGCCGGCGGCCTGGGCCAGGGCTTTGGCAACCAGCGCTGTCCCTGCTTGCCTGCGGTACCAGGCCGTCCCTCTCTGGTCATCTACCGGGTTGCATGCAGCCATCGCTGCCGCAGAACATCGGGCAAACAAGGCCTCTTCGGGGGCGTTGCCCTTGAGCAGCTCTTCCGCCCGGAGGCAGCGCAAGGGCGTGGGTGCCACGGAACCCATGGCGATCCGGGCATCCTTGCATTTCTTGCCGCCCATCTCCAGACGGACCGCTACGTTTACAACCGATAGCGTCATCGCCTTACGCCTACCCAATTTCAGAAACACCGTTTTGCCCTTGACCGGTGGTATGGAAATCTCCACGATCAACTCACCCGGCCGGAGCACCGTCTGCCCGGGCCCAGTGAAGAAATCCTTCAGGGGGACAGTGCGTTTCCCCCTGTCACTCCTCAGCGAGAGCTCCGCGTCCATGGCCAGGAGCGGCGTCGCCAAGTCCGCGGCCGGCGAAGCATTGGCCAGGTTGCCCCCGATGGTGGCGGCAGTGCGAATGGCCGATGTTCCGGCCTGCCGCGCAGCCTCGGCTAAAGCGGCGGCCTTTCGGGCTACAAGCTTACTGGCAGCAATCCTGGCCATCGATGTCGTCGCGCCGATAACTACTTTCCGGTTCCTCTCCCGGATGTAGTCCAGCCCCAGCTTGCCGATGTAAACCAAAACTTCGGGCTTGAGCTTGTAGTAGTTGATTTGGGGAACGAGATCTGTGCCCCCCGCCAGGACGACGGCCTTTTTACGGTACCGGCCCAGTAACTTTATAGCTTTGCTGATTTCCGTTTCGCCGAAATACAAAGCCTCTTTCATCGCCAGCCCCCTTTTTCGTCAGAAGAGATATTTCGATCGTCCAGGGACTTCCTTATCCTTGCCCTTCATCCCCGCTCCGGGTTTCCAGCCGGGACCGGGCCGGGCCCTTTACTTTTTCGGGCCGTACTCCACACTCTTTCTCCAATCCATCCAATCCCGCCAGTCCGGGTATACGTAGCGGCCCATGTTTTGATCATCCGGGTGCGTGTACCGGGCCCCGGGAAGGAGGATGACGGTCTTCATTTCCGGGCGGTTCTCTTTATTCTTCCGGGCGACGATATCCACCAGGTAGCTGGGATCTTCATAGCAGTTGGCCCAGTTGTCGAAATGATCCGGGATGACGACCTTGGCATTCAGGGCCTCGGCCACCCGCCACACGTCCCAGGGAGACATCTTGTCCGTGTAACCGGGGGCGTTATTCCCCATATCCATGCAGACCACATCGACCTTGTATTTCTCTCCCATCATACGGTAGCCATTGTGGTAGAGGGTATCGCCTAAGAAGGCAATCCCCCCGCCCGGAGTGTTGAAGATGAAGCTGACGGCCACTTCTTCGAAGGGCTGCGGCGTATCAAAGCCGGTCTTGGTTACAATCACATCAAAGTTGGGAGCAAAGTCAATCTTCATATCTTCGATCTGAACGCTTTTGCCCACCTGGGCTACAATGATCCGGTCTTCCGGGACTCCCATGTTTTTCTTGATCCGGCGACAGGTTTCGGGGGGAGCGATGAACTTGCATTTCGTCGTCTGCAGGGCAGCCTGGATGGTATAGAAATCCATATGGTCCTGGTGATGGTGGGTGATGCAGACCGCGTCGAGGCGCTTGAATTTCCAGGGATCGACGATGTGGGGGTTAAGGCGCATCCAGTAGAGCTTATCGGCTCCGCTGGTACGGCAAACGCCGCAGTAGGAATAATCGGTAAAGAGGCTGGGGCCGGCGTAAAGGTCCACCAGGAAAACCGCCCCCGCCTGAGACTTCAAGGCAAACGACGGACCCCCAAAGTACCACATGGCCCCCGTCTTGGGCTTGACTTTGAATTGATCGATCTCGTAATTCATGTAAGTGCCCCATTCGGGAAAGACCTCCTGCAGCCAGATCTCCCGGCTCATCTTCCGGGGCAGACCAACGGTCGCCCCGTCCATTACCCCTCTTTCGTCGTATTTCACCACGCTGTCCTTGCTCATATTGCCCTCCCTTTTTTAAGTGCCTAAAGTGCCTAAAGTTGAAAACCGGGACCCCTTCTTCTTAACTTTAGGCACTTTAGGCATTTTAGCGCACTTTAGGCACTTTGGTTTCCTATACTTTAACTCCCAGGTACTTTTCCACCTCTTCCTGTTTGACGTGCAGTTCTTCCCGCGTTCCGCTCAGCCGAATGTGTCCTTTTTCGAGGATATAGGCCCGCAGATTACTGCTGAGCTTCAGGGACATTTCGTAATTCTGTTCCACCAAAAGAATGGTGACTCGATTATCGTGGAGCTTTTTGAGCATCTCCCAAATCTCTTCAACGATTAGGGGCGCCAGTCCCTCGGTGGGCTCGTCGATCATCATCAGCCTGGGGTTGGCGACCAGACCCCGAGCCGTGGTCAGCATCTGCTGCTCCCCGCCGGAGAGGCTCTCCCCCATCTGATCCAATCGCTCTTTCAGCTTCGGGAAGTAATGGAAGGCCATTTCGAGGGTCTCTTTGATATTTACGCCTTTCCCCCGCACCAGCATCCCCAGCTTTAAATTCTCATAGACGGTCAAATTGGGGATGATTCTCCGGTCCTCCGGGACCATGGAGATTCCTTTCCGGGCGATCTGGTCCGGGGTGCTGCGGGTTATGTCTTCCCCATTTAAGGTAATCTTGCCGGTTTTACAGGGCTGGATGCCCATGATACTCTTCAGGGTAGTGCTCTTCCCCACGCCGTTTCTTCCGAGGAGGACCACGATCTCTCCGTCTTTTACCTCCATTGAAACGTCATGCAGGATGTGGCTGGTGCCGTAGTAGGTGTTGATCTTTCCCAGAGTTAGCATTCTTTTGGTCCTCCCAAATAAACCCTTTGGACGACCTCGTTGCAGCTGATTTCCTGAGGACTGCCGCAGGCCAGCACCTGCCCTTCATTCAGGCAGACGACTTCATCGGATATGTTCATGACCACGTTCATATCATGTTCCACCAGGAGAATCGTCAAATTCAACCGATCCCGGAGGTCCCGGATCAACTTCATGGCCAAAACGGTTTCCGCCGGGCTCATGCCCGCGGTGGGTTCATCCAGGAGCAATAACTTGGGGTTGGTGGACAGGGCGATGCCGATCTCCAGGTATTTCCGATCGCCATGGGAAAGCGTGGAAGCGAGGCGGTCTTTACGATCGGATAGTTTCACCTGCTCCAGGATCTCCACGGTTCTCTCGTTGATCTCGGAGAAGTCATCCGCCTTCTTCCAGAAATTGAAGGAAGATTTCCGGGACTGGGCGGAGATGCGGACATTTTCAAAGACGCTCAGCCGGGGAAAGACATGGGTGATCTGGAAGGTTTTGGTGATGCCGACCTGGGAGATCTGGTTCATTTTCTTATCCGTGATATCGTTCCCCAGGAAATGAATTTTCCCGCTGGTCGGTGGATAAAGCCCGCACAGGAGGTTGAAGAAGGTGGTTTTACCCGCTCCGTTGGGGCCGATGATCGACTTGAGCTGCCCTTCCCGGACCTGGAAATCAACCCGGTCGACCGCCTTTAGACCCCCAAAGTACTTGCACAGGTTTTTCGTCTCAAGATACATAGTTTTATCCTTCGGTCTCGGTTTTGGCATTGAGCTCGGGTTCGGTTTCCGGGGAAGTATCGTCGGCCTTCCGTTCCAGGTATTTGTTTTTGATGGTTCCCACGATCCCGTCCGGGAAGATGAGCACCAGCGAGATGAACAGGATGCCGACGAGCAATTCCCAGCGCTCGATATACCGGCTGAACTGATTCTGTACGTAAAGGAAAACGGCGACCCCCACCACGGGTCCGATAAAAGTATGCATGCCCCCCAAAATGGTCATCAGGAGGATGGTTCCCGAGGTAAGCCAGTATAAAGAATGCAGGGGACCGTAGCCCAGATAGATGGTGAATAATCCGCCCGCCAGGGCGGAAAAGAACCCGGAAAAGACCAGGGAGACAAATTTCGCCATGGTCACGTTATAGCCGGAAGCGATGGTCCGTTCCTCGTTCTCCCGGATGGCCTGGAGAAGGCGCCCGAAAGGGGAATTCAAGATGCGCCAGATGACTAAAATAGAGATGCCGACGATGATATAAACGAAGAAATAAAGCGGGTAGGGGCTGCCGAGGTCCACAAAGAATGGAAACTCCAATTTCAACCGGGGGATGAACTTCAGGCCGTCTTCGCCGCCCGTCCACCTCTTCAGGGGGGAGAGCGCCAGGAAGTAAAACATCTGGCCCACGGCCATGGAGATCATGGCAAAATACACTCCCCGTTTCTTAATCGCCAGCGCCCCGACAATCGCCGCCAGAAGCGAACCGAGGGCGATACTGATCAGCAGACTCGTCCAAATGCTTGCCCCGGCATAACGGATGGCCATGCCACAGGCATAAGAACCCACTCCGAAATAAGCGGCGTGGCCGAAGGATAGAACCCCCGTGTATCCCAGCAGGAGGTTGAAGGCCAGGGCAAAAAGCCCGAAGATCATGATCTCAGTCGCCAGAGGAATGGAGATAACAAATGGGAGGACAATACAAACCAGCAGGGCTAGCCATACGGTCCGGTTACCGGCCCCTCGCTGGACTTTCGGTCGAAGGTCGTTTTTCATTTTGGTGCTTTATCCCTCGGTCAAATTTCCTCCACCCCCCGCCTCTTCCCCTCGGCTTCAGGGGAGGTGGGGGTGGAAGAATTCATTCTTACAGCCTTCCCGCTTCCCCGAACAATCCCCGGGTCCGAACCAGGAGAATAAAAAACATGGTCAAAAATATTGCCACATTGGACCAGTCACTGGCGAAGAGGGAGACGAAACTGATCACCTGCCCGATGATCAAGCCTCCCAGGATGGCTCCCCCCAGGCTTCCCAGGCCGCCGATGACCACGACCACGAAGCATTCCACGGTCATTTCCACCCCCATATCGGGCACGGCAGCAACAATTGAGGAATTGACCGCCCCTCCGAGCCCGGCCAGTCCCACGCCCAGGGCGAATCCAAAGGTCCAGATCCGGGGAACGTTGATCCCCAGGGTTCGAACCATCAGGCTGTCCCGGGTGGCCGCCCGGATGATCATTCCCAGGTTGGTCTTCTTGAAAAAGAACCAGAGAAAGAGCAGGACTGCGATCGTCAGGCAGATGATGAATACCCGGTACTTGGGAATGAAGATGCCCGCGGACATGAAGGAGCCGGCAAACCCTTTGGGCAACTCAATCACTTTCGGGATCGTGCCGAATATCCATCTCATCAGGTCCGTAACGGCAATGGAAAAGCCGAAGGTCAACAGAAGGGGATAAAGGGGATCCTTGCCATAGAGCGGTTTGATCAAGAGAGACTCCGTCATCCATCCGATCAGGCCGACGAGAATGATCGCACAGGGCAAGCCCAACCAGAAATTTCCAAACAGGGAGATGACGATATAAGCCGCAAAAGCCCCCAGCATATAGAATGTGCCGTGGGCGAAATTGACTACGTCCAGAAGTCCAAAGATGATGGTCAGGCCGGAGGCCATCATGATGTATACCGCTCCCAGGGCCAGGCCGAAAAGGATCTGGGTGATAATCAGAGTAAGAGTGAGTTCCATACCGGTTCCTTAGGGGAAGGGGGCCTGGGAGAATCCTCCCAAGCCCCTGGTGGACAGCTATTTGCCCGGAAGTTTGACTTGACCGAAGGGGATGTCTTTCGCGTTGTTCTCGCAGCTTTCCAGGGTTTCTTCAACCGGGTATTCGGCCACGATTTCGCCTAAATCCCATCCTTTGGCCTTGGCGCCGATCCCTCTGACGATGACTACGCTGGTCATGCGGATGCCGTCGCAGGCCCGGAATTGTTCCGGGCCTTTATTGTACTGGAACTTCATTTCTTTCAGAGTCTGGATCAGCTTGGGCACATCCGTCGTGGTCTTGGCCTTATTCATCGCGTCTAAAACAGCATGGGCCCCGGTATATCCGTTATCGGAATCCATGGAGGGAGGCCCCCCGAATCTCTTCCGGTACGCATCATTAAAAGTCTTGGCGCCGGGATACTTATCCTGCTGGGCCCAGTAGTAGTTGTGACCGCCGTAGAAATTCTGGGTGTAGAAGGAGCCGGCTCCCTTGATGGTGTTCTCATGGCTCTTGGGGATGACGAATTTCATCTTCTTGTCCGTAAGGCCCGCCTCCCCAAGCTGCTTGATGATAGAATCCAAAGATTGCCCGTAGATATTCAGGACCAGAATGTCCGGATTGGTGGCAACGATTCTTGGAAGGATGGCGGAATAGTCGGTCTGCCCGATCGGGGAGTAGACATTCCCGACAAATTTTCCGCCCAGCTTCTCGCTGGTGACCAGCCAGGCCTGCAATTGATCATGGCCGAAACGATAATCCTGAGTAATCATCATCCAGGATTTTCCCAGGTTCTTGAAGGAATACCTGGCGGTGGCCACGCCGGACTGGTAGGGAATCATGCCGGCAACAAATCCATAGCCGCAATATTCTTTTCCCAGGGGCATGCTGCTGTAGCAAAAGGCCATGTAAAGCGCCTTGTTCTTGCAGGCCCATTCATTCACCGCCACCGAGGTTGCCCCCGAGAGGCCTCCCCCGATGACTTTGATCCCTTCCCCATCGACCATTTCTTTGTATTTGCGGATGGCCACCTCGGACTTTAGCTCGTCATCCCCCAGGATGTATTCGACGGGTTTTCCCAGCACGCCTCCCTTGGCGTTTACATCGTCAATGGCGAGCAACGTTCCATTTTTCATATCCGATCCCATGGCTGAGAAAGGACCCGACAGTGGGAGTAGAATCCCGAAGATGGGTTTTGCCGAAGCGGTTCCGGAAACCATCAACGTAAAGAGGAAAATTACCCCCAGTATCCAACTTGCCTTTTTCATAACCTTGACCTCCCTTTGCGAAAAATTTTAGTGAACCCAGAGCCCATACCTATTTCCCTTCCATCGCCTCCTTTTCATGATGGAATGGTACCCAAATTTTTTCCGGGCTTCGTGCTCCCATTCGAACTCTTTGAGTTGCTCGGGGATTAGAAGCCTACTTTATTGATGCCCTTCAATCCCAGGATCTCGCGGGCATCGTCGGGGGTGGCGATATCCAATCCCAGCTCCCTGGCAATATTGGCCGCCATCTTCACCTGGTCGGCGCTGGACTTGGCCATTTTCCCCTTGCCGGCATAGAGCGAGTCCTCCAAACCAACGCGGACATTGGGGGCTCCCATGGCCATGGCCGCAGCAGCCAGGGGGATCTGCCATCTGCCGCCGCCGGCTACAGACCAGGTGAACTTGCCCTCACCGAGTACATCCACGGCCTCTTGATAAAGCTGGACAAGGTGTTTTACGGAGGGCAGCATCCACCCCACCATCCCCCCCATTACAAACTGCATGTGCGGCGGCAGCTTCACCAGCCCTTCATCCATCAGCCACTTTATATAACCAACATGACCGATTTCGTAGATCTCAAACTCCGGCTTGGTATCGATCTCCATGAAGGTCTTGGCAAACTGCAGGTCCAGATCAAAGGTGGGAGCAAAGGTTGTCGTCTTCCAGAAGTTCATGTACTCCTTCTCCCAGTCGTATTTAAACTTTTCATAGCGCCCGGCTACCTGGAAGATACCCAGGTTGAAGGGAGCCGGGTCAAAGGAGCACATCTCCGGCTTCAGCTGCTCAATGGGGATTAGCTTCTCCCGAACCGTCTGGTTTATGCCGCCGCCGGTCGTAGGCAGCAGGACTATATTACATCGTTTTTTGATAGCGCTCAATACCTGACGGAATATGTTTGGGTCGGCCGTGGGCTTGCCGTTTTTGGGGTCGCGCACATGGATGTGCGCCAAGGCTGCCCCCGCCTCGCAGGACTTCACCGCATCCTCGACGATCTGCTCGGGGGTGAGGGGAAGGTAATCGCTCATGGTCGGGATGTGGACGGACCCAGTGATGGCTGCCGTGATAATCAACTTGCTCATTTAATAACCTCCTCTAATCTTATTTTTCTTATCCGCATATAAATTATCGCCAATTCCTTGGCATCGGGTGTCCCGTATAAACCAGCATTCCTTGATAAATTTCCTGGCTAAGATCGCTTAGCTTGCCTACTGGACGCCCCCTTCTAATCATTGATTTACCTTCATTTTGGCCTGGATGGACCGAAACACCCGTTTATTAATAAAGTGGGGTCAAACTTCGTCCCGTGCTAAAACCTGGGTGGTGTCAGAACCCAGATAGCGGAGATCGACCACGTTGATGGCGAACTCCTGGGCGATCTTCTTCAGAGAACTGATGGAAGGCTGAGTCAGGCCCCTTTCGACCTGGCTGAGAAAACTTTTGGAAAGATTTGTTTTTTCCGAGAGCCGTTCCAGGGTGAGCTTACGTTTCCGCCGTTCAT
>Ga0214473_10001086_pt1 | contig 36707 bp, 34 predicted proteins | sample RVTome_7_FD_203509 | JGI IMG/M metagenome (GOLD analysis project Ga0214473, IMG submission 203509) | Soil microbial communities from uranium-contaminated site in the Upper Colorado River Basin, Wyoming, United States - RVT98D197 | ecosystem: Environmental > Terrestrial > Soil > Contaminated >... | reverse complement strand
CGACATCTCCGAAATGTATGCGGTATTCTCCAAATTCGCGGAGGGGCCGTGAACGTCGTGGTCGCCGTGTCCAGCGGCCACAACCGGGGCATGATCAGATCAAGGACTAGGTTCGAGCCCTGGCGCGACAGTGAAATAGACCCGACCGGGCGCTGGTTGGGCTGATGTTCCTGATACACTTTAATAGCGACAGATTCACCACCAGGATTTACATCAGCGCCGTACAGACTCGCCGTCCATTGCCCGTGCTCGGCGTTCGGGATTTCGAACTGCTCCCAAGTGGGTCCGTTCATATGGGACACGCCAGCGCCGGGTGCCGACCGTGTGTAGGTTCTGCCCGAGGGCGATATCAGTGTGAGCTGCATATCACTTCCCGGCCATTCTGTAACGACGGTCAAAAGGAAGAGATTATCGTCCACTGTGAAATGATAGGTGACAGTTTGCTGCGGCGCGACCACAACGGTTGGGACGTTCGCTTGTGCGTTGATCGCTTCCAGTATCGTCTCGGCCATCGCGGCGTGGCCGAACGAGTTTGGATGAAATGGCCCCGGGCCCTGCGCAGGGAAAAACCACTCCTGTCCCCCGGAACATAATTCATGGCCCGCAAACGAGGTTGTCGGGTCGGCAAATATGAAACCGTTCCGATTCGTATGCCGCCTTATAATTTGATTCATCTCCACGATCTTCTCGACGATCCAGCGTTGATCAGCCTTTTTTATTGCCTCGCACCGGCCGCCAGGTAGCCACGTGCGATCGCCGCCCGACGCCGGGAAGAAAGGTGGGTAGCCCACCTGCACGCGAGTAGCGAAAGGTGCCCTCGCACGTATGTCGGAAAGAATCGTGTCAAACGGCACAATATCTGCTGGTTCGCTCGTCTTGCCGTCAAGCCGCGCAAAAGCCTCTGCAACAGGTTTTGTCACCTTGTCGTCTTCGTAACATGTATTGAACGGAAGCAACTTCCAGCCCAAGGCGCACTCTAACAACACATCTACGAAATGCGCGTCATTGCCGCCAATACTGAACGTTACAAGAGTCGTGTCTTCATTGAGATAATCGAGTTGGCGCAGTTCGTCCCAGGCACCACCCTCGCGCGTCGAGTAGAAGTCCTTGGTAACTGCTCCCTGACAGGCATGGAAATATAATTCCTTTCCGACCTCGGACGCGAGAATGGGAGCATACGCAAGCGTCGATCGTTGGCAATCGTTCTGGGTGCCATCCTTGTGAGTTCCCTCAAAGAACGGTTCCATGCCGAATCCCGATGAGTATGAGTCGCCAAGTGCCACGTAATCAGATGGAACAGAGGGAAGATCGATCCGGCCCACCTTTTGGACAGGGTAATCATTATCCAGGAACCACACACTGCCGTGCGGACCCGCGGTGACGCCGTATACCGTATGAGAATACTCAGACAACACTATAGGAAAAGTCATTTCTCCGGCCGGCGTGGCCCGCCCAATCTGAGTGAGGTTGCCGAACCAGATGTTGCCGTCTGCACCGGACGTGATGCCAAATACTGCGGTGTTAGTGCGCGGGATTGGAAACTCCGTGATTGCTCCCGTCACCCCGATGCGCCCGACCCCGCCGAATTCACTGAACCACACGTTTCCGTCGGCACCAGACGTTATGTCGTAGAGCTGCTCGTTACCACTGGGGACTGGAAATTCCGTTACCACTCCACTTGGCGTGATTCGTCCGATCTGAGATATGGCTCTGTCTGTGAACCACAGATTGCCATCTGGTCCCCTTGTAATGCTGCCTGGACAACCATCTCCCGCGGGAAACTCCGTGATCGTACCCGTCGTTGTAATCCGCCCGATATGGCTGGGGGTGCCACCTGACCACGGGCTACCACACTCGCTGAACCACAGGTTGCCATCTGGGCCGGTTGTGATGCCAGTTATAATGGCCCCGGGACTATTTGGCGCCGCAGGAATTTGAAATTCGGTGATTGTGTTCGGGGAGCTTACTTCGATGCGCCCTATTTGACTTGACCATTCCGTAAACCACACGTTTCCATCAGGACCGGTGGCGATGTCTATCGGTCCCTGCGAAGCGGCGGGGAGCGGGAACTCCGTTATCGTCCCGTCCGGTGTTATCCTGCCGATTTTACGACTGGCCAATTCCGTGAACCACAAGTTTCCATCAGGTCCGGTGGTGATGTTGTACGGAAAACTAGAAGAGGTCGGAATTGGAAACTCGGTAACACTTATGGACTGAACGGCTAAGGGTACCGTGCCGGTCAGCGGCAGTTCGGACGCCGCAGCCCCCATGCGCAACACATTCGACACCTGGTCGGTCACCGTTTGATCTTGCTGCACGGACGTGCCTGACCCTGAGATATTCAGTGCCTCTGCAGCGGCAGTTAGGCAGCCGCAGGCCACAACCAAAGCGACAAACCTACCAACTACTGGCCTTATCATTCCTCCTCCTTCTTCCAGCCGAATTCGCGCTACCGTCGCTGTGGATGCTGTGCTGCTCCAGTTGCCCAAGAAATTGCTATTGTTGACATTATTAGGGTGACCAAAGACTTGGTTATACAGAGTGCTCTAGGTCTGTAATGCCGCAAAAAATGCTGTTGGTGACCGTCAGCGTGCCGCCGATACTGTCAATGCCGGCGCCGGAAACCCCGCTTTGGCCATTGGCGATGGTCACGTTCTGGACCGTGAACTTGACGCCCGTGCTCACGGAGAAGACACCCACGCTGTTCCCGCCGCTGATCGTGATCATACTTCCACCGTTAATGGTGGTGTCGTTGCTAATGGTCTTGGTGCTAGTAAGGGTGATCGTCTTCGGGGCTAGACCGCAGTTGAAGGTCGTGGTGCCGTCGAAACTCCCGCCGCCTGGGAGGCAGCCAGCCAGCGCTGACTCGGTGCAGCTGGCACCCCTGCCGGTGCCTACGACGCACGCCAAGGTCAGATCGAAGACTCCGCCACCGTACGTACCCGCGTGCAGGCTTGTCCCCGACCCTTCGATTGCCAGGGTCACTACATAGGTCGTGCTCAATCGATCATTGAGGGCCAGCCAACTAGCGCCGCTGTCGGTACTCTTAAACACCCCGCCGCCCCCGGTCCCCGCGTACAGCGTGCTGGGAGTTGCGGGGTTGATGGCGAGCGCCACGATGTGACCGCCTTCTGGCCCGTGGCTTGTCCAGACATTGGTCCCGGCCTGCGTCAGGCGTGGCGTTGCAATGACTGCGCACGTGAAGAGCACAAGGCTAATTGACCGCCGGAACAGGGCCAGCCCTACAAAGCCGCCCACCGCAATACCCTCTTCCGCTCCTTCATGCTGGCTGTTTACGCCTTCTTGCTTGGGACCGGGTCGGCCCCGCCGCCCTTGCCTTGACATGCTGGTGTTCGTCCCCGGCTTCCAAGCCTGGCGCTCCCCAGCAGATAGCGGCCAGCGCCTGGAGCGCTGGATCGAGCTGGGCAGAACTCCGCCTGCTCGATGGCCTCCGCCTGTCGGTTCAAGCGAGGCGCTGCGTTCTCAGCTCTCCCGCTCCGGAAATAGCTCCCTGATCGGCACACCGAAGGCTTTGGTGAGATCGGCGATGACGCGCAGGGTCGGATTGCGCTCGCCGCGTTCGGCACCGCCGATGTACGTCCAGGGCCGGTTCGTTCGTTCCGCAAGTTCTTCCTGGCTCCATCCGCCAGCCTGGCGCAGTTGCCGCACCCGCTCGCCAAACCTGGCTCGGACCGCCTTCACGGCCCAGAGCAGTCTCTCGAGGCGTGTCCCTCTGGCGGGACTCCACTTTCTGCGGTCTCAGGCGGATTCACTCCGCTGCTGCCCCATTCCCCAATGCCAAGGGCAAACAAACCAGGACCTCGGCGGGCTGTCTATCCGTAATCCTACGTATTTTTCAGCAAACTACCTTTTACCTCACCGAACCGTGCGGAGCGGCAGCCGCTTGCATGACCGACGTCAGGTTTCTTGCCCGGATTGGCGCCGTTGCCGAGCGTGAACCGCAGCGCGAGCTTCGCCGCAAAGTCGAAACTCCATTGTCCAGAAGTGGCTGGCGATAATCTTGGCGGAGCCCGACGACTCTCGGATTCCGTCACTCAGTTATCGTCGCGGGCCAGCGGCGCGAGAATGTAAGAACTCATCTCGGTCTTGATCTGAGTTCCTGGCTCCTTGCGCGCAGCTCTTCAAACACCTGCTCGCCTGAAATACCTTCGCCGCGGTCAAGCTGAGCCGCGCCTGCTGCAATTGCTTGCCGCAGCTCTTCGCGCGCGTCGATGAGTCCGAGTCCTTCGCGGACCACATCATCCGCCGACCGGTAGGCACCGGAGCGGACCTTGGCGTCGATCTCTGCTTCGAGTTCTCTGCTGAGGTGTATAGACATGACCTCAGTGTAGTAACCCTCGCTCAGGCGCGTCAATGGCCGCGACCCCTCTTGCTTTCGTCAGCCGGTCGAAATGATCGTCGCGGGCATAGAGGACAAGATAGTGTTGCACCACCAGCGCCGCGATTCACATGTCATTGGTAGGGATGGGTGTTCCCTGTCCAGAGGTCGGTGTCGATACGGTGCTGATCACGGATGGCGGCATCAAACTCCCGGTCCTTTCGCCAGATCCCGGCCAGATCCCGGAGATTCCGGTGGCGCAGCGGTTCTTCCCCGGCCCCGCTGCCCCGGCGCAGCGCATTCCTGACTACTTCGTTCAGGCTCTTGTGCTGCTGCTTGGCGCGGCGCGGAGCGCCGCATCGACCGCACTCGGGACGCCGCATTGTCCACGCCCAAGTTTGCCGCGTCGTCACGCGTCATAAAAGGGTCGCGAGCTGTCGAGAATCGCCCGGCGTCGAATCCAGTTGTGACTACGTTCCACGGCGCATCGGCTGACGAGATCGACTTCACGCCCGAGGATCGCCGCCAGCTCGGGCATGTCCTTCCGGCGCGGGCCGCCTTGGGTCCCGGCTCAGAGGAGGGGATACCGATGAAGGTTCTGTCGCGCGACGACGCGGAGGCGTTATTGCACCAAACGTATTCCTTGGGTATTTGAAAGGTATGAAATCCAATACCAAATCCAGCATCACCCTTCCGCCGGCGGAGGTGCGCCTGGTGCAGTCGTTGAAAGCGTGCCTCAGGCTGAAAAGCAACGTCGAAGTCGTGCGCCGCGGGCTTCGCCTGCTGCAGGAAACAACGGAGCGCCGAGCGCTTCGAGAGGCCTACCGCGCGGCCTCTCGCGCCACCCGCGCATCGTTGGCTCGAGAAATCGATGAGCTCGATCATCTCTCCGGCGAGGGTCTCGCGATCAAAGCCGTTCGATCGACAATCGACGCTTTCGCAAGCCACTCGGCCAGTTGCCCCGGCCGGTACTGAACGAGATCAAGCTCAAGATAAGGTTGCTGGCCGAGCTCTAATCGTACAGCCACTTTGCGTCTTCCAGCGCGTCAACCATCCGGGCCTCGTCAACCTGGTGGCGGTGGGGAGGGTGCTACGTCCGGTCAAGGGCCTCATTAAGGAGGAGGTAGTTTGCGCCTTCTCTCTCGCATAGCCAAGCCCTGGACAGGCCCCGCAATTACGGACGACGGCCGCCCCAGCGTTCACAACGGCAACCGCGACGGCTACGAGCTGTTCCGAATTAGGGGCTCGCCCAAATGCCCAAATCGCGAGTCGCACTGCTGGTTACAGATGTACTTCCAGTGTCAAGGTTTCGTACCGAACCCGCGGGGCTTTCTTCGTTCCCGCTCCAGGGCGCGTCTCCATGTCGACCAGCCCTAGAGAGGCCAACAGATCGAGATCGTCGGCAACGTTCTTCACATTACGGCCCGTGAGTTCGGCTAAGGCTCGAACCGACTCCGGCTGGTGCTCATGAATCGACCTCAGGATCTCAAGACGCTTCGGGGTGAGGACTTTGCCAACCTCACGGACGTCAGCGAAATAGACCCAATCGGTCTCAGGTTTCATCTTCTTGCCGGCTTCAATGCGGCCGATGGACTCGCGGGCCTCTTTGAAAATCCGCCCTGGCGGGGCGATGCCAATCCTGACACGTTTAACTTTCATGGGCTCCTCACATTCCGATGCCCTTCGCTTCGAGGTGCTGAGCAACCTCCTGACGGAACTGCTGCAAGAGGGCAGTGACGCTAGCAACATGGATCGTCGTTTCTCTTGTCCCATCATGCTGGTGATGCCCTTTGCCATGGTGATTGTCGTAGCCAATGACGACTTTCCGTTCTGGCAGCGGTCCGACGTAATAAAAAGCGTACTTGACCCCGCTCGGAAACGCAGCGCTCTTACGCACCTGCCAGATGCGAATCTCGGTCAAGCTCCCATCCGGGTACACCTCCTTTTTCCCAAAAACGAGCCGACCCTTCACAATGTTGGTGTACTACGCCATCACTGGCGACGCAATATTTCTCGGGTTTCTGCCCAATCCGCTTGAGTCGCCCCTGAGTTGACCGCCCGGGCACCCTCCTTTATCCTTCCTCAGCGGCTCACGCCGCGCTCCCTATGGCAGCGATTACGTTGGGCCTGGCTGAGGTCGAGGAAAGGCTGCAGGCGCTGCGGCGGCGGCTCAATCTGACGACGGCACAGCACGGTTTCTACATCGCCAGCAGCGTTCTGGTTGCGATCATCGCTGTGCTCGTCTTCACGGGCCTGCACGCTTCGCCACAGACCTTTCGTATCCTCGCCTGGGCCGGCCTCGCACTGGCCTTGAGCGTTGCAATGGCCGCTGTCCTCTACACCCGCCGGCGCTGGCTGGACACAGAGGCGGTCGCTCGTCTGGCTGACGAACACGCGCAGTTGACCGATCGGCTCGCTACCCTGACCGACCTGCGCCTGCGGCCGCGCCCGTCCAGACTGGCCCCGGTGCTGGTGGCGCAAACCCTGGCGCTGGGAGAACAATGGCAGCCGCGGCACATCGCGCCACGCGTGGTCCCCCGCTCCTTTCTACTTCTGGTCGCCTCGTTGCTGGCGCTTACTGGGACCGCCCTGACCGAACGCGATGCGCCGCAGCCGGCTTCGCCACCAGCGACCAGTGCCGCTCTTCCCGCCGAAACCAAACTCGGCTCGACCAGCCCATCCCACGCCGGCCGTTCGGCCGCAGGCCCGGTAAACCGCAGTGCGCAAGCAGCCGAGCACTCGTCATCGCCTGCGCATCAGGCGGGGTCCGACCCAGTCAACCCGGGGGGGAAAACCGGCTCAGCTGAGAACGCCGGGCAAGCCGGCGAGCCGAAAACTCAGCCAGGCGGCCTCACCGATCGCCTGCAGCAAGCCATTCATCAAGCTTTCCGCCCGGAGGTTGCCGAGCCGTCGCAGCTGGCCTCACGCACCATCAAGAGCTCCGGAGAGCAGCGCCAGTCTTCAGCCTCGTCCGATGCGCGAGCTCGTGCAGGCAGTCAACAGAGCCGCTTACCGCTACAGAACGATGGAAGAGCGGATACACGTAGTCTGTCGAAATCGGGCAGCCTGACTGCTCAACGCGAGGGCGCCTCCAACAGTGGCCACGACTTCAAGGGCGATTCAGCCGGCGCGGGACAGGGTTCGAGCCCCGAGGGACTCTTCAATCAGGATGCCGCCGAACCGGGAACAAACGGCGATGAGTCCAAACCTTTCAAGCTGACGATCACGTCCTTCCTTCGCAGCGCGCAACAACCTGGGCGGCAGCAGGACGCGTCGCCTAAGCAAACCGCTGCAGGCTCGCTCGCCCTCCAAACAGGCCGTGGCGAAGCCGCTATCAGCGAACGCCAGCACCCCGACGCCGCTTTGCGCAAGGTCGAGATCCCACCGGATTATGAGGACCTGGTCCGGCAGGTGTTTTCTTTGAGACCGTTGCCATGAGTGCCTCGACTCCTCAGCGTGCAGTGCAGGAGTTTCAGGCGGTGTTCGGGCGCCTGCGCGATCAACTGCAGCGGGTGATCGTCGGCCATCGTGAGGTGCTCGACCAGATTCTCGTCGCCTTTTTCGCCGGTGGCCACGTTTTGATCGAGGGAGTTCCGGGCACCGGAAAGACGCTAATGGTGCGCACCCTGGGTGAGGTCCTCAATCTCGCCTTCAACCGCATCCAGTTTACCGTCGACCTCATGCCCGCCGACATCACCGGCACGCGCATTGTCGTCGAGGAGAACGGGCGGCGTGCATTCACCTTCTTACGAGGACCGCTGTTCACGCATGTGCTGCTGGCCGACGAAATCAATCGCGCCACACCCAAGACCCAATCGGCGCTGCTCGAAGCCATGGCCGAGTTGCAGGTTACCGCCGCCGGAACGACCTACCGCCTGGCGCCGCCCTTCTTCGTGCTCGCCACTCTCAACCCGATCGAGATGGAAGGCACCTATCCTCTGCCGGAAGCACAGCTCGACCGCTTCTTTTTCAAAGTAGTGTTGGGGTATCCGGATCATGCCGACATGCGCCGGATCATAGGCGGTACGACCGGACCTGCGGCCAATAGCGTCGAGCCGGTGTTTGCGCGCGAGGACGCTGCCGCGCGAGTGGAAGAGATGCGCCACCTGGTGCGCGAGGTTCTGGTTGCACCGCATCTGGAGGAGTACGCCGCGGCCCTGGTGCGAGCCACGCTGCCGGCCGATTCGAAGTTCGCACCGCGCCAGGGGACCTTGATCCCGCCGGACGAGCAGATCAACCGCTACGTGAGCTTCGGGTCCAGCCCGCGGGGCGGCCAGGCCCTGCTCCTGGGTGCCAAAGTGCACGCCTTGCTGGACGGGCGGGTGAACATAACCTACACAGATATTGATCAGGTAGCGATTCCGGCGCTCAACCACCGTCTGGTGCTCAACTTCGCCGCTTTGGCGGACGGGATTGATTCGCGCTCGCTCATCGAGCGCGTGCTGCATGCAGCCCGCAGACTTCGCCGCTGAGCCCGCACCGGCAGCGCAGCCGGTTCCGGCGGCGCTGGCCGCGGCGCTGAGCCCGGCGTTTCTCCGCAAGCTCGACCGGCTCCGTCTGGCCGTGCGCCATTCGCTCAGCACACGCGCGGGCAGCACACGGATGCCGCGCGGAGCGCAGGGTTCCGGCATCGAGCTGGAAAGCCACAAATCCTACGGCGCCGGTGATGATCTGCGCCACCTCGACTGGAACGCCTACGGCCGGCTGGACGAGCTCATGATCAAGACCTATCGCGCCGAGCGCGAAGTTCCCCTGCATCTGTTCATCGACACGTCGGCATCGATGGCTTTTCCGCCCGCCGACGGCAAATTCGTCTTCGCCCTCGCCTTGGCAGCCAGCCTCGCTTACATCAGCCTGCGCCGCAATGATCCCGTGCGCATCGTGGCAATCAGTGCGGCCTCGTCGCAGCTGCACTTCTGCTCTCCTGTCTTCCGACATCGGGATGCGCTGCTTCCACTACGGGATTTCTTGCTGCAATTGCGCCCGAGCGGGCAGACAAAGCTGGCGTCAGGGATCTCTGGCGCCCTCCGCCAGCAGCGCACCCCCGGCGTGGCGGTCGTACTATCCGACTTCCTCGTCGAGCCCGCCGGGTATGAACCGGGCCTGCGCGAGCTGGCGGCGCGTGGCTTCACGATAGCCGCTCTACGACTGCTTGGACCTCAAGAGCGCGATCCGTCCCTACTCTTCCGCCGCGGCCGGCTGACGGACGTCGAGAGCGGACGGCACCGCTTCATCACCCTCTCGGCCGCCAACCTCTCTTGCTACCAGCGTGCGCTAGCCGCGCACTTGGAGCAACTGCAGGGGTTCTGTAACCGTCACGAGATCGCTTATGCCACAGCGGACACCGCGGCCGGCGTGGACCAAGTCATCTTCCGCGACTTGCCGGCTCTCGGACTGCTGCGGTGAGGAAGACGTTGGGACCAAGTTTATTGATGTGGACTCCACAGAGAGTCGGCTTCCAGAGACTGTCGATTTTCTCCAGCGGGCGCCCTTCGAGACGCCGCCGAAAGAAGGCGGCTCCTCAGGGCGAGCGGTTGAATCATGTTTTCAAAAGACAATTTCCGTTCACCCTGAGGAGGTCCCTTCTTTTGGGACCGTCTCGAAGGGCGTGGCTCCAGTTTATCGACAGTCCCTTCCAGCCGACTTGGTCCGACTCAGCCGGGGACTTCGAGTCCCCGGCGGCGGGTGCGCATGGCTGAACGCCGATAGCTGAGAGCTGATCACCATGCTCGCCTTCGCTGAACCGCTGGCACTGCTGTTTACCGGACTCTACGGAGTCTTGGTGCTCTTCTATCTCTGGGAGCGCTGGCGGCGGCGCGTCGAGGTGCCGTCCTTGCTCTTGTGGGAAGGCGTCCAGGAAGACGTCCTCCGCGCACGGCGGTTCCGGCCCGACCCGCTGTTCGTCCTGCAGCTCTTGCTGCTTACCTGCCTTATCGCCGGCCTGGCGCGGCCATATCTCTCCGGCCTGGCAGCAACACCAATTGGCGGGCGCCACATCCTGTTGCTCGATACCTCAGCGAGCATGCGGGCGCGCGAAACTCAGCGCACACGGTTCGAGGAAGCGCGCGCGCAAGCGCTCGACATGGTCAAGGCACTGCCGAAAGACGCGGAGATCATGCTGGTCACCACGGCGCCGTCCCCTGAAGTGGTTCTGAATTTCACCGCCGATCATGCGGCGGTGGTCCAGGCGCTGCAGCACGCCGCTCCCACGGACACCGGGGGCGACGTCTCTCTGGCACTGGCATTCGCCCAGGGAGCGATGCAGCGCAGCGACGTCCCGACGGCGGTGGAACTGTTCACCGATCTGCCGCGCAGCCAATTGGCGGTATCGGTGCGCGACGTGGCCAGCATATTCCAAGTGGGCGAAACCGACGCCAATCTCGCCATAGAAGCGCTGCAGATCTTCCAGGGGCGTTTTCAGGATCACCGGCAGGCGCGGGCCTACGTACTGGTGGAGAATTTCGGTCAGCGAGAGGGCCACGGTTTCCTCAGCGTGCAACTGGAAGATCAAGTCGTCAGCCGCAGCGGCTTCACCCTGGCGCCACGCGGTTCGAAGAGCTTCGTCGTGCAGGGTTTTCCAGGGCCCGGCCGTGTGGTGGCGCGGCTGGAGACCAATGACGCTCTGGCCGCCGACAACGTCGCGCTTGGCTGGATTCGGCCGCTGGAGCCCGTGCGCGTAGTGGTGGTTTCCGAGCCGTCGTCGCTACTCGCTGACCTACGCGAAGTAGCGGCGGCGGTACCCGCCCTGCAGTTGTCATTTCTCGATCCCGAAACTTTTCACCTTGACCAGGCGCAGCATGGCGACGTGCTGGTCTTCCACCGCTACGTTCCAGCCTCAGCAGCGCCCGCCAACGCGCTTTACATCTACCCGCCGGCGACAAACAGCCTGTTCCCCGTCATCGGCAATGCCCAAGACAGCGAGATTCTGGACTGGGACGCGCACCACCCCGCCCTGCAGTCGCTGCAACCTTTGGGAGCGTTGCCGCTGCGCCACGCTCGCGTCGTCACGCCGCCCGCGTGGAGCAACGTACTGCTCTGGTCACGTGACTCCCAACGCGAGTTCCCTTTGGCACTGGCAGGCAAGATAGACGGTCACCGCATCGCGTGCCTGACGTTCGATCTGGCCAGCGAGCACCTGCTAAGCGTCGAGAACCTGAATCTGTTCCTATTATTCACCAATATACTGGGCTGGCTATCGCCGAGCGGGCAGGAGCCAATCGTAACGAAGACGGGCGAGGTCGCCAGCTTGGGCGAGCTACCGAACGGCGCGTTGCGCGTCGAAGATCCGCTCGGTGCAGTAGTGTCTCTGCCACCGGGGCAGCCGATGCTGCTGCCTCTGCATGCCGGTGCATACCGCATCAGTACCGACGGAAAGCAGCGATTCCTGCTGGCAAACTTCTTCGATGCGGCGGAGTCTGACATTGGCCGGCCTTACAAGGAGCCGCCGCCCCCACGGCGGGTGCTCACAAGCTCGAGCAAACAACCGGATGGAGTCCCACCGCGGCGGGAATACAGCGCCTGGCTATATTATGCCGCCGCCGCGCTGTTCCTGCTCGAATGGGCTGCGTATTGGAGGCGCAGGGAATGACGTCCGACCTGAGTCTTCCATACCTGCTCGCCCACGCCGGCACACTCCGGCTCGCGGTGGCCAGTCCGGCGGCCCTTCTGCTCCTGCTCTGTGTTCCGCTGCTCATAGTACTGGCGCGGTCCGGGTCCGGGGGGCAGCGCCTGGCGCTTGGGTTTCGTGTGGCGGCCTTCGGCTGCCTCGTCCTCGCTCTGGCCGGGGTTGCGGTCAGTGCACTGCTACCCAACGATCGGCTTTCTTTGATTGCGGCGGTGGACGTGTCCGAGAGCATCGATGCCAAGGGCCGACAATGGGCGCAGCGCTACTTGGACCACCTCGCCGGGGCGTTGGCACCACAGGATGAGCTTGGGGTGGTGGTGTTCGCCGCGGGCACCGATGTGCTGCAGCCACCGGGACTCGCCCGCCATGTGGACCTGCGGCAAGTCACGCTGGCGTCAAGCGCAACTGACATCAGCCAGGGAATCGAAACAGCCATGGCGCTGTTCGCACCGGACGCACAGCGCCGGCTGGTGTTGATCAGCGATGGCAATGAAACGCGCGGCAACAGCCTCGCGAAGATCGCCCGCGCCCGCCGCGCCGGGGTTCCGATCTTTCCTGCCGTGCCGCCGCATCGGGAATCCGCCGACGTTGCACTGGAGAAGCTGGTCGTGGCGCCGCTGGTCACCACAGATAAGGTGTTCCCGCTGCATGTCGTTCTGCGAAACACGGGCAAACGCCGCGCCGCGACCGTGAGCCTCCTGGTCGACGGCGAAACGGTCGGCAGCCAGGATCTAACCCTGGAGAGCGGTTTGAACGCCGTAGAGATACCTTACCAATTCTCCGCTCCCGGCGGTCATCGCCTGCGGGCTCAAGTGTCGACTGCCGACGATGTTATCGCCGGAAACGACTATCGTGCGGTCACCGTAACGGTGGGCGGCCGCATGCGCGTGTTGATGGTGTCGGCCCGCCAGCGATCAGCGCTGGCGCGCGTCCTGGAACGGAAGGGTTTTGAGGTAAGCGAAGTAGCGCCGGGAGATCTGCCCGAGCGGGCTGAAGACCTGGTGAGCTATCATTGCGTGATTCTCGACGACGTCACGGCCCGCGTACTTCCGGCACAAGGCGTCGCTGCGGTGGAGCGTTACGTGAGAGATTTTGGCGGGGGGTCCATCCTCGCCGCCGGAGAAGGTACTTACGGCGACCCCGAGCTCGCCGGTACGGCCCTCGAACGCATGTTGCCGGTCACACTCGAGCCGCGCAAGCCGCCGCGCTCCAAGCGCGAGCCGCTTGCTTTGTTCGTACTGATCGATCGCTCAAACAGTATGGGCTATCACATCCGCAACCGGCTCGAGCGCAGTGTACAGGAATCGAAACTTGCCTATGCCAAGCGCGCGGCCTCGGCGGTCGTAAACCAGCTCAAAGACACCGATCTGGTGGGTCTGATCGCCTTTGACTCGCAGCCGTTCGAGGTGGCGTCACTCCGTCCACTCGCCGATAACCGTAGCACCCTTGAGGCCGACATCCCTCGTCTGCAGCCCGGCGGCGGCACGGACTTCTATGATGCCCTGGAGTCTGCCCGAGCACAGCTGGCTCGATCACGCGCCAACGCCAGGCACGTGATCCTGCTCACCGACGGAGACACCAATCGCGGCGCGGCGGACCATTACTCGTTGATCGGTGCACTGGTGAAAGCGGATATCACTGTAACCACGGTCCGGATAGGCGACGATACCGTGAATTTGAAACTCTTGCACGACATCTCGGGCCAGACCGGCGGCCACTTCCATCACGTCGAGAACGCGGAGCAGCTGCCGGAGCTGCTGGTAAAGGACACGACTCAAGCGTTGCCTCAGCCACCGCCTCGCCCCGATACCGTTGCGCCTCAAATTGCGGGCCCCAGTCAAGTCCTGCACGGAATTCACCAGAAGGAGCTGCCGAACCTCGATGGCTATGCTTACGCCAAGCTCCGCCTCGGTGCCGATCTCCTCCTCTACGTGTCCAGCCAAGGCCGGAAGGATCCGCTCCTGGGGGCCTGGCAGTACGGCCTCGGCAGGGTGACCGCATTTACCGCCAGCCCGGCTGAAGATGCCGAGACCTGGACCAGCTGGGAAGGTTTTGGAAGGTTCTGGTCGCAGCTGGTGCACTGGACCGCTCGTGATCAGACGCCATGGGACTATGCTGTCGAGGCTCATCGGGCGGCTGGGCAGCTGACGCTGACCTTACGCTCATTTGAAGATCTGGATGACGGACTGCTTCTGGCGCGGATCTTCCCAGACCCTGATCACGCTGTAGACGTCCCCCTCACCCCGGGAGCCCCGCGCCAGTTCACCGGCCGATTGCCGGCGCTCCCCGGCGGGCGCTACCCCCTACTGATCACCAAACGCAGCGGCGCGCGCGATGTCACTCAACGCACCGAAGTCATCGAGGTTCCCGACACGGACGATCAACCGCAGGAAGAGTTCGCCACGTTACGGCCGAACCTGCCGCTCTTGAAGGAACTAGCTGCTGCTACTGGAGGCGAAGTCGATGCACCGGTAGGCCAGATAGTCGAGCGCGAGCTCGGTACAAAACGCGTCGTGTATCCCCTGAATTGGCTGTTCATCCCGGCAGCGATGTTGTGTTTTCTGGCGGACGTAGGCATACGCCGGCTCTGGCGGGGCAATCTGCCTGGCTTTTGAACCGCAGCTACTGTGCGTCCTATTCGAGCAAACGCACCAGTAGCCGCAGCAGATCGGTTTTCGTGACGATACCAACGAGTTGGTCGCCGTCGACCACCGGCAGGGCATTGATCTTGCGCTCGATCAGCAGGCGAGCGGCTTGCTGTGCCGAGTCGGTTGGGGCCACGCTGATGACACCATAGGTCATCGCCGCGTCCACCTTCGTGCGATCCAGATAGCCGCTGTGTGCGTGCAAGTCGCGGTCGGAGAGCATGCCGACCAAGGTGCCGTGCTCTACCACCGGGAGCTGGTGAATTCCTTCCCGTGTCATGATCTCTTGCGCCTCGGCCAAGATCTCGTGTGGTGACGTCGTCCGCGGCACTCGCCACATTACCTCATTCACGGTGGTTGCTTTCCCCATCTCGGCCTCACTCTCAGCCGCGGCTCTCGCCCGGCAACTCCTTAAGAGCCCATAACCGGAACGCAGATCACCGGACACGGGCTCGATTCGCAGACCAAGGCGCAAATAACATGCCCGCGCAATTTGCGGGGCTGCAAAGTCCTTTCCTCCTGCCATTTCTCAGGAATGAGGCATGTTGGTTTCTCGCGCGCGAGAACGGCCAACCGGACTCAAAGTAATCGGTTCGACTCTTCCCGCTGGCCCGCCCTTTGCGTTGTACGGCTGTAAAGGGCATGGATGTGCATCATGGCGCATACTGCTTCGTCACACCGTGCGGAAGGGGCCGCGTGCAGCTCAAGCAGGTTGCACTTGGGCTGGCGCCGTCTGTTTGCGGCGGCTGTAGTTCTAGCTTCGACAGCAGCGGGGGTGGCAGCACAAGATACTGACGGGGCGTGTCTATACCGCAGCTACTGCGCCAGCTGCCATGGCGGCACGGGACGCGGAGACGGGCCGGACGCCGCGATTTTCACGCCGCCGCCACCTGATCTGCACAAGGGTTTCCTGCGACGGTACACGACGGAGGAGTTGGTCGAACGCATAAGGGCAGGTGGACCACGCGACTTGAGCTTGGATCCCGTAGCGCTGCGGGTGCAAGCCGCCGAGGTAGAGACCCTGGTCGGCTACCTGCAGCGCATGCCAAGCGTCGACTGGCGCGCCGCTGCGGAAGGTCAGGCAATTTTTCTTTGCCGGTGCGCTGATTGTCACGGCCCGCGCGGCATCCCTGTCAAGACCATGCCACCCGGGGTGCGCCGGCCTCGTGACCTGTCCAACACGGACTTTCTGGGCTCGTTGGATGATGCGGCCCTGGTCCGGCTGGTACGTCACGGACGCAAGGGTATGCCGGCCCTGCTACCGCGCGTCAGTGAGGGAGAGGGGCGGTCGCTCGTCGCTTTCGTCCGGCTGTTCTCGCCGGGTTTTGACCGCTACTCACGCTACTGCGCCAATTGCCATGGCGAAGACGGACGGCCGGATGCCGGGGAGGTGGGCAGAGCCGCGGTCACTTTCGACCGTTCATACTTTCAGCGCACCGACCCCGAGCGCCTGCGCACCCGCGTCTGGCACATGGTTGCGCAGCACAAACCCACCATGCCGCATTACCGTGCTGAACTGAGTGCGCCGCAGGCGCGTGCGATCGTCGGGTACCTGAAGCAATCTGACTGAAGGCAGGCGCGGTTGATTACTATGGTCGTGCCACACTTCCGCTAGGCACTTCAGCCGTCTGCGGCCTGAGCCGCGTCGCGGAGGGCGCGAACCACGTCCTCGCGCGCCACGATGCCCACCAGCTGCCCGTCTTCCACCACCGGGAAGCTCTTGACGCGAGCGTCAACCAGGGTCTGCAGGACACGCGTCAGCGGCGTGTCCGGCGTAAAGGTGATGATATCCGCGGCCATGATCTCGGCCGCGCTCCGGCGGGATAGCGCACTGTAGTGCGGGACGATCGACTCTGGCGTGAACACGAAGGCTTTGAGGACGTCGAACTTGGTCACCATTCCGACCAGGGCGCCCGCCGCCAGCACTGGCAGGCCATTGAAGTCGTGCTCGACGAAGAGTCGCTCGAGCTCTCCGACCGTGGTCTGGGGCGTCACCGTACACACGGTACGGGTCATATAATCAGCGACACGCCACTCCAGAAAACGGTACATACCTTAGAGCGTGGCCTCGCCGTCCGCGACGCGAATCTCGAGCTCTTCAATCTTGCGGTATAGCGACGACAGCGACACCCCCAGATGCTCGGCGGCCGCTTTCTTGTCCTGATTGCACTTGGCCAGAACGGCGTGGATGTGGGCCTTTTCGTAGGCCCGTAAGGCGTTGCGCAGGTCGTCTCCCACGGGCGCGGGGAAGCCAACCTCCTGCTGCAGGGCACGCGGCAGATCCCGGATCGTGATCCAGTCTCCCTCGGCCAGGATCATGGCGTGTTCGATGACGTTGTCGAGCTCGCGCACGTTGCCCTTCCACGGCAGCGACATGAGCACCTTCAAAGTGGCACTATCGGCACCGTTGCAGTTCTTCTTCAGCTCCCGGTTGTGCAGTCTGATGAAATGCTCCACCAGCAATGGAATGTCCTCGCGCCGCTCGCGCAAGGGTGGGACCTCGATGCCGAAAACGTTCAAGCGGTAATACAAATCGTCTCGGAACCGCCCCTCTTCAACTTCACGGCGGAGCTCGCGATTGGTGGCCGCAATCACGCGGATATCGACCTTCACCGGAGCACTGGCACCGACCGGCAATACCTCTTTGGTCTCGATCACCCTGAGCAGCTTGACCTGGAGGTTGAGCGGCAGGTCACCGATCTCGTCGAGAAAGATGGTGCCGCCCCGAGCCCGCTGAAACAGGCCCTCCTGGTTGCTGATCGCTCCGGTGAAGGCTCCCCGCATGTGGCCGAAGAGCTGACTCTCCAAGAGGGTTTCGGGGATGGCACCGCAGTTGACCGGCAAGAAGATGCGGTCGCGCAATTCGCTGAAGTGATGGATGGCCCTGGCCACGATCTCCTTGCCCGCGCCGCTCTCACCGGTGATCAGCACCGTGCTGGGAGTGGGGGCGACCCGCCGTACCAGGTTCATCACGTCCCGCATGGCCGCCGACCGTCCGATCAGACTCTCAAAGTCCCACTTGCGGTCTGCCATGCTGCGCAGGATCTGATTCTCCCACGCCAGCTGGCGGTGCTGCAGCAAATAGTCGATCTTGTGCAGCACGTCCTCCAGCATGATCGGCTTCAAGAGGTAATCCTGCGCGCCCCGCCGCAGGGCCTCAATGGCCGAATCGACGGTGGCGTGAGCGGTCATCAGGAGGACGAGCGTTTGCGGCGCCACTTCGCGCGCATGGCGTAGGACCGCCAAACCATCCGCGCCCGGCATACGCACGTCCGAAAGCACCAGATCGAATTCCGACGTGTCGAGGGCATTGATGGCGGCCGTACCGTCGGCCACGGCCGTAACCTGATATGCCTCATCGCGCAGGAGCTCCGCCAGACTCTCGCGAACCGCGGTTTCATCCTCAGCTACGAGGATAGCCCCCTTTGCACTGTGCTCTTGTTTCAACATTCCACCAGCGGGCCCCCGCCCCGTCAATTTCTGGGTTGATCTTGTTTTAGGCGTACAAATTGTGTGCCTGCCCTTAAGGGAGCGCGCCTTGCGTAGGCTGCGGGACTCCGGGTGACCAACGATTCCCGAAAATAAGAATACGCTGTTTACCGCCAGTGCCGCAATCCCAGCAGCGGGAAGAGGCTCACACGCTAAGCACTGCACAGATGCGCTTGCCCAAGGATGAGGCATGTGGGCGGAAAGTGCGGTGCGGCGAGCATAAGCGATCTAGGCGGCGAACTGCGGCACCGGCGTTGCTTTGGACCTGGTCGAGAAGCGCACGGGCCAACCCTACGTCAGGAGGCCGGCGAGCGCCCTGACGTGCGCGTTGTCCGATCAGGGGAAAGGAGTGGCGATGAAGAAGGTTGAAGCGATCATCAAGCCGTTCAAGCTCGATGAGGTGAAGGACGCGCTTTCGCGCGCTGGGATCGAAGGGCTTACGGTGACCGAAGTGAAAGGGTTCGGGCGCCAAAAGGGGCACACCGAGCTATATCGTGGCGCCGAATACGTGGTGGATTTCCTGCCCAAAGTAAAGCTCGAGATCGCGGTGGACGATGGGAAGGTGGGCGAAGTGGTGGACGCCATAGCCAGGACCGCCCGCACCGGTCGCATCGGCGACGGCAAGATCTTCGTGCTGCCGATCGAGGAAACCGTCCGCATTCGTACAGGCGAAAGCGGCGTTGAGGCGATTTGAATCAGAAGAGTAACCGCAGAAGGAGGGTAAGCCCTTGAACCGCAACCTGATGGAACCACGTACCTGGAGCCGGCACACATGGGGGACCGGACTTGTCTCACTGGTCTTGATAATGTCGATTCTAGCTCCGCCATACAGCGGTATATCGACCGCGGCAGCCGAGGAGGGAGAGGCAGCTGCTGCCGCACCGCAGGTGCCCGCATACTTCAGCTCAACCAATGATCCCCAGAAGCCGTCGTGGCCCGATGCGACCGGTGCTGCTGCGGGGGTCTGGGCTGCGCCTGCCGGCGACGGCAAAGCCGATGTACCCGCGTCGCTCACGATTCCCGATCTCTACGACCGTGTCGCGCACAATCTGTTCTCGATCAACATGGTGTGGGTGCTGGTGACGGGCTTCATGGTGATGTTCATGCAAGCCGGGTTCATGTTCGTCGAGACCGGGTTGTGCCGAGCCAAGAACGCTTCCCACACGGCGGCGATGAACTTCCTGGTCTACCCGCTTGGCTGCTTGGCCTTTTGGGCTTACGGCTTCGCAATCGGCTGGGGCAACTGGTGGAACGGGCCTGTGCCACCGGGATGGTACGCCTCGCTAGGGCCAGGGCTTTCGCTGCTGAACAGCGGCATCGGCCTGGGCGCGGCGGTGGATGCCGCAGGCAACGCCACGGGCGCTTACGCCTACGGCCTGCTCGGCACCAAGGGGTGGTTCCTCAACAGCTCGGTCAATGACGTGAGCATCATGGCTTTATTCTTCTTCATGATGGTGTTCATGGACACCACCGCCACCATCCCCACGGGATCGATGGCGGAACGCTGGGCCTGGAAGAACTTCATCATCTACGGCTTATGGGTAGCGTTTCCCTATTGCCTCTATGCCAACTGGGTGTGGGGCGGCGGCTGGCTGGCGCAGGCGGGCATAAACTGGGGCCTCGGGCACGGCGCAGTCGACTTCGCCGGCTCGGGGGTAGTGCACGCCATGGGCGGAGCGATTGCACTGGCCGGAGCCATAGTCGTGGGCCCGCGCATTGGGAAGTTCTCAAACGACGGCAAGCCGCAAGCCATACCCGGCCACAACATACCGATGGTGGTGCTGGGGACTTTCATCCTGGCTTTCGGATGGTTCGGCTTCAATCCAGGGTCGACGCTCGCGGGTACCGACTTGCGCATCAGCTTCGTCGTCGTCAACACGATGCTGGCCAGTATCACGGCTACGCTCGGGGCGATGCTGACTCTGGAGTTGAAGGGCTTCAAGCACGACCCATCAATGCTGTGCAACGGCATGCTCGCCGGGCTGGTGGCAATCACGGCGCCGTGTGCCTTCGTCAACCCGATCGGCGCCGCCATCATAGGGCTCATTGCCGGAGTCCTGGTCGTGCTCAGCATCTTCTTCGTGGAGCGTCTGGGCATCGATGATGTCGTCGGCGCGGTTTCGGTGCACGGCGTCAATGGCCTCTGGGGTGTCATATCGCTCGGCATTTTCGCCACCGGGGAATACGGCGCGGGGTGGAATGGTGTGTTACGCGACGAGTACGTGAAGCAGTACGGCAGCGACGGAGTGCGGGGGTTGCTGTACGGCGACGCATCGCAATTCTTCGCCCAATGCCTGGATGCCGCCGTGGTCGCAACGCTGGGGTTCGTGCTGGCGTACATCTGGTTCAAGCTCAGCAATCTGATCACGCCGATTCGCGTACCCGCCGAAATCGAAGTCGAGGGCCTGGACATCCCGGAGGTAGGCGCCCCCGGGTACCCTGACTTCGCCTTGCACTCCGTTGGCCGTAGCATCTCTGGTTGAGAAAAATCGCGCCAGCGCAGAGCTGAGCGTGTAAGGAAGAGGCGAAGTGGCGCCACAACGCGCCCACTTCGCCTTTTGCTTAAGGGCTTTACCGCCGCTCAGCGAGCACGCACCGTTGCATCGCCTGTCGTAGTCTCCACGCCCACCACTATGTTATGAAAGAGGAGCGGCAGAAGGCGTGCGGGCACAAATTCAGGGGGTTGATGGACTTACAGCCACTCAGGCAGCAAGACGGTAGTGCAGGGAACCAACCAGCCGTTGATGCTCCTCGCATTACGCAGCATCCGCACGGTGTCGCTTCGGCCCCGCTGTTGTCGACCGCATTGGCGGCACTCGGGATTGTCTACGGTGACATTGGCACCTCGCCTCTCTATGCGCTGCGCGAGTGCTTCATCGGCCATTACGCCCTCCCCGTCACCGCTCCCAACGTGCTGGGCATTCTGTCTTTGGTCTTCTGGTCGCTGACGGTAGTGGTTTCGATCAAGTACCTGGTGTTCTTGATGCGCGCCGACAACGAAGGCGAGGGCGGCATCCTCGCGCTGTTGGCGCTGCTGGGACCGCGAGGACCGAACGGCGGGGCGCGGCACAACCGCTTGCTGCTAGTGGGGCTGTTTGGCGCGGCCCTGCTGTACGGCGATGGCGTCATCACGCCAGCTATCTCGGTGCTTTCTGCCGTCGAGGGCCTGCGCGTGGCGACACATGCCTTCGAGCCGTTCATCTTGCCCATCTCCGTGACCCTTCTGGTGCTCTTGTTTCTGGTCCAGCCGCGAGGAACGGCCGGCATCGGCGCCGTTTTTGGTCCGGTCATGCTCCTGTGGTTCGTAACCATTGGCGGGCTCGGATTGGCGGCGATCCTGACACAGCATCCACATCAGGTCTCGGTGCTCTCCGCGATCAACCCCGTGTACGCGATCCGTTTCTTCGCAGCCTACGGCTCGCAGGCATTCCTCGTTCTGGGCGCAGTGGTGCTGTGCGTGACAGGGAGCGAAGCGCTCTATGCGGACATGGGACACTTCGGGCCGCGGCCGATCCGTCTGGCCTGGTATGCCGTGGCCTTTCCCGCCTTGCTGCTGAACTATTTCGGACAGGGAGCACTTCTCCTGACCAGCGGGACCGAGGTCAGCAATCCATTCTATCAACTGGCCCCGGCCTGGGGACTCTACCCGCTTGTGACTTTGTCGACCGCGGCCACCATCATTGCATCGCAGGCGTTGATCTCGGGGGTTTACTCGCTCACACAGCAGGCGGTGCAGTTGGGCTATGCACCACGTTTCACCATCATTCACACCTCAGGAACCGCCGCCGGCCAGATATACATGCCGGAGATCAATTGGGCCATGATGGTCACCTGTGTGCTCCTCGTCCTGGGGTTCAAGAGCTCCAGCAACCTGGCAGGAGCCTACGGAATCGCGGTCACCGGCACAATGACAGTGACCAGCATCTTGTTCTACGTACTCACCCGCGAACGGTGGCATTGGTCCGCAACCAAAGCGGGAATCGTAATCGCCATTTTCCTGCTCTTCGACGTGTCGTTCTTCACCGCCAACCTCCCCAAGGTCATCGAGGGCGGATGGTTTCCGCTGGCTGTCGGTCTGGCCGTCTTCACCATACTGACGACGTGGAAACGGGGGCGAACCGAGCTTAGCCGTTTGCTCGCCGAAGCCAGCCTTCCGATCGAGATCTTCCTGCGCGACATCGCCGGGCGCCAGCCGCATCGGGTGGACGGCACGGCTGTGGTGATGACTTCCACGCCCGCAGGCGTTCCGGCGGTGCTCCTGCATCATTTCAAACACAACCGGACCTTGCACCGGCGCGTCGTGTTACTCTCCATCACCTTCGAGAAGCGCCCGGAAGTCAGCGATCAGGAGCGCGTGGAAATCAACGATCTCGGTCAGGGTTTTTACCGCGTGGTGGCCCGCTTCGGCTTCATCGAGATGCCGCGCATCAGCCGCGTGCTGGCTCTGTGCCGCGCCCAGGGTTTGGAGCTCGACCCGTTCTCGACCACCTTCATGCTCGGGCGCGAAACGCTGCTACCGACCGGCCGCTCGCGCATGGCGCGCTGGCGCAAGCGCCTGTACGGCGTACTTGCACGCAATGCACCCTCAGCCACGGGGTATTTCGAGATTCCGCCCAACCGCGTCATCGAGCTAGGCGCCCAGATCGAGCTCTGAGCGAAGATCTTCAGTCCGCAGTCAATAGTCGACAGTTGATAGTCCGGCTGACCTCACGCGGGATTGTCTCCTTCGACGCTCATGGGGCTAATTTCCCGGAGATGTCTGCAAGGCCAACTATCGACTGTAAACTGTCGACTATCGACTAGCGAATGATTTCTAGCGCGAGAGCTTATTTTCTCGTTGCTAGAGGCGGGAAAATGTGAAAGCAAGGCACCTATTTCTATGCCTTGCACGATCACCACGCGAAAGCTAAACCGGGCAGACTCCCCGGGTATTGCAATCTCGAAACGATCACAGAATGGATTCGGGTCGGCAGTCGTAAGCCGACTCTGGTGTGTCGCACTAGTGGCGGCGTGCCTCGCACTGCCCAGAGCCAGCCAGGCTGAGCAGGCCTCTTGTGCCGGCGACCGCCGGATTGTTACCCAGGCGCTCGACCAGATTGCCCGTAGCGTCGACCCATGCGGCGAATCGCCTGAAATCGCCGCTCTGTTGGAACAGTTCAACCATTGCACCAGGACCTATCAGATCTGTCTCGATCCGCAGCTCGACCGTAACGTCTTCGACCGCCCGCTCGGTCCGGGCAGCGAGTTTCTGCCGCGTACGATAGCCTGGAACCCGAACTTGCGCTCGGAACTGGAGTTCGGTTGCGACGGCGATCCGTTCAAACCCGTGACGCGCGACCCGACCGCGTCGCTGCTGCACGAGATTGTCCACGCCGTCCAAGACTGCGAAGGCTTGGAGCCCGGAGAGCATGAGCTCGAAGCGGTGCGTGTCGAGAACATCTACCGCCGGGCCACGGGCCTCTGCCAGCGCGGCCGTTACGGTGACGAGATCCTCCCCCCCGAAATGATCAGGAGCTGCGGCACGGCAAGCTGCGCCTGCTCCCGTCCCTCAACACCTTCGCGTGCGCAGCTTGATCAGCCCATGAGAGCCGGCCAGGCATTGGTAAGCGGACCCGGGCTGCAGCCGCCAGACACCACAAGCGGCGACCGCCCGCGTTGAACACTGCGAGCGGCGGTCGGCCCGATGCCGTGCAACCGCCGCTCGCCCGCCCTTCATTGGCACATGGTGCCGAGGTTCATCCACTCCCCGTTGTTGCACAGAAAAGTCGAGCCAGTGCGGCAAATCGTCGAGCCCTATGCCAGCTGACCCACTCGCATGCGGGCGTCGACAACGATCGCTCCCTGGCCGGGGGCGAGCACTTTCACCGGATTGAGGTCGAGCTCGCGCAGCTCCGGTGCGACCTCCACAAGTGCAGACACGCGCATGATCACCGAGATCAGCGCCACGCGATCAGCCGGCGGCATACCGCGGTATCCTTCGAGCAGCTTGCCCGCGCGCAGTCGACTCACCATGTCGGCGGCATCTATGTCGGTCACCGGCGTAAGCCGAAACGACACGTCACGCAGCAACTCCACCAGCACGCCACCGAGGCCGCACACCACCAGCGGGCCGAACGTGGGGTCGGTCGTGACCCCGACCAGGGCTTCGACGCCTCCGGGTACTTCGCGTTGCAACAGAATGCTTTCTAACTTCACACCGATCGCCTGCATGCGATCGCCTAGCGTCTCGGCCGCCGCATCTACAGCTTCGACGGAATCAATTCCCGTAATCACTCCTCCAACATCGCTCTTGTGAATGAGTCCTGGTGCGATGGCTTTGGCTACCAGCGGAAATCCCAGACGTTCGGCCGTACTCACGACCTCGGCGGGTGAGGTTTGTTCGGCCGTGGCGAACTGGATCCCCGCCGCACGCAGCAACGTGGCCACATCGGTCGGGTCAAGCCAGCGTGGTTCCCGGGCCTGGTCCAATACCCGATCGATGACGGCGCGAATGGCGCTGCGCGCAAACCGGTCCAGCGTCAAAACCGTCCCGCGCGGACGCTGCCGCCAGCGCCCGTAGCGCTCGGCGGCGGCCAGGGCCATGGCGGCGTTCTCCGGATAACTGTACGAAGGCAGCGCTCCCCGTTTGCCGCCACCGAGCATCGGCGGCGCACCCCTGGTGGAAATGAACACGCTCAGCACCGGCTTGGCGAGGGGGACCTGCTCCGCTCCGCGGGCAATCGCAGTAGCGTATTGTTCCACTTCTGACAGCTGTAGAGGGATGTAAATCACGATGACAGCATCAACCTGCGGGTCGCAGCCCACTGCGGCAATCGCATCTTGGTACTGCTGCGGGGTCGCCGAGGCGATCAGGTCAATCGGATTTGCCAGACCGGCCTGGGCCGGCAGGAACTCGCGCAACCGCCGCAAGGTGTCGGCACACAGTTCGGGAAGCCGCAGTCCCTGAGCTTCGCAGGCATCAGCCAACAAGATTCCGGGACCACCCGCGTTGGTTACCACTCCCACACGCGGACCCGCAGGCACGGGTTGAGTCGACAGCAATGCCGCGACGTCGAAGAGATCTTCGAGTGTAACGGTGCGGATCACACCGGCCTGATCAAAGAGCGCGTCGACGGCGACGTCCAAGCTGGCCAGCGCCGCGGAGTGGCTCGAAGCGGCGCGTGTACCGGCCGCAGAGCGTCCGGACTTCACGGCAATAATGGGCTTGCGCCGCGCCACCTCGGGCGCGATGCGACCGAATCGGCGCGGGTTACCAAAACTCTCGAGGTAGAGCATGATGACGTCGGTGTGTGGATCCTCCGCCCAGTAGCAGAGCAGGTCATTGCTCGACACGTCGGCCTTGTTACCCACCGAGACGAAGGTGGAGATACCCATGTTGAGCTGCCGCAGGCGTTCGAGAATGGCCAGCCCGAGGGCACCGCTTTGCGACAGCATGCCGATGTTGCCGGCTGGCGGCCAGGTAGGGGCGAAGGTGGCGTTGAGGGAGACGGCGGGATCTGTGTTCAGCACACCCATACAGTTCGGGCCGACCATGCGCATGCCGGAGCTGCGGACCAACTGTCTGAGACGCTTCTCGGTTGCGCGCCCGGCATCGGAGGCCTCCGCGAATCCGGACGAGATCACTACCACGCCGCGCACTCCAGCTTGGGCGCAGTCCGTTATCGCCGCCTCCACCGCGGCGGCCGGCACCGCGATGACCGCCAGGTCAACCGGCTGCGCGATGGCACTGACCTTTGGAAATGCCGTCAAGCCGTCAATCTCAGCCGCATTTGGATTGACCGGGTAGAGCGCTCCGGTAAAGCCGCAGCGCCTTAGATTGGCGAGCAGCATGGCCCCGATGGTACCGGGCTGCCGCGACGCACCCACCAGCGCCACCGACCGCGGTTGCAAGAAACTTCTGACGCTCTGCGCCGCCGCCAGCCGTTCGCGACCGTAGGTCGCCTGGAGGAACTCCTCCGTCTCGTTTGTCGGGAAGGTTACGTGCACCACGCCGTCGGCAGCCGAGCGCCGCACCACGAAACCGCTCTTGGCGAACACTTCGAGCATGCGGTTGTTCTCGCCCAGGACCTCGGCTTCGAACTCGGTAATCCCCTGAGCGCGCGCGAAGGGGACCAGCTGTTCGAGAAGCACGGTCCCGATACCGCGGCCCTGGTGCTCGTCGGCAACCGCAAACGCCACCTCCGCACGGTGGGGCAGGTCGTAGCGGAAATAGCGACCCACACCGATGATATGTTCTTCCTCTCCGTCGTACAGCGTGGCTACCAGACCGACATGATTGGCGAAGTCGGGCTCTGTCAGTCGCTTCAGCTCCGCATCGGTAAGCCGCTTCTTTACACCGAAAAAACGAAGATAGACCGAGCGCTGTCCGAGGCGCAGAAAATGGCGCACCAGCCGGTCTTTATCGTCCGGCCGAATGGCCCGAATGTGAATCGAGCCGCCATCGCGTAAGATGACGTCGGTCTGGTACTCGTGTGGGTCGCTCGGCACGCCGCTCTCCAGCCCCTGCAGTATACTCGAAGATGCGCGACGTGCACGACCAGCAGCCCGCCGGCTGTCACGGCTTATGTGGAAAGCGTACGTGTGGTGTCGTCACTCGGCCCAGCCCATCTGCTGCTTGGCCGACGCACTCATCATGCCGGGATGCCACGGCGGATCCCAAACCATTTTGATGTCGACGAGGACCGCCTCCGGCGCAGCCTGTCGGACCGCGGCGCGGGCTTGTTCAGCGATGTACTCGTGCAACGGACAGGCTTGGGTCGTCATGGTCAGTTCGATGCGAATGTCGTTGCCACTTACCGCGATGCCGTACACCAAGCCGAGATCAACGATATTGATACCGATCTCCGGGTCGGTCACAGTGCGTAGAGCTTCACGCACGCCCTGTTCGGTCGTCATTACATACCCCCTGTGGTCTTGATTGCGAACTGGTTAGTCATACTGGACCGCGCGATCGGCACGTTAGGCGCCGCGGTTCTTGCCTGTAAAACTGCACGCGCCGTGTTGGCAAAGAACAGAAGGATGGCTGTCACATTCAAGAGCCCACCCCAGAGCCGGCAAGTGGCGAGACCGCCCAGATCACCGGCGACGCGCATGAGCAGCGACGCGTGGAGCAGTGTAAGAGGCGCGTAAAAGGCAGGGCCAAACCGTACCACCGCGCCCACTACCGCCGGTAAGATGATCGGGGCGTGGCCAAAGATCATTGCGAAGACAAAGCCGACAAACACGGCGTGCAAAACAGAGTCGTAGTACAATCCAACTACCGCGCGGCCCGTCACCAGCGCCAAACCCCCACCCAGTCCCAGCCAGACATACCCGGAAAGCAAACATACCGCGACATAACGCGTGAGGCCGCTTTGGCGCACAGTTCGCCGGGCGATGTCGTAGCGCAGCAGCCACGCCGCCAGCAGTACCAGGCTGAAACCGGTCAGGCGGGCGCCGTCGTCGGTTCCAAAGCCGCCGGCGGTCAGGCCCGCGAACAGCATGACAATGATGATCAGAAAGACGGACTCACTGGCCCAGGAGCGCTGAGTAAACCGACTGAGCTCGAGCCGCTCTCCCGCAACCGTCAAGACGAGGAAGCCCATCCACCAGGACGCCACCTCGTACACGGGCCAGCCGGAAAGCCACAGGGCGTTACCCATCAGCCATGCCAGAGCGCCAATGCCCATGGTCACGGTGAACAACGCCGGCTGGGCACGGATGAGTAGGGCAAACATCGCCAACAAGCCGGCACTTCCGAGCGTAATGGCCTGAGGAGCGAAAGTATCCGGCACGCCGGCCAGCAGCACGCATGTACCTGCCGCCGTAACCAGCGGGACCAGGTAGGTCCAGCGCCGCCCCAGCGCCACGGCACGTTCAAGCGTGATCAACGTGCCCAGGAATCCGCACACCATGAGCGGGCCATGGACCATGGCTAGGTCAAGATTAGATCTCGGCAATTCCCAGCCGAGACGGAGCAGCCCACTCCACAGCCCGGCCAGCAAGCCTAGAATGGCCAAGGCTAGCAAAGGGAACCTAATGAATTGGCGGTAGGTCATCGTTGGCAATGAAGCTGTTTTCAGCGATAGGCGATGTGCGACTTGCAATATGCGTCCTTCACCCTGTCTTGCCGATGCGCACCTGCCAGACGTCCGGGCCCTGCTGCACGTAATCCCAGGTGAACTGGCCTTCGTGTTCGAACTTGAACTGGTAGTATAAAGGCTTTGGATCGTGATCGTTGATCAGCAGGAAGGCTTCATTCGGCTGCAGCCCCTGCCAGGTCTGAAAGATGATCGGATGGCGTTGTCGCGCCGGTGTGCGAACGTCGACGGTTGTTTTGACTGTCATGGTAGGAAATCCTCTAAAGCTTCACCAAATGCACGGCGCGACCATCGGACGATAGTATGTCACGTACGTAGCCCAGCCACAGCGTGCGAAAACGGACCACGTCGTCCGCAGGCGCCGGTTCCTTCAAAGCCGGCGCCAGGCTGGAGTGCAAGCCCGCCGGCGGCGGTACGCGGCTCGGGTCGTAGGTCACGTGCACGGCTTGCCCGCTATCGACGCGCTCGAAATCAAACTCGTGTCGGCGAAGATCATCGGCCTTGAACACGAACAGATCGCGGCGCGCAAAGTGGCCAGGTCCAAGGCCGCTGCCGGCCCCGCCAAACGCCCCGCCCTTGGCGCCTTGGACGGCAGCGTCTCGGGCCATCCTTTCACCTTCGCCTCCCGACTTCACGAATTGCTCCCCTTGCTGGCAGCAGTATTCGACATCGCGCTGCGCCTGCGCCTCGCCAACTTGCTGCAAATGCGCATTGGGATACAGGACGGGACGGAGTGGGGAACAGCCTGTGGTCGCAGCGAGCGATACCACGAACAGCAACTTGGCAAGCACGTCCTGTCTCACTCGTATATGAGACTCTGCCACGATCGTCCAGTCAAGCTTGCGCACCCTGCAGGAAAGGAAGAAACCCAAGTTGGTGCTTTCCGGCGAAGAATGTCGCGAAGCGGATGTTGTCGAACGGAGTTCTGCAGACAATCAATCAGGACAACAGTCGCAGTCGGCGTGTTGCATGAAGACGTACGCCGGTCCTCGCCAGCGGGGTTCTGGGGCAGAGTAGCGGGGCCGTAACCGTGTCGGTGCTGGCAGTTCCGAAACACCACGCGTTGCACGCCATAGCCTGCGGAGCGGCTACCTCGGGCGCGTCGGCTGGCGGTCCTCAACTCACTGGCATTGCAGCTAGTAGCCATCCACCGGGCTTGGCGCGACGGCCTTGCGGGGAAAAATCGCCCATTCTCCGCATTATTTGCGGAGAACCTTGGCGGTTGCGGTGATTGGTGCTACTATTATCCGCAATGGATGCGGTGAATGTACATCCATGAACGCCAGGACTGGCCGGAATTCCGCTGGGATCGTGAGCGGCTCGCCGAACCCCTGGCGGCCGTCCGTCACCAGCAAGGGCGTGTCATTGGTCATATGGAGGCGCTCGGGTTCCAGCTCCGGCAGGAAGCCGTCCTGCAAACACTGACCGCCGATGTCATCGAAACCAGCGAGATCGAGGGAGAGAAGCTGGATGCGGAACAAGTGCGCTCCTCCCTCGCGCGTCGGCTCGGCATGGATGTCGGCGCCTTGAAGCCGGCGGATCGCGACGTCGAAGGCGTCGTTGAAATGATGCTCGACGCGACGCGCAGTTACGATAGTCCTCTGACCGCCGAACGCCTCTATTCCTGGCATGCCGCCCTGTTTCCGACAGGCCGCAGCGGCATGACAAAGATTGTCGTCGGCAAATGGCGCAACGATAGCAACGGACCCATGCAAGTGGTTTCTGGTCAGATCGGCAAGGATCGCGTTCACTTCCAGGCGCCCGCGGCAGCCCGGCTCGACCACGAAATGCGACGATTTCTGGACTGGTTCAGCGCGACCTCAGCAACAGACCTCGTTCTCAAGGCCGCGTTGGCGCACTTATGGTTTGTGACGATTCATCCGTTCGACGATGGCAACGGGCGCATCGCGCGCGCCCTTGCGGACATGCTCCTCGCGCGTTCCGAGAACAGCCCGCAGCGCTTCTACAGCATGTCCACACAAATCCGCCGAGAACGGACGGCCTACTACTCCATCCTGGAGCAGACGCAGAGAGGTTCGATGGATATCACGCCGTGGATGGAGTGGTTCCTCGCCTGCCTCGGCCGCGCCATCCGCGGCGCACAAGCGATCCTCAGCGGCGTGCTTGCAAAAGCAGGTTTCTGGAAGAGTTTCCACGACGTTCGCCTGAACGAGCGCCAGCGTCTCGTTCTGAACCGAATGCTCGATGGACTCCATGGCAACCTGACAACCTCGAAGTACGCCAAGCTGGCGAAATGCTCTCAGGACACGGCACTGCGCGACATTCTCGCGCTCGTGCACCGCGGAATGCTCGTTCGCAATCTGGCCGGAGGTCGCAGCACGAGCTACAGCTTGCCCATCACCGCGACCGACACACTGACGACATGAACGTCGTGCGCAGACTCGGTGATGAAAGCCTAATGTCATTCCGGTTCATCATGACAGGCGATACCTCCTCCGGCTCGATGTCGACATCATCGTCATCGTCCGGCTCCTCCCCGTCGCGGCGCCTCTTTTCGTAGCCCGGCTGTGAGCGCGCTGTTTCTGGGGTCCGCTCTTCCGGAGTGCGCCCGTTTCCGCCGCTCCCCTGTGTTTCGTCGTCGGCCGGCGCTGCCGCCTGCTGCTCGCCCTTCTCGAGGTCGAGGGATGTAGCGTTGGACGGCTGCGCTCCGGGACGCGCCATCGCACTCTTCGCCATGGACGTCTCTCCTTTGCGGCAGTCATGCGGCGTAAACGAGCGGCTCAAGGAAGTCCGGGAACTCTACAGACGCAAAATCGATCCAGGAAAGAACACGACGATTCTGGGCGGAGCGCTCCAGGCGTTGAAGGAAGTACTGGACCCGAAACGCTCGGATTCTGTACAAGGCGTCATTGATGCGGCCGTACGGACCGTTACCGGCGAAGACGGAAGGCTGGCGAAGGCGGTCAAGGCCGTCGTCGCCGATGCTGTCAAGCCGCTGGCTGATGAGGTCGACAAACTCGCCAAAGATTTCGGGGTCGCGAGGCGGCGGCCGAGGCGGTAGAGCAGACGACCCTCAAGGGACCCCCATACGAAGAAGAAACGGTCGGCCGATTGCAGGAGTGGGGTCAGTCTCTCGGCATTGAAGTCCATCATGTCGGATCAGACAACCGGCCCGGTGACGTGATCGTCAAGTTCCCGGCCGCATCAGGAGGGCGTCCCCCTTGTCGATCGTCATAGAAGCCCGCGATCGTCAAACCCGAACCGGCCGTAAGGCCATCTCTGATTGCCTTGCCACTGCGATGGCCGAGCGCGGCGCGCAGGCCACCATCTACGTTCAGCCGAACACGGGAAGGGCTAGCCTGGATTCCCACGTTAGGGGATAGAGTTAACACCACGGAGCGATTCTAGCCAAACACCAGCCGCAGGCGCCGACCGCCGAGCCAGGGGATGTGGGCATCGGTCTTGTCGAAGCCGGCGGCCAGGAGCAGCGGATTGTGAGCCCGTTTTTGGTAGCGCACGCTGATCTCGTCGGCGGAGATGTGCACGAGGGCGGTGGCGTCGACGAAGTCACGAAAGAGATGGCGAGATTTGGCGCGCTCGTAGCCGTGAGCGATTTTGGAGGCCAGCAGGCGGTAAAGTCCACTGGCCATCACGGTGAGTTGCAGGTCGCAGTTCACCTTCATGGGGACGGCGGAGGAGAGCGCGTCCATGTGGAAGAAGTCGATGCTGTCGGCGATGCCGTTCTCGATGCTCATCCGTTGGGTGTAGCGTCCGATGAGCTTGGCGGCCGAGAGGCGCTGATTGGTGAGTAATAGCGTCGGCTCCTCGTGTCCGAGATCCGCGATGGTAAGCTGGCGCATCGGGTCCTTGTAGTCAGCGAGTGCGATCTTCTCGTCGATCACCCGTGGGGTCCGGTAGGCACGCGCGACATTCTCGAGCTCGACGCGGCGCCAGGCTGACGGGGGCCGCTGGGCGATGGCGGTCGACGACTCCCGCCTGGCCGAGGGACGAGCCCCGACCCGTTGGGAACTGGACCAGGCAACGCCACGACATCCGGTGGTGCTGGTTCACGCAACCGGCCAGAGCTGCGTTCTGAACGGCGCGGCCCTCGACCTCACTGGGCTCACCACGTCGGCCCCGGGATTTTCCGAGAGTGGAATCCCTCGGGATCCCTGCACCGGCGAGCCGACCGGATTCGTCTTTGGCCGGCAGGATCGCGTGGCGCGAGCCATCCCCGCTCCGGATGTGGACGAAGTCGAGCGGGGCATGGCGGTGGCCAACCGGACGTACCTGGCGCAGGCAGCGACCCGTTGGCCGGAATCCAGGCCGCGATGACGCGCCGGACCGAGGCCGGGCAAGCACTCGATCCGCGCGAGGCTATCGCCGCACTGGATGCGATCGAGATGTACACTCTTGCGGGCGCGCGTGCCTCGCTAGAAGCCGACTCGAAGGGGTCGATCGGCGTGGGCAAGCTCGCTGATCTGGTGCTGCTCGATCGCGACCCCGCCCGGCTCGCCCCCGAGGAGATCTCGACGGTGAAGGTGCTCCGGACGATCGTCGGCGGCCGGGTCGTCTGGGAGGCTTGATCTCAGCATCGAGCACGTGCGAGGGTCGTAAGCGGAGTTACAGTCGGTGAGCAACCATAATCGAGAGGCGCGATTGCCAACGATAGGTCGCCGAGGCCGTGCTTCACGAAGGGAAAGCAGCTCAAATGTCCAACAAAGAAGATCTGATCGCCAGCATCGTGAAGGCCGAGTGGGAGATGTTCCAGGCGGTGCCTAACGCCGGCGGGCCGGCGGGCTGCCAGCAGGATCACGAAACCTTCGAGATTATGAGGTCGAGCCAAGCCGTGAGCTGGTCCGACGCGGCCCTGGAGAGCTACCTGGACGACCTCGTTGCGGCGCAGCGGAGCGGGAGAAACCTTCTCACGGAGAAGTACGCCCGTATGATGGAATCGACTTCGCCGGCTGAGTACCGGGCGATTGAACCTCTGCTGCCCCCACTGGACGCGGCCACTCTACAGCTGATCGATGCCATCGTCGAGATCGTGCTCGGGTGGGAGACCGACCTTTCGGCTAGGTTTCCTCACGTCATCCAACGGGGACGACCGATCCGCGCCACCGAGGACCGACCGGGTGTGACCTCGGTCGAGACATACCTGCGTGGCGAGCTCGCCACCTACTCATCGCGGACCCTCACGTTGTATCTCGAAAATGTGAGGGCGCAGACAAAGGAAGGGGTCAACGGATCCGAGCTCACTCTGAGCCACACCATGAAACGCTACGGCTTCGAGTCGCTGGCGGCGGCCGACCGCCGACTCGCCGAGCGGCGCCGGAGGTGACCGCTTCCGAAGACACGAGCGAACAGCAGGGCTCGCACGAGGGCTCGCAAGCAGCTATGCTCGGGCCCATCTCAATTGAGGAAGGACGACCACACCATGACTCAAGACGAGATCCTCGCCATGAAGCCCGGGCGGGAACTGAACTCGGTGGTAGCGCAGGAGATCATCGGCCACATCGTTGTGCGAGACGCGATGCTCGGGGATCTCGAGGGAGTACCGGACGAGGACGGCAGCCACATCTGGGGCGTGTTGCAACCGTACTCCGAGGACATCGAAGCCGCCGATGCCGTGGTCGACACGATGATCCGCCTGGGATTCGAGGACGCGGTCTGCTGGGCTGACTTCGGGGACGGCGCCTTCACGGAGCCCGAGGCGATCTGCAAGGCGTCCTTGCTCGCCAAGCTGCACCCGATCAAGGCTTGCCAGTGATGTCGTGAAAGGGGACGGACAAGTTCCGAACCCCACGCTGCGGCCAGTTCATCCGTTTTGGTTGCTCTGTCGTGCCGGGAGGATGTCCTCATAGCGCTCCCGGCGCAGACCCCCAACGTCACTCTTCCCCGAGGTTAGATTGGGAACGCGACGGAGCGCAGGGAGCGAAGAAGTGACGGGGGCGCCTTGCCCAGTCAGCCGGCGGATTGGACTTTCTCTACATCCACTCTGGTTCCCCTATCGCCTCGCCAACTACAGCTCTGTGGCGAGATCACTGCCACTGAGACGCTCTTCCCCGAGACCAACCTGCGCTTGATTTACGAATTGGGGTCAGAACAGATTCCGGGAGATCCGGAGGTCTGAAGTTATTTCCTGACAGCCGCTAAAGGTGATCGGCGTGCGTTCAACTGCCCGTGCGCCGCTGCGTCTCTGCTACGCAGCGGACCCGTCAGCAACCGTCGCACCCGGCTTGGGTGCGACAGGGTTGCCGACGGGCCACGACTCGCGTTTTCGTTGCGTTCAGAACACCAACCCTGTGGTCGCACCACCTCAGATGAACTGCGCACCGGAGACCATCATGGCCGGTTACTTCTTGTGCTTTTCTGGCTGATTGCGGGCGCGCCGGAGGCTGAACCGCGCGTCGTAGGCCTTATCGACATCATCGAGGGCGGACGACAGTCCTAGGTCCCGTCGCTGCTTCAGGAAGTTCCACTCACCCGGCAGGAACTTCACATTGGTCATCATGGGATGGCCAATATACCCGCACATTGAGGAGCCGAGATCGAGGCCACGGGCTTGCATAGACATGTGCATCAAGGATTTTCCCATCATCAAGCCGTCAAGGTTGTGGGCCGTAATGGCCGCTGCGTATTCTGCACTTTCCTTTGCCAGCTCCGCGTCGTCCTTCACCGTCTTCGTCACCATGCCGAATTGTTCCGCTTCACGCGCGGGGATCGGGCGGCTGGTGAATACCATCTCTTTGGTCTTTCTCAGACCGAGGAGCTCGAACATCAGCGGGAACGGACTGATCGGGCCGAGATAGCGCCAGGCGGGATGGGTGAAGGCTGCGTCTTCTCTGGCGATCACGATGTCCGCATACATGCACAGCCACATGTGCCCGCCGTAGCAGTACCCCTTCGCTTCCACCATTATAGGCTTGAGGAAGCCCAACATCGTCGGCTCAACACCCATACTAGGGCCGTACCAAGTGAAATGGTCGTTGGCCATCCGGTTGGCCTGGGACGGCCGTGACTTCCCCGTTTCTGACTTGCCGTCCCCAAAACCAACGATGTGCCCGAGTTCACTGGCATCAAACCCACTGCCGAGGTGCTCGCCGTTTCCACGTATGATGACGAGCTTCACATCATCATCGGCCTCAAGCTTTGGCATGAGGGAGGACACCCGTTTCCAACCAGCTGTCCCCAGCGCATTGTACTTCTCCGGTCGGTTGAAGGTGATGGTGGCGATCTTCGTCTCGGTGTCTTTCTCCACCAGGATTTCAGACTCATGTGAACGGCTTTCGATGCCTTTTTGCCTGCAAATGTAGTACTCGCCTTCTTTCCAGAAGTCTGCGTCTTGCAACTTGTTTGTTTTTGCCATGCTGTGCTCTCCTTTTCTGCAGGTTAGTTCTTCTCTGACAACTCGACAGCAAGATGCGAGCCTGACAGACCGACGCGCCATTGCAGACGAATTCCGCTTAAACGCGGGTGCGTCAACGTCTCGACCAAGGCAGATTCAAATCACGCCTGGCCAGCGCAACGGGACACCGATACAATTATGCACCGAAGCCCTGCCCGTAGGCGCGGGCGAGAAACGGCTATGGTATGTCCGGGTGGTCGCCCCAAATCGCTGGCTCACCAAGGAGGGTCGGCTCCAGTTCCCTGTCCGACCGGGTCGGTAGCAGTCACCAGTCGCACTCCGTCACGAATTCGTTCAGCTGCTCGGTTCTCCGCTTGCGCGGGACTGGCGAGGAACAGCACCGCCGCAGCCATCTCCTCCGGCTTGGCGATGCGCTTGAGCGGGACGCGTGCCGCCAACTCGTCGCCCCAACCGGTGACGAAAGCCGCCGCGGTGCCCTCAGTGAGGGTGGCGAACGGGCACACCAGTGAGGGTGGCGAACGGGCACACCGCGTTCACGGTGAACGCCGTCCGGCGCGAACTCCAAGGCGGCGTTCTTGGTCGGCATGTTGACTGCCGCCTTCGAGGTTCCGCAAGGCACCAAACCGGTCTGAGGCTGAGTCGGATGAAGCCCTTCCGTCGATGAGATGTTCACGACGCGACCACCGCCACGGCCACGCGAGGGGACGGGGTGGCGGATCCACCGCATGATGCCGCGCACGTTGCCCAAGAAGGCGCCATAGTCCGGCAACGTCCATACGATCGTGATGTCGCTGGGAAGCCCCAGAAAGGCGGGACCACGCACATGCAGCCCCACTGGGCTCACCTCGCCCAACGCGCCTACCAACGCCGCCTGCCATTGAGCGTGGCCGGTGTTGGGAATCTGAGTGTGTCTGCCGCGCGGTCGCCCCGCACGCGGCACTGGCAGCTCAAGCGCCCCACGTTGCTCCAGTTTGCCCAGCAGATCCAAACACTCGCGCCTCTTGAGCGCGCCACTGGCGCGTTGCCATTGCAGCTGCTCGCAAACACGGGCGGCCAAGCCGGTTCGGCTCAGCGCGCCGTGGATCGTCCCAGCCGATCCATCGGTCGCGCACCGCGACGCGCCACGCCGCACTGGAAAATTGTATACACCCCACCACCGCCGCTTGGGGCCGAGCCGCGTGCACCAAATAGCGCAGCTGCG
>Ga0214473_10001085_pt1 | contig 36722 bp, 29 predicted proteins | sample RVTome_7_FD_203509 | JGI IMG/M metagenome (GOLD analysis project Ga0214473, IMG submission 203509) | Soil microbial communities from uranium-contaminated site in the Upper Colorado River Basin, Wyoming, United States - RVT98D197 | ecosystem: Environmental > Terrestrial > Soil > Contaminated >... | reverse complement strand
GGGATGGGGACAGGCACCTTTTCGCCCGGAACTTACAGCATAATTCGAGTTTATCGTGCGAAAAGTTGCCAGTCCCCTTTTTACAAAATAATTCACAAACAATGCGCGGCTCAGTAATAACAACTATAAATTTTCCTCCGTCGCTTTCCTGCCGGGTCTTTTCGGTGTCGGAGCGCGCTGAAAGTCGATGGGAATCATGCGGGCGTTCGAGGGCGCGGTCGCGGCGGGGAGGGCTATGCTCATTTGCACATATCTCTGGTCTGTACAACAGGCTCAGATGTGGGAATGTCGCTGAATTACCACGGCCAAGGGTGGCTGTGACACGTAGATGGCCATGACACGTAATTTGGTGTGACGTTTGATAAAAAGTACACTTTGGGGGTCGGTATTATAGTAGTATCTCAGATCCAAAAAAAATCCCCCCAAAGGTCTGGGGGGGAAAGAAATTTACATACAGTAATTAATTTACATTTAACGATTAGAGTTAATCGCTAATCGCATTGATAGACCTCTTCGAAGCCCTGGTCGAAGTAGGGCAGGTCAACAAGCGGGAAAGTAACCATCGTCCATGGCTGGGTTTGAACCTGTTCAACCTGGCATGTCTCGCCGGGTATCCATTCAGTCCATCTGACCGCGACCCCGAACGGGTCGTCGGATGGGCAAACCTCGAAAACCCCGACCTCATAGCCTGTGGTCGGCCTTGTGCCGTCGTGGATGCAGTACGCGCCCCAGCCTCCATTGAAATCGACTGAGGGGAATGGGTTTCCAAGATGATATTGTACCCAGTGCTCGTGGAAGGCGGCATAGTTGTCGAAGAAGAAACCTCCGGGCTCTCCACCAGTGTAATGAGGGCCGCCAGAGATTGCCTTGAATTCGAAGCACGGGTCGTTGCAGTCATAGACAGCTTCGGACTTGTTAAAGTGCCATGTCCAAGCGCAATAGACCGCAGGTAACGAGACCGCGAAAGTCGCCCACGGTTTTGTTTCAACCCAGAGCACGTCGCAGTTTTCGCCCGGTATATTCTCAGTCCAATCTACAAATATGTCGCAACCCTCGATACAGACGTTCTCGACCGAGATGTAATATCCGGTTGATGGTCTTGTCGGAAGCTGGATGCCGAAGTGAGCAATTACGCTATCGGGATTCGGGTCCGGGTCCGGAGGCAGCGGCGGAACTTCCCCGCCCTGCCCGGCACAGTGGACATCCTTCCAGAACTGCTCATAGCCGTCAAAGTATTGCCAGCCGAACTCGCCGGGCTCGGCGCACGATTCCTGGCCGTCAGCAAGCTGCATATACGGCACAGGTGGGCAATCGCCGCCACATTCGTACATGGCGGACGATCCGATGAAGTTCCATTGGATCTCGCAGTCGATCGGCGGGAACTCGGCAACGCCCATAATCCAGGGCTTGGTGGTGACCTGCTTCACGTCGCAGTCAGGTCCGGGTTCCCAAAGCGTGTAGTAGACAGTAGCGGTGCAGCCTTCGAGGCAGACATAATCGATGGTGTAATAGTAACCATCGGTCGGTTTATGCTCCGACTGGATGATGAACGGCTTCATTTCGCCGCCCTGGATCGGTCCGGGATATTCCGGGATAATGGGAGGATTGCCGCCGCCCGTGTAGCAGTTCACGTCGTACCAGATCTCCTCGAACCAGTCTCCGAATCCCGCAAATCCGTACTCGCCGGGCTCCGCGCATGATTCGTTGCCATCGGCAACCTGATAACTGGGTACCGTGACGCACGGTTCGATGCAGTCGTAATAGGAAACAACCTGATGGAATACGACGGGGAACTCGAATTTAGGGACCACAATGATCTGGAACGGCGTTGTAACGACCGGCTCTACCGGGCAGTTGGGTCCCGGAACATTTTCGACGTATGTTACATCGATGCGGGGACCGTTTGGGTCGTCGAAGCCGTTAAGGCAGACCTCTACGGTTTCGACATAATATCCGGTAGTCGGCCTTTCGCCAATCAGCATCGCCAAGACCATGTGTTCCTTGAAATTAACCTGTGGAGGTGTGGTGCCCGGTTTATGCACCTGCCAGAACGCATGGAAGTCATCCGCGTTGGTGAAAACAAACTCTCCGGGATCATGTCCGGTATGCGGACCCTCGTCGATCGGGAAAAACATCAGGGGTTCTTCGCAGCCGGTCTGACCGCAATTGTATACCTCTTCATGCTTGAAGAAATGAATGGGCAGTTGATGTTTCGGCATGACCACCCAGTCGAACGGCTGAGTGATAACCTGCTCGACCGGACAATCCGGTCCCGGGATTCTCTCCCTGTAATAGATACCGATGGATTGATCGGCGAGGTAACAAATTTTCATGATCTCGGCTTCAAAACCGCCAGTGGGACGGTTTCCGAGGCCTACGGCGATCAAATCATTTAATTCGAAATTAATCTCGGGCGCCGATGGTTTCGGCCACATGTTTGAGGTGTGGGCGTTCCAGAGATTCATATATTGATCCCAGTTTGTAATTCTGAGCTCGTACGGTTCATGGATGCCTGAATGAACTCCATGCAGGATTGGCTCGAAGGGTAACGGTTCCTGACAATCGGGCGGCGGACCGGGGCAGTCGACTTCATGACTTACAAAATATACGGGGTGCTCGATCTTCGGAAGAATGACGATATGGAACGGATATGTCATCACGTCGAGAGGACCGCAGCCCGTATACGGCGTATAGTCATAAAATACAGTGACCAGGTCTTCGCACGGGTCATACTGGACGCTGGTAATAGTTACGTGGTGATTGTTTGAAGGTCGTTCTCCAAGCCAGACACCGATGACAGTGTGGTTTTCGAAATTGATCGGCGGCGGTGGAGGCGGCGGATAGTTATTGCTGGTATGCGCCTGCCAGACCATTTCCCACTGGTCAGGCCCGTTGATTACTATCTCTTCATGATTTTGAATTCCGGACTGCTCGCCCTTGTCGATGGTCTCAAAAGGCATGTATACGACAGGGAGGTCGCACGGGATCTGTTCGCCCTGCCAGAAGCCTACATCGTTCTCGCCCGAATGCTCATCGGGGTCGAACGCATAAACCGTCAGCATATAATGACCGTCGGGAGCATCGCCGGCGAAGAAAGCTCCGAAAATATCGTCTCCGGCAGCGCCGTCGCCGTGCTGACCGTCATCGTACATGGGCTCGTAATTGCTACCGTTGAAATTCGATGTGTCCGCATAGACGGTGAGGTCGGACGATGGCGACTGATGGTCCCAGACAAACCCGGCAAGGGTATAAGCACCGGTGTCAGGACTCAGGTAAACCGCGAGGTCTTCGACTCCGGGTGTCTGCCTGGGGTGGATGGTTGCATCGATCCAGAAGCCGATCGGGGCGAGTTTTGGAATGCCCTCGGGCTGGTGGATAATAATGGTCCGGGTGTCCTTGAACATGGGCGGAAAAACGCGGTCCGGTTGATTTTTACCGTACGCCACAAAAGGCACTCGTGTCGGTTCGGGGAATATGGGCGGGGGCGCCCAGAAGAACCCATCCTGGTTCGTTACGAATTTATTGCCCATCGAGTGGAACACCGCCCAGACATCGTAGCCGGTATAGGGTGAGATGTTTTTTATACTTGCGGTGACGTACCAGTTCCTGGATGGTTCATCGAAGAAAAAGTCTTCAATAATAATCGACGCGAATGCGGTTACGTCGAATTCCGCGCCTCGAACCGGAGACGCTTCCTCAACTGTGACTCCCTCGTCGTCAAAGACAAACTGGAAATACCCGAGCGTGACTCCGTCGCCGGACGGGCTCTGGGGCGGCGCCGAGTTTGCGGTTACATCCGGCGCGGCCGGATTGTTCCCCCCGTCTCCTTTTGAACAGCCGACCAAACCGGTCATCGCTGCCAAAACAAGGAGAGCCAGAATGTAGGTTATTACAACTGGGACGCGGTTCATGAATAGTGCTCCTTACGGCATGACATGTTTTTTATCCACAAAATCCCTGTCGACCGTAAAAAAAGAAAAAAGTCCTGCGTATTTCCTTATATTAAAGGAAACCGACCGGACTGAGTTCGCGATTGGAAAGGATTCCTCCACATATAAAACCATTCAGGCACACAGCCATACCGGAGTAACGTCCGGTTAACTCATGTAATACATTAATACATTATAAGATAAAGTCTGTCAAGGTGATTTTCTTGAATATTAAGTATAATGAATAGAAATTCAGCGTCTGGTGCATGCACTGGAAAGTGCATGCGACACGGGCACGGACTGGAATGTCCGTGTTACAATAAGGGGGCATTAATAAATCCATGGAGGACCGTCATGCGGGCACTTTTCAAATTATGCCTGGTCGCTGTGTTAGCGGTCGCGATTATCGGAAGCTGTTCGGGAGTTGAAAATCCGGTCTCGGGCGAAACGGGTTCGCCGAAGGATCAGCCGTCGCTTATAAGCTATTCCTCCGCTGGCGACTCCGGGCACGGACATCATCTGCTGGCTTTCTATAACGTCACGGTCGATGAAAATTTCAAGGTGACAGCCCGGCCGGTACGTCAGCCGCAGAAACATTGGAATGTCCTCAAATTCCTTGAACAGGGACCATGCTACGACTGCGTGAAAATCACCGGCGTGACGCCGTCGGGCAATGGCACGATGCTTGTGAGTGTCGAGCTGGATCATCCGTTTCCGACATCGGCATTGACCGGCTTCGATGTCCGGGGGATCTGCATTTTCGGCGGGAACCATAATTTTCCGACATCGGGACTTGTTACGTCCAATCGATATTCCGGCGAGGGGGAGCTGGTAAATCCGGACGGTTTTTCAACGCTCTACAACATAAATACCGAAGGGTCTGGTCCGGGAGGGCTTGAGGGGTATCTGCATGGGAAATTCGCGGCCCCTGTCGAACCGAATTCTACTCTGAACGGTTACAAAAGGTACATCTCCGAAGATCCAGGCAACACGCGCAATATTTTTAAAGCGGGAGAGTCGATATCCGTCACATACGAGATCGATATGCCGGACGCACCGTTCGGATTCGGTTACGCGGTCGACGCATCCTGGGCGAAATCGACGGTCCTGCCAGTAAACGACCCGATAACTGATTTTCCTCCGGAGGCCAATTGCGACGAGCCCTGGAAAATCATTGTGAGTGGCGACCCCATCGATCAGACCGGTCAGACTGAGCTGACGATCGATGTCTATGACTGGCAGTCGAGCGATTCGCACGGACTCCCGGTTGTAGAGTGCCCGGAACTCTTCGACGGAGAGGTCACAGCCGTTTTCGATTCTGTCCAGACCGGGTTTACGCGATATACAGCGGCCGTCCAGAATTTAAAAACGGCAATTGCTGGAAAATACAAATGCCTCATCTCTGTTGAAGATAACGCGAATGCCGGGTCTCCCGTCTGGCTCGACCTGACCGCATACCAGTTATTCAATATCGAGGTTATTCCGGTACAGCCCGACCATCACGAGCTCTGGTATTACCATTCGATCAACCTGCTCCCCGACCAGAGCCTCCAGAACGCGATCGATATGCTCCAGACCGCTCATGACGCGGGTTACACGCAGGTCGTGCTCGCCGATTTCAAGCTCGGCACGATCGATATCCAGTCGCAGACGTACTGGGACCACGTGACGGAGTATGTTCAGGCCGCCGAGAATATCGGAATGGAAATAATCCCGTCGCTTGTGCCGGTCGGATATTCGGACGCAGTTCTCTGCCACGACCCGAATCTGATCGAGGGACAGCCGGTCGTTGATTGCAGATTCAAGGTTTCCGGAAGCGCTGCGTCTGTGATGCAGAATCCATCGACAGCCGTCCAGAACGGGGGTTTTGAAGATCATGCGGGAAACAATTTCCCCGGATGGATAATCATGGACGGCGAAGGCGTCGTGAATTTCGCGGACACATCGGTTAAGCACTCGGGATCGGCAAGCATAAGATTTGAAAATTTCACGTCGAACCAGTACGGGCACGGTCGAATCCGTCAGGAGATCTCGGTCGAGCCGTGGCATCACTACGGGATCACATTCTGGATGAAAACCCAGGTGCTGCAGCCGTCGGGCGGTTTCAACACGATAGTTTTCGATGGCGCTTTCGATAAAGAATTGGAGTTCCTTGAATATAACGTCAACTCAACTCAGGACTGGACAGAATATCACTGCGTATTCAACAGTCAGAATAATACAACCGTGAATTTTTATCTTGGAATGTGGGGCGGGGAGAGCGGACAGATGTGGATCGACGACGTTTTTATTGAAAATATGGGGCTGATCAATTTAATACGGAGAAGCGGAGGACCCTTGACGGTAACGAGCGCTGATGGCTCGACAGTTTATACCGAGGGTGTTGACTTCGAGTATGTCGAGGATCCCCTGATGGGTCATGCCGGAAGTTACACGGGAACATTCGACCTTCATCACACGCATCCGGTAATTACACTCCTGCCCGGATCGTCGATTCAGAACGGCGATGAGCTTCTCGTCGATTACTATCACTGCACTTTTATCTACGACCTCCAGACCGCATGCTGCCTGACCGACGACGATGTCTTCGGGATTTTCGATTCGACCCTTAGCAAAGTGAGCGAGTTAATCGACCCGACCCGCGTTTTTATCGCGGTGGATGAGCTTAGAACGGTCAACTGGTGCGACGGGTGCCAGTCGACCGGAAAAACCCCGGGGCAGTTGCTCGCCGATGCCACTTTGCGGATCGACCAGATCGCGCATGACATCGACCCGTCATGGAAACTGATCACGTGGTCGGATATGTACGACCCGAATCACAACGCGCACGACGATTATTACCTCTCGAACGGAACGCTCTCGGGATCGTGGGACGGGCTTCCGCAAACCTGGGATATCGCGAACTGGAGACAACAAAATCAGCCCGCGCTCGACTGGTTCGAAAGCCTCGGGAACAGGCAGATTTTATGCGGGTACTATGACGAAAGCGGTCCGGATTTTTCGATCGACGAGTGGCTGGATATGTCGCTGAACACGGATGGTGTTTATGCGGTCATGTATACGACGTGGTGGAAGGGGTATGACAATATGGCGGCGTGGGCGCAGACGGTGAAGGACTGGGACGAAGCGAATTGGTGAGAAATGCGTAAGAAGAATCCGCTCCATGACTGTCGCGGTTCTGTGAGATTTTTCTTATTGATCGATTCCTGGAACATCAACAGAACCGCGACAGTCATGGAGCGGATCGACCCAACAACAGAACCGCGACAGTCATGGAGCGGATAAATATGTTTTAATACTGCCATGGCCCGATTCACCCTTTACCCGCTCGGATCAAATGGATGGATACCGTCGAATAATTTCGAGACGGTCTGTTTTGTCTTCTTCCGTGAAGATGAATTGTTTGTCATAGACGCGGGAACGGGGATTGGAAGACTACTCGAACTTAAGTCGACACTTTTCGCGCAGGAATGGCCGAAATTGAAAGCCGCGCATGTGTTCCTCAGCCACTACCACCTCGACCACATGCTCGGACTATTCTGGGGACGCGCCATTTTCGAGGGCATCCCCCTCATCATGTACGCTCCGGGCATGGGAGTCTACGGCAAGTCCGCCGAGAAAATTCTCAAGGGGATAATGAAGCGTCCGTACAGCCCGAAACCGTTTTCAAAACTTATCGACGGTGTAAAGGCGGTCGATCTCGATCCTCCGGGCCTGACGGTTGGAAGGCTCGATATCAAAGTGAAGGTGAATATATCGCACTCAGATCCGTCTGTGTCGATGCGGTTCGGCGACCTGTTTGCCTATGTGACCGACACTCCTCCCGAAAACGAGACGGTCGAATTTGTCAGGGGAGTGAAGGTCCTGCTGCACGAGAGCTATTACGATTCGATGTCGAGTTATGGAAATGAAAATGACGAATTAAGCGTGCACGGGAGCGGTCCGCATACCGGGACGCTTGGAGCGGGATTGATCGCAAAGCGCGCGGGAGTTGGAAAATTGGTGCTGGTGCATCACAATCCGGAATTTTCGCTGCGGGATGTCGAGAAGGGCGCGGAGAAGGTCAGGGAGAGGCTGAAGATCGATTGCGTGATGGCGAGGGATTTGGAGGAGATTGAGATTTTAGAGTGAGGGGGGTCAGGCAATTTTCAACAGGATGGTCCACCTCCATGCTACGCTCGAAGACTCGCTCCGCATGGAGGCGACATAGGGATCCCGCGTATTTTTTGAGCCCACGGCTTTTTGCGACGGTCTCATGTTATAGTATTGATAAAAGCTCGCCATGCGGGTTGTTGGGATGGCGGCAATGAGTTATGGACATAATCTACGACTGGTTTTACAGGGCTTTTGTGCTCGGACAGTTCAGGTTTTACAACTGGCTTCCGTCGGTCCTGCTCGTGTCGGTTCCGATCATCATCTGGACCTATGTCGCGTTTCAGAAAAATCGACGCTGGCGCCTCAGTTACCCGATAACCGGCATTCTCAGGGACATCCCGCGAGTCGCGAAGGCCCGACGCCCGTCGCGGCACCTGCCATTTCTTTTCCGGCTCCTGGTAATCGCATTGATTATTATGGCGGCGATGCGTCCACAGATGGGAAAGACCCGTGAGGAAATAAAGACCCAGGGAATCGATATCATGCTCACGCTCGACATCTCCCCATCGATGCTGGCAGAGGATTTCCGCCCGAACAGGGTCGAGGCCGCGAAGCAGGTTCTGGCGGATTTTGTCAGGCAGAACCTGAACGATCGGATGGGCCTCGTCGTTTTCAGCGGGATGGCTTTTACACAATGCCCGATGACCAGCGACACGCTTATTTTGGAGGAATTCATCAACCAGGTGCAGATGGGCGATGTGCTCGAGGGCGGAACCGCCATCGGAGACGCGATTATCACATCGGTCGCGCGGTTTCCCGATGAGAATGTCCCATCGAAGGTGATGATCCTGACAACCGACGGGGAGCATAACATCGGGACATACGATCCGATTTTTGCGTCACGTGTCGCGAATCGCAAGGGTGTGAGGATTTACACCATCGGGGTCGGTGGACCGATGCCGGTAACCATACCCGATCCGACTTTTCCCGGCGGAGTTCTGATGGACCAGGGTCAGATTGTTTATACAAAGCTGGATGAAGAAACGCTGAGGGATGTCGCCAGCCTGACGGGGGGGAGATATTTCCGTGCCGAGGATGAACAGGCGCTCGCGGATATTTACAGTGAAATCGCGCAGCTCGAGACGCATGAGATCGAGCAGAACAGGTACACGACCTATACCGAGGCTTTTCAGTGGGTATTGGCGGCGGCGTTGATATTGCTTGGGTTGGAGTTTGTGTCGAGACAGGTCTGGGGACGCGCGCTGCCGTAACTGTGGAAATTTAACGTAATGAACAAAACCGACAAAAATACTGGAATCTCTGTGGCACACACAGGCGGAGCTTGCGTAGCATGTGTGTGCTTCGTAAATGATGATTCAAATGTTAATCAGCACACACATTCCTCGCAGGCTCGGACTCTGTGTGCCACAGTATCTTTGATTTACTTATTATCAATATCGAAATGAGCTTCTACAGCCCGACATACTTGTATTTCCTCTTCATTGTGCCCTTTGTCTTTGTCCTGGCATGGATGCACAACACCGCGAGAGTAAAGGCGCGTGAAAAATTCGCCGACTCGAACCTGTTTGAACGAATCGCGGAGAGCGAGCCGCTGTCAAGGGCTTACACGCGTGCTGCGATCATCGCGATCGCGCTCGTGGTCCTGATTGTCGCGCTGGCTCGTCCTCAGGGGGGAGAAAAAATTACCGAGGAAGAGGTAGAGGGAATCGACATTATTCTCGCCGTCGACGTATCACGCTCGATGAATGCGACCGACCTTACGCCGAACCGCCTTTCTGCCATCAAGGCTGTCACCGGCGACTTTATAGAGTCATCGTACGGGGATCGAATCGGGGTCGTTGCGTTCGCAGGAGATGCTATTGTAATTTGTCCGCTGACGACCGACCATGCGGCAGTTTATGACTACATTGCGCGTCTCACCACGGACGAACCGATGCGGCCGGGCACGGGGATCGGAAACGCGATTGAGGTCGCGACCAACAGGCTGAAAAAATCGGACGCCGGACGCGTGATCATCCTTCTTACGGACGGGGAGAACAACAAGGGCATCGACCCGCTCGAGGCGGTCAAGGGGGCTCAAGAGGAGGGAATAAAAATTTATACGGTCGGGATCGGCACGTCGGAGGGCGCCCCGCTTCCGAACGACACGAAATCGCTGTTCGGAGAACCCTATCGGACGGACGCGCAGGGAAACAGGATAATGGTCGGTCTGGACGCTGAGACGCTTCAGAAGATCGCAAACGAGACCGGCGGGAAATTTTTTCATGTCACAAATCAGAATGAGCTGAAAACCCTCTATTCAAGCATCACGCACGAGGGCGAGAAACAGTTTACAATGAGGCGTATCGTGCGCCGTGACGAGGTCGCGCCGATTTTAATGGTTCTGGCGTGTATTTTATTGGTGATGGAGTCGCTATTTACTTACGTAACGCCGTCGGTTGTGAAGCCGAAAGCGATAAGGTCGTATGGGAAGGTCGCGCAGCGTTTGTCGGGGACGTGAAATGAACCGCTGGACGGCTGGTCGAGTCCGTGGTATATGGGGAGATAGGAAAAGAAGCATGCCCAGGGATGGGCATGAAGCTGAAATTCCACGGCCAAGATGGCCGTGACACGTGAGTGGCTGTGATACATAGTCCGTGACACATGCGATAAATATGAGGGAGACACGCAGAAATATTTATGTCAGGGCTGCTGGTTATGCGGTGAGGATTTTTGTTGTCCTGACTTTGTCGACGGCGATGGTGGCATGGGATTTTCCGTGGCTGTCGCAACGGGCCAGAGGCGACAACGATTTTAAAAAAGGTGATTACAGCCGGGCGATCGGGCATTACACAAAGGCAGTGGAAAATACTGCAGGCGACGACTGGGAGCTCCTCTATAATCTCGGGACATCGTATTACAAGTCGGGGGAATGGGAAAAGGCGGTCGATAATCTCAGCGCGGCATCATCGCTTGCCGAACAGCAGAATGTACCCAACCTGGAGCGCGCGAAGATCCTCCATAATCTCGCATTGTCGTATCTCCAGATGGGAGACTGCGAAAACGCGGTCCCCACCTTCGAGCAGGCGGTCGAATTGGACAAAGCGGATGAGGACATCGCCACAAACGCGGCTTTCGCGGAACAATATTGCGCCGAGGAGGGGGGACAGGATTCTGAAAAAAAGGAGGGCGAGCAGCAGGAAGAGGATTCGGGCAACGAGCAGTCCGACCAGCAGGGCCAGGCGGATGAGGGCGAGTCCAACGATGAAAGCGATGCCCAGACGGACTCGTCCTGTGAAGAGGGCGAACAGCAGGGTAACAGCGGGCAGACCGATAAGGAGGTCAATCCCGATGAGCAGCAGGGGTCCGGCGAGGAGCAGGGCGGCGAAAGCGACGCGGAATCGCAGGACAATCAGAATTCAGAGGAACAGGGCGAAGGAGATCGGCAGAACCAGGACGAGCAATCGGGTCAGGGAGATCGGCAGCAGGATGAAAGCGAGCAGGCGGGGGACGAGTCCAACCAGAATCCCGACGAGCAGGGGGATCAGCAGGGCGGTCAGGGGAACAACGACGAAAATCAAGATCGGGGAAATCAGGACCGGAACGGCTCACAGGGCGGGGACGATCAGGGCGGGGAGGACGGTCAGGGCGGCTCGAATCCCGATGAAAATTCCGATACTGGGCAGGGTTCCGGCAATGCCGAGGAGCGCGGTGAGTTGAGCGATATCCCGAACGACGGACTTCCGCTGTCGGACGCGCAGGTCGATCAGCTCCTCAGAATGATGACCCAGAGGGAAAGGCAGAACGCGCCGTATTACTTCAATAACAACCTCGGGGATGGCTCAACACTGGATCAAGAATCCATGTACGACCTCTTCATGAGGCTTTTCCTCGGTGTCCCGACCGACGAGTCGATAGAGGAACCTGAAGACGGGATCGACTGGTAAGGCATCAGCAGGCGGTGACAGGCACCCCGATTTCGCCTGTCAAAATAAATGGTAAAGTGAAGTCTATCCTCAGGCGAAATCGGTGTGCCAGTCCCCGCCATGCTCTATCTTTTAATATCAATTCAGCATCAAAATGAATATGCCGTCAGCATCCTGCTGTCGTCCCTATTGTGGCGCCGGAATAATCATAGTATAATTATATAACTAAACATTGCGATGGATGGCGCGGCAAAAAGGGCGGAAACATAACCGGGGAGGTCCGGAGAATGACTGTCGAAACCAATCAGGTTGGCGATGTTATCGTTATGAAATTATCGGGGGAGTTAACGGGGAGAGGAGAGCTGGCGCCTCTTTTCTGGGCATACCTTCACAGGGGAAATTACAAGTTCATCCTCAACTGCGAACGTCTCAGGGCGATCAATTCGGTCGGTCTCAGCATGCTTCTCGAATTCAAGAGGCTTGCGGAAGCGTCGGGCGGAGCGATGGTGCTGCACGGGCTTGCGGTGGAAGTGCGCCAGATGTTAAAAACTACCCGTCTGGATGAGGTCTTTACGATTTCCGACGACGAAGAGGTCGCGCTAAGCGCTTTGATCCCCGGACTTCCGGTGATCAATGCCGGATCGACGGTGAGCAGGTATAGAAACTGATTCAGGCAAAAGCATCGGCAAGGATGCCGATGCCGCTGAAATACCATGGCCAGGGATGGCCATGACACGAGCAACACCCATAAGCAACGCTCGAAGACTCGCTCAGCTTATGGGCGCCACCCGATTACTCGCTTTGCGTTGCCCTCTCGCTCAGCTTATGGGCGCCACCCGCTTACTCGCTTTGCGTTGCCCTCTCGCTCAGCTTATGGGCGCCACCCGATTACTCGCTTTGCGTTGCCCTCTGCCGGTTTTTTGCTGAAATCACTGAGTACAATGCCACTGCCGGAATAAAACACAGACCGCAGATCAGGTAAACCATCCACTCGCTCATAATTCCCAGGAAAGGGTTTGCTCCGAGCGGATAAAACGGTTTCATTTCATCGTAAAGCACAGCATCGAAAACAACGTGCAGCCATACGCCAAGAAGCCCGGAAAGAAGCATCTTTCCAATCCCTGATGAGTAAGAAAGATGTATATCCGTCATTGCTTTGGCTATTTGACTTCGGAACGGAAATGCTAAAGCTCCCCACAGCATCCCGACGATGCCACCCACGAGAAACGTATGGCAGTACCCATGCAGCGGATAATTCGGCTGGAGAATCATAACCGCCAGAGGCTCAATATCCACGGCGATATTTGCGGTAATGAAAACCGGGAGGTCGATATACCGTTGCAGAGGAAGCGCTACGCAGGCATGAGGTCCGAAATGAAGGGGGGTGATTGGCATCAGAGAGAAATTATACCAGAAGGACAGGAATCCATTGTGGTTGTGTGTGATCGTGACATCCCCGGCCCAGACGCCGGAGGCCTGATACAAAGTCCAATTGAATAACTTCTATGAAGATGCCAACCTTTAGATGTCACAGCCACCCCTGGGCGTGATTTGATATCAGCTTCCCGTGCTCGTGTATTGCCGCACACCGAATTCCCAGAGCATGTAGGGTTCGCAAAAATCTGACGATCGCGTGGCTGTGAAGTTGTTAACCGGCGGACTTGAATCCGGAACGACAACTGATCCGCTGCTGCACCCCACGAGAAGCAGTATAATGTTTATAATGAGAATATGCCGCACTTAAAATTACCTCCACAGAAAAGAATAAATATCAAACCTCACATCCAAACTACCATATAAAAATAAAAAGTCAAGTCATTCTTGCTTGAAAATTTCTTTGTGTCCGTGCGAAAATGTGCCTGTACCCGCCCACATAAAAATGCTTTATAACGCGCAACTTAATAATGCTTCGATATTACTCATTTACCTTGATTGATTGTTATCTCCTCCAAAAAACTTTTTCGAAATTTTCCTTAAAACCTAGCCTTATCCCGTCAATCAAGTAAAATATCAGATGAAGGTTGGGCGGGAGCAAATCCGGAAGTTTGAAAATTATGTGCCTGGCAATTCCGATGGAAATCAAATCGATTGACGGTGACACGGCGACATGCGAGATGGACGGTGTCAGAGTGAACGCGTCGGTCGCCCTCGTCCCGCACGCGAAGATCGGAGACTATGCTATCATCCACGCGGGAATTGCCATTGAAATTTTAGATGAAAAAGAAGCTCTCGAAACGCTGAAACTATTTAGCGAAATCGAAAAGGCGTACGGAAGCGGGGGAAACGATTAACACAACACGCGGGTTGGAGACGTAGGAATGGACGAACACAAGATTTTCATGGTCGAGCTTGGCGGATTGTTCCCTGAGTTCGACGTCGCGCCGAAGGTTCACGGGACCGCGGGCGAAATATTAGAGCGTATCGCGGATGAGATGGGGATCGAGGACGGGGACGCGGCCGACCTGGATTTCTCTCTGGATGGGACTTATCCCAGCATACGCGCCTACCGCGCCCAATTGGTGCTCGAAGACCGTCTGCATAACCCCAATAAAATAATGAACCCCGATGAGCTTATCGCGGTGCTGATCAAGGAAGGACTTGTTAGGCCGATGACAGACGCGGAATTCGATGAATGGCAGGACGAGCTCGAGATGGATGAATATGAGGAAGCGCGTTCGGGTCTCGATGAGGAATGGCAGGACGGTCTCTGGGAAAAATAGGCTCCTTTTTATTTGTTCTTTGGAAATTTTTATCACGCCCGGTTGTCATGCCGGTTTTTTTCTGTTCCGGCGAAAATCAGTGTTGATTTCATCTGACCCCTCCGGTTGATCGACCCTGTCCGCCTAAACGAGAATTTAAAAGCCCCGGACGAGGCCGGGGCTTTGGGTTTACGATTATTTGTGATTTTACCAGTTGCCGTTCGGCAGAAACTTGCTCAGAAAAGTATCAAACTGGCCGTTGTTAGTATGCTCTTCCACTCTGAATCCGCTGGGGTCGAAGTCAACGACAGGGGACGAGTACATACCTGTCACGTATGTGTTTCCCGTACTGTCCACGGCGACACCTGAACCTTCGTCGGAATTAAACCCGCCCCAGGTCCTGGCCCACGTGAAATTGCCTGATGAATCAAACTTACTCAGGAAAACATCGGTTCCGCTGCCAGCCCAACCATGATTATCAACGCCGGTTCCGGGGTCGAAGTCGATTAGCAAAGTATCTGGCGCGAAGCCGAAGTTACCTGCCACGTATACGCTTCCTGAGCTATCGACTGCGGCATCTTTTCCCGATGCGCTTGCTCCCGCCCAGGTCTTTGCCCAGGCGAAATTGCCTGAGGAATCGAACTTGCTCAGGAAAACTTCCTCGCCATTGGACGTATGGTTGTCCACCGCCATGCCGGCTCCAGGATCGAAGTCGACATCAGTCCCTGAGAACTCACCTGTTACGTATGCGTTTCCCGAACTGTCGGCGGCAACTCCATTGCCGACCAGCATGGAGAGTGCGTCTCCCTTCCCCCATGTCTTCGCCCAAAGGAAATTGCCTGATGAATCGAGCTTGCTCAGGAAAGCATCACTGACGCCGTCGGGAGTATGGGAATCCACACCGCTTCCGGGGTCGAAGTCAACCACGACTTTGAACCAACCTGTCACGTACGCGTTTCCCGAGCTGTCTAATGCGAAAGCATTTGCGACCGCAGAAAGTCCATTGGGACCATCAAGAGGATAGCCACCCCACGTTTTTGACCAGATGAAATTGCCTGATGAATCGAACTTGCTAAGAAAAACGTTCCAGCCGCCGGCGGAAAGGTGGTTATCCACGCCGCTGCCGGGATCGAAGTCTACCTCGCCCAGGAACAATCCAGTCACATGCGGATTTCCAGCGCTATCCACGGCTACATTATAAGCTTCCTGACGATCGCTTTCTCCACTGCCTCCGCCCCAGGTCTTCGCCCAGAGGAAATTACCTGATGTATCGAATTTGCTCAGGAAAGCGTCATTGCCATAGAGCGTATGGTTGTCCACACCGGCTCCGGGGTCGAAGTCGACAGTGCCCGAGAATATGCCTGTCACAAACGCGTTTCCAGAGCTGTCCACGGCGACAGAAGGGCCGGCGTCACGAGCGCTCCCGCCCCAGGTCTTCGTCCAGAGGATATTGCCTGCCGAATCGAATTTGCTCAGGAAAATGTCAAACTCGCCATTGGAGGTATGGTTATCTACCCCGTCACCGAGATCGAAGTCAACCGTTCCAATATAGCCGCCAGCAACATATGAATTGCCTGATCCATCCACCGCGACATCGTATCCGGCTTCGTCATACGCCGCTCCCCACGTTCGCGCCCAGCCATGGACACCCGCGAGGAAGTCAACGGTGATTTCTTTCTCCGCGAAATGCGACACTCCCAAATCAGAGTTAACGGTCACATTGATTGTAACTGTTGTGTCGGCTGTAACAGCTCCAGCAGTGAACGAGCAGGTCGCTGTTGTGCCACCGGTGATTACTCCCGCGCCGGCGGGTTCAACAGCCCACAGGTAGGTTATTCCGGTGTCACCACTCGCGGTAACAGTGTACGACTCAGTTGCGCCCTCATTCAGGGACGAAGCGCCCTCGATCAATCCCACAACAAGCCCCCCGCCTCCACCGCCGCATGATATGGCGGTAAAGCCCCCCAGAACTACTGTCAGAAGCAACGTTACTAAGACCAGTTTCGATCTCATTGGCCCCTCCGGATTTTTATCACGACAAGTTAGCTGATAGGTTTGCCCCGTAAGTGGCGGGAACACCGCCACCCTCCCCAACGAAGTTTTACCTAAGTAAACTAAAACATATCGCAGTCTTGTTCGTTTGTCAATCACTCCTGAAGTCCGGTGTGCCAGGCCCCGCCTTATAAGTGACATCGAATCCCCATGCGTTTATAATTGACGGACCCAAGCGGAGGTGCGATGTCTGTCGGAGATCAAAATCACCGAGCGCGACGCATAATCACCGGACCTCCCGGTTCCGGGAAAACGCGCGGTCTGATCGAAATTTTTCTGCGCGCTGTCGAAAATGGAAATGACGATAAAACCCTGTTTCTCGTTCCGGACTCTGTCGCGCGTGAGCACATTCGCGACCTCATCGCCAGGACCTCTCACCGTGCGTTCTCCGATTCCGGCATCCAGTCGATCCATTCTCTGATCTCGAAACTTGGAGGATATTCCACAGCGTCGGGATCGCACATAAGAGCTTTAATCAGGGACGCAGTCGACACCGGGAAGCTGAGAAGTTCGGACTATGGAATTCTCGGAACCGACGGCGGTATTGATCTTCTGGAAGCCGCTGTAACGGAAGTTCGCAGGTCCGGTCTGACGGAAATTCCCGCATCAGGTCATAATCCGCTCCTGAAATTATTATCGCGCACGCTCAAGTTGTGGCAGGACTGGCTCGATGCCAACGAGAAATTCGATATAAAGGACATTCTTGATAATGCGGTGAAGGCCGCAGGAGAGAAATCATACGACCTTGTTCTTATCGACGGTTTTACCGACATTCAACCGATGGAATGGAAGGTGCTCGAGGCGATAATTGGCAAAGCAGACGAAACGGTTGTTTCAATCGATCCACAACAGTATCCGTCGGATAAATTACTGCAGCGGTTCAGGGAGGCCGGGTTTGTGGAAGAGCCGGTAAATTCTCGTCACGAGCCGATCTGCGCGGACCTGAGGTGGCTTGGGGATGTCGATCTCTGCGATGTATCGTCGCGAAAACCCGACTCGTGCCCGGAAACCCTTTCGAAAGACCGGCTGAGGATCGTCAATGCCGGAAATCCGCAGATCGAGGCATCCGAGGTTGTCCGCGAAATTGCGAGATGTATAGAAGCCGGTTACGAATATCGCGACATCGCGGTAATCGCCCCGAATCTCGGAGAGGCGAGAAAGGCGTTGTCCGATGCTTTCAGGAAGGCGGGAATCCCCGTACGGTTCTATGTCGATGTGCCGCTAATCGAGACCGCTCCGGGCGCGCTTACTGCCACTTTCCTCGAACTTATAATAAATGAATGGTCCGATGACCTGGTTTTGAAACTGATCACAAACCCGCTCTCGGGTGTGAGCTCAGAGACAGCCGCCAAAATTGTGCCCATAGTTAAATCTGAATATGCGATTAACACAAAGGATAAATGGCTAAGCGACAAAAATGTCGGAACGGTTGAAATTCTGAAAGCTGTCGAAAAGTTGATGTCCGCGCAGACAATAAAACCGTCGAGTTTTTCAAGAGAATTGATCGGGATTCTGGAACCTGAAATCGGGAACGCATGGAGAGAATCAGGCGATGATCTCACATCAGAAGAAGGATGGGCCTGGGAGAAGACGAAGAGGTCGTTAATCGATGCCGCGCTTGCCCTCGATGAAATTTCCGGCGCCCTTCCCCCATCAGAAATTGCGGAGTTCCTTTTTAGTGAACTCGGGAACGCAAAGGGACGCCCGTTCGACCGACGCAGCAACTGTGTAAACGCTGTCACGATGCTGGATTCGCGCACATGGGGCGTTCCGGTAGCGATTGTGATGGGGCTTTCGGACGATAACTTCCCGCACCGTCAGAGAGAAAATCCCTTCCTGCCCGACACCCTCAGAATAGATTTGAATCTGCCTGAATATGAGGAGCTTCGAAAGCGGGAGGAGTCGATGTTCCGTGTCGCGGTAACGCGCGCGCGTGACCGCCTGGTTCTGTCATGGCCGTCCGGCAACCTGTCGGGTTCCCAAAACAGGATGTCGGCGCCGCTCGCGAAGCTCATCGATTGGGTCGCGACAGAAGCCGGGATCGATCCCGTCGCCATTGTCCCGCACAATCCACCGCACAATTTGGATAATGCTGTGCTGATAACGGATGCTGTCGCTATCGGATACGAAAATGACATTGTCGACAATCAAGTTATTAATATTCTTGATTCTGAATACGAATTTTCAATCGGCGACGCTGTTCATACAAAACAGTACGATGACCCGGTCTTATTAATTGCGGATGATCCCAAAAATTTCGTTCTCGGAACCGCAGAGAACCCGATCTCGCCGACACATCTCAACAATCTCGCGCAGTGCCCGTACAAGTTTTTCGCATCGAGAGTTCTCGGACTTAAACCATATGACCGCGATGGTGTCGCGTCCGGATTCGATTACATGATGTGGGGCACCGTCGCTCATAGCGCGCTTCAGGAGTGGTTCAAGGGCGGAAAGACCGCGGATTTTGAAACGCTCGTCCGGAACGTGGTCGCGAAACAAAGGCAGATTCCGGATGACTCTGTCACGGAGGCGAGGATCGGACAAATCGTCGACGCGCTCGAACTTTTAAAGGACTTTGAGGAAAAATATATCAGACCGCTCGGGTTCGAGCAGAAATACGGCGAGTATGAATTTAACTCGGAAGCGAAGCGACGGGGACATGTCGATGACGAATTCCACGAGCCTGTAAAGATCAGGCTCGATAACGGAGACGAACTGATCCTGGGAGGACGAATCGACCGGATCGATGTCAGGGACGGTGATATCGCGCTCGTTGCCGATTATAAGCGGTCGAGAACGCAGGACCAGAATAAGCTGAAGAACGGACAGGACCTGCAGCTCGCGTGCTATATCCTGCTGGCGGAGAAGGGATTGAACCTCGACGTGGCAATCGCGTGTCTTTTGCCAATCACAAAACTTGCCACTAAGGGAGGCGCTGGTAAGATAATTTACAAAGCCGGGATAGAAGGGACAATTGATACGTCCGTTTTTAAAATTGATGATGAGCTCGAAATGGAATCGCATATAAATATGGCGCTTGGAGTAATTTCCGGGATGTCGGAGCGTTTTGGAAGCGGACAAATCACGCCGAAACCATTCGATCCTGACGAATGCGGGAAAAAATGCGCCTACTTCGACCTCTGCCGGTATAAATTCAGCGAAATCGACGGCCTGGACGAGGACGGTGAGCGCGATGCCTGATAAGCTCACCGATATACAAATACGCGCATGCCAGGTCCCGGTCGGAATGATTGTGGTGTCGGCGGGCGCGGGAACCGGAAAGACGAAGGTTCTCAGCGAGACGGTCGCGGTCGAAATGGTCGGGCGGAAGAAAGTCGATATCCGCGACATCGTCGTTCTGACATTCACCGTCAAAGCCGCCGGTGAAATGGCTGAACGAATCGAGGGAAGGCTGAAACAGCTTGCGGCGGAAACCGATGATGACTTCGAGAGAACATGGCTTCTTGAAAATGCCGGACATGCCGGAGAGGCGCACATCGAGACCATCGATGCGTTTTCGCAGAGAATCCTTCGGGATCACCCCAATGAAACCGGAATAGACCCATCATTCGATGTCCTCGAGCCGAACCGCGAGATGGAACTTGCCGGGACAGTCGCGCGGGAATGCTTTATGAGATGGCGCAATAAGCCTCCTCACCAGCTTTGGGACGTCACGGCGAAAGGCCTGAATGTTCAGGAATGGGAGGATCATTTTTTCAGGCTTGCGTCTCATATCGGAACCCGCCAGTCGATGAACCTTCCCGGTTTGCTTAATGGAAAAGTTGTCGGGGATGAAACCGACCCGGTAAAAATCGCCAATGAGCTAAAACGCAGAGCGGAAGAAAATCTAATGATTGCGCTAGATAATGTCCGCGAGCTTGCTGGCAGTCTGGATGAGTTGATTCCCGCGGCTGTGGAGCAGTCAGAACGTAAAAATGGAAAGTACGGCGAAAAAGCGCTTGCGATTCAGGAGGATGTCCCTGATCTTAAGACCTGGCTCAATCAGAAAGAACTCGATTGGGGTCATGAGATTGTCGGCAGGGTTAGTGGCTGGACACTGCTTGGTAGTGTCGGCGGTGACGCCAAACCCGCTGCTGTCGCGATCAAAGAGCTCCGGTCGCAGATTGGCGGTCTAGGTGATACCGATACGCCAAAGTGCGAGCTTCTGAAATTTGTCGATCTCGAAAGACGTCTTGTCGATAACAAAATCGCGCTCGCGTATGCTCTTCTCGATTTCCACAAGGCTTTTCGCGATGAGCGGTTCAGACAAATGACCCTCTCGTTCTCCGACTGCGAGGTCGAAGCCCTGAACCTCCTGACAAGAAACCCCGCGGTTCGAAAGTTTTATAACGAAAAATTCCGCTACGTGGTTGTCGATGAATTTCAGGACATCAATCCGCTCCAGAAGGAGTTGATTTTCGCGCTGTGCAGGGGCGACGGCGACTCGGTTGAAAATCTATATGTCGTGGGCGACGAACGTCAGAGCATCTACGGTTTCCGCGACGCCGATTACCGCCTCCTGAGAGACCTGAGGAGAAAACTGGACGGAATCAGCGATGAGGGCAAGGGCAGCAGGGTCCTCCATGAAAATTTCCGCTCTCGCGTCGAAATACTGGATTTCGTGAATCACATATTCAGAAAAGTGTGGATCGATGGAAGCAGCGTCGAGCACACCGACCTGACACCTCCGGTCGATAATCCAGCGCATCGTTCCGGTTCTAAGGGTTGCTGCATCGAGCTGCATCTGGTCATTGAAGAAAACGTGAAAGACGCTCGCAAAGCCGAAGCACGGGTGATCGCGTCCCGAATCGCAGACATTGTCAGGAACTGCGAGGTGAAAATTTCCGAGACGGATAAATCGGGCGCGGCGACAACACGTCCCGTTCAATGGGGCGACTGTGCGGTCCTATTGCGCAAGAAGGGACCGTTCACGCATTACGAGGAGGTTTTTACAGAATTTGGAATACCCTATTTGACCGAGTCGGGGGGCGGATTCTGGGACACGCAGGAGGTCGGCGACGCGCTCGCTTTATTGATGTGCCTTTCGGTAGCGCCCGAAAATCTCGACTGGGCAGTGCTGCTTAGAAGCCCATGGGTGGGGATATCGGACGACGGCCTTTACGAAATCTCCCGCGTCGTGGATAAATCATGCTGGAATAAAATTCCCGTCGATTTAAAATTCCGCCACGATACCGATAATCGCAGGTTCGCCAAATTTCGCGAGTGGTTCGATAAGTTGAGGGAGAAAGCCGGACGTGCGCCGGTCGGGACGCTGTTTTCGGAAGCCTGGGACATTTCGCGTTATGCCGAAAGAGTGATGGTGCAGGATCGCGGACGTAACATCCGCGCGAACATTGAAAAACTCACGGGGATTCTGATGTCGGAGGGCGAGCAGTTCGATCCCGGCAAGGCTGTCGAATTCATGAGATGGCTCAGGTCTCAGGATACTACTGACGCGCAGGCGCTTTTTGCGCCACTCGGAATGTCGGGGGCGGTCACGCTCGCAACGGTGCATCAGGCGAAGGGTCGAGAGTGGCCGGTCGTTGTTGTCGCCGACCTTGGAGGCAAACCCGGAGGCAGGAATCAATCGCAGATTATCTGGGATGAAAACACCGGGCTCGCCTTCAGGTGGCTGAATCCGACAACCGGCGAGACGGAGACACCGTCGGGACTTCTCTCCGCCAGCGAAAATGCGAAGGCGCGTGAAGAAGCCGAAAATGAGCGTGTTCTTTATGTCGCGCTGACACGTCCCCGCGATTATTTGATCCTGTCGTCAGGAGTTAAGATTCCCAAAAAGGAGGACGCTGATAAATTCACATATGATAAAAATAGCTGGCTTGGTCAGTTGTACAGTGTATTTGAGGTTGATGGCATCAATTTGACCGGAGCTCCCGCTGACATCGATAATGGCCATTGCGAACTCAAATTCAGGACGAAATCGATTGTCGGCAAAACAGAAATCGAAAAAGATATTGTCATAAATCGAAATTACCACACCACGCTGCCGCCGAATCCCGAAATTGAAAAGGAAGAAAAGCGGATTGCATCGACAGACCTCATCAATCGTCTGAAAGAGATTCCAATACTTCCGACGGGTTCATCCGAGCGATACCTGGTCACCGCGACAGAGGTCATGCAATTCGAGAAATGCCCAAGGATGTATGCTTACCGGGCAATCTGGAATGTGCCGTCGATTGACATAGCTCCTGTCCAGCGGGAAGATGATGAGGTCCGGGAGTCAAAAATCGAGCTTCCCGCGAGTGAATGGGGCACTTTTCTTCACAGGATCATGGAGAAAGTATCATACAATGCATCCGACTGTGAGATCGCGGAGATTGTTTCGATAACCCTGTCTGAATATGTTGATTTATCGCCTGAACTTCGAAGTTCAGCGTTTGATATTGTGAAAAAAACACTGGCACTGTCGATTTTTGACACGATCAGAAATTGTCCGGGGGATAAGATCAGGCGTGAATTCAGGCTGCTTGGAAAAATCGATAATGCGGGCCCGGCGATACTGGGGACGATCGATCTGTTAGCCGAATGTCCCGATAAAATTATCCTGGTCGATTACAAATCCGGGAAAGTGAGTCGGGGAGAAGTTGAGAAAACCGCCGACCGTTACAAAATCCAGCTTGGGTTATATTCGCTGCTCGCGGCGTCGAGGACCGGCGCAAATCCGGAGTCCATCGAGCCGCTTATCATATTTATCTCGGAGGGTCTTGATATACCTATTAAATATTCAAAGGGAGATTTCGTCGCGGTCAGGGATACTCTGAATAAGCTTGTCGAAAGATCAAGAGCAAATCAATTCGACGCAACGCCGTCCGAAATAACGTGCCGTTGGTGCGATTATAAAAATATTTGTATTTTTTCCCAGCGGTGACAGGCACCCCGATTTCGCCTGTCGAGCTGTGTAAGAAAGTGAAGTCGATCGTTAGGCGAAATCGGTGTGCCAGTCCCCGCTGCTTTTGGACCGGGACATCCATTTCACATCCAATCCTGCTATAATTCCGAATGGTCAAAACCGTGATTTATTTTCTGTTACCGGCATATAACGAGGAAAGCGACCTTCCGAAAGTCCTTGAGTCGATCTCGAAATTGAAATTTGAGGTCGAGGACTGGCGAGTGGTCGTTATCGATGACGGCTCATCGGACGGCACTCCCGCGCTCCTCAAAAAGTGGTCGGACAAAGTCCCATTGACCGTCCTTACTCACTCCCCGAACCAGGGGCTCGGACGCGCAATGCGTACGGGACTCTCCCACCTTTCGGAAATTGTGACCGATACCGACGCGGTTGTCGCGCTCGATGCCGACAGCACACAACCGCCGGAGCTGACGGTCAGAATGCGAAGAAAGCAGCAGCGCGACAATCTTGATGTCGTTATCGCGAGCAGGTATTGCGATGAGGGTTCCGACGATAAGGGTAAAGAGGTGGGACTCGCGTTTCATCGCAAGGTCCTGAGTCGCGGAGCGAGCTTTCTCCTCGACCTCGCGTTTCATGTGAAAGGCGCAAAGGATTACACATGCGGATTCAGGCTGTATTCCGGCTCGATTTTGAAAAGGGCGAAGAGAATCTATGGCGACAGGTTTGTCGAGGAGAAAAATTTTGTCTGCATGGCTGAAATCCTCGTGAAGCTCTACCACATCGGAGCGAAGGTCGGGGAGGTACCGCTGACACTCAGGTATGACCTGAAGGGCGGAGCGAGCAAACTCCGGATCATGCGTACTGTCCTTAGATATTTCATTCTTATCTGGCGATATCAATTTATGGATGAGTTGAAAAAGTTCGGGTAGCGAAACCAATCCCGCTTAATGAGTATTGATTGGATGGAGGATTGTGTTCAAATCTAACCGCCACAAGCTACGCTCGAAGACTCGCTCCGCTTGTGACGGCCACCCATTTTCATTTTCAAAAAATACTCGATAAATGGGATTGGTGCTAGAAGTCAAATCCATCTTACGGATCTGAAATCCCGTCGAATAGATCGGTTGTGAGTCGAAACCGGGTAGCCCAGGATCAGGCACCCGACAACATCGTTCTTATCCGGAATAGAATACAGTTTCTTCAGCTTTTTGTTGTTTTTGAATATGGGCGGAATCCATCCGATAATGCAGCTTCCAAGACCGAGCCCCTCTGCCGCTATCATGGCGTACGTTTTCGCGAGTATGCAGTTTTCCTCGAATGAATCGTCACGTCTCGACGCGTGAAATAGAAGCATGGCCGGGGCATTGTACGTAACATAGTCCTTCCCCTGCTCTTTGCCCCGGACAACTCCTTTCACCAGCGGAATAATATCTTTCATCTGAGCCATTTCGTCGGACGACATCATAAACCTCATGATGAGTTTCCCGATTGGATTGGAGAACATCGAGTCCCATTGCTCGATTGTTTTGACCAATGAAGGCTGCAATTCCGCCACCTTTGCGCGCGTGTCTAAGACAAGAATTTCGACACGATGGGGAGGAATCGAAACCGGCGCGAGTGAGGCGACCTCGATGATTTTTTCGATTATCTCCCTCGGGACCGGCTTATCCTGGAAGTTTCGGCAGGATCGCCGGCTTTTCAGAAGGACCTCGAATTTATCGAGTCCCGGGACGATATCCGGAAGGTCCTCGAACTCGGCGTAATCGTAGCCCTTTATTACAATGGCTTGAGTCGGGCAGACCGACATGCAGTGCGCACAATGGATGCATGCAAAAACCTCGTCCTCGAGCTCAACGATCCGTCCACCAATGAGTTCGAGATGTTTGGCGGGGCAGATGCCGACACATCGGCAACACTTGATGCATATTTTTTCATTGATGGAATTTTCAGTCGCGCGCATGATCATGAGTCTTGCGGATTGTGCAGGATGATTTTTGATGGTAAATTTAGAGTGTAAGAAGCCTTCGTCCCATGTCTTCTAAGTAATACGCAAGGCAAAACCAACAAGGACTAAACGGGACGGGGGCTTTGATGTTTCTGTCCTCCCGCGGTGACAGGCACCCCGATTTCGCCTGGCATGCTGGTGGATAAAGTATTGGATCTATCGTCCCGCGGTGACAGGCACCCCGATTTCGCAGGCCAACATCTCGCGGTGACAGGCACCCCGATTTCGCCTGTCGAGATATGTATAAAAGTGAAGCCGGTCGTCAGGCGAAATCGGTGTGCCAGTCCCCGCATAATTAGTCCCATTAACTCCGGATTCAATGATTCAGGCTGATATCGATCTTCCCGAGCGCAGATTCAACTGCGTCGACGATCTCTCCGGAATCGACCATCTTTCCGCACGCGATCACGGCGGGATAAAGAACACGGTCCTCTTCGAGGAACGTAACTTTTTTCCTGATGACATCGTACGCCGCGAGCGAGCCATTGCCGGGTTTCTGGGGTTTCCTGAAATCGAACGCCTGCGCCGCGCACATCATCTCGATACCGATGATGTTATTGAGATTTTTCATTACTTCATTAAATTTACGTATCGATGTCGGTCCCATGCTCACATGGTCTTCCTGGTCTGCGGAAACCGAGATCGAATCCGCCGAACCGGGATGGCAGAAGACTTTATTTTCGCTCACGAGGCTTGCCGCGGTGTACTGCGCGACCATGAGTCCCGAATTCACTCCGCGGCCCTCAACCAGGAAGTCAGGAAGCCCCGACAACACCGGGTTGAGAAGTCGATTTGTGTGACGCTCCGATAAATCGCCAAGCTCAGCCATCGCGATGGTCAGATAATCGATCGCGAGTCCAATTCCCTGTCCGTGGAAATTTCCGCCCGCGAGATGAATGCCCTCGTCGGGGAAAAAGAGCGGGTTGTCGGCGGCGGCATTTAATTCCTGCTCGATCCATGATTTCGCGAAGTGCCAGATGTCGATTGCCGGACCCTGTACCTGCGGAGTGCATCGCATGGAATATCCGTCCTGCACTTTTCCGGACGGGTCGGCCATGATCTCGCTCCTGGCGAAAATGTCGACGAGATATTTCGCCACGGTTATCTGGCCTTTGTGTCCCCGGGCTTTATGAAGAAGGGGATTGTATGCTTTCAGCACGCCCTTGAGAGCGTCGATTGTCATCGCGGCCGCGATGATCGCGTTCTTGATGAGCTTCCGCGCGGTGACAAGCTGAATCGCCGCCTCACCTGTCATCATCTGCGACCCGTTGATCAGCCCGAGGCCCTCCTTGAAGGTCAGGTCGAGCGGTTTCAGTCCGGCCTGCCTCAATGCTTCCGCGCCGGACATGCGTTTGCCCTTGTACCAAGTCTCGCCCTCTCCGAGACAGACCTCCGCAAGCTGCGAGAGCGGGCTCAGATCTCCGGATGTGCCGACCGATCCTTTCTCGTTCACAACCGGGACGATGCCCTTGTTGAACATGTCGAGGTAGAATTTCGCGGTAGATTCGCGAACACCGGTGTGTCCGACCGCGAAGACATTCGCTCGGGCCACCATCGCGGCCCTGACCCTTGATGCATGGAATTCGTTGCCGCATCCGGCGGCATGCGAGTATATGATTTTTCTCTGCAGCTCGCCGCCCATTGCCGGGTCGATTCGAATTCGCGCGAACTCGCCGATCCCGGTCGTTACGCCGTAGATGGCGTCCCCGGTCGCGACCATATCGGTAACGCATTTTTCGCACTTGCGTATTCGTTCCCATGCGTCCTCCGAGTATGAAAGCGTACCGCCCTCTCTCGCGATAGCTTCCACGTCATCGATTGTCAATGTTCTTCCGTCAAGTACAACGTCCATTATTCAAACACTCCATAAATCTCGCTTTGTTAAGAGATGCGTATTCTATCAGGGATTAACTTCTCCGACAAGAAAAGTCATTCCGAATTTTCACCATTGGCTGCTTCTTTCGGCACGGGAGGTCCCGTCTGCCACATCAGTCCGAGTATTGCTCCGATTATCACAGGGATGTACCAGCGCGATGTGAGCGGGCATGTATTGCCGGGACATTGGGTCGTCCACGCTATCAACCCGCCCATCGCGGCTCCGACTAAAAGCCCTATCCAGTTCAACTTCCGAATCCAGTCCAACTATTCCCCCCCTTCGACCGAAATTTCCGGTTCGATTTTCAGGCGCGAGTTGACACTGTTGCCGATGTAGCAAAGGTCATGCGCCTCATGAAGCGATTCGATCAATTTCTCCCTGTCCTCTTCTTTTTTGATCACGATTTTCGGACGGATGACCGCCTCGGTAAAGCACATTGTATCTTTGCTCAGATGGCAGTCGAGGTTTCCCTCTATTTCAGCCTCGTACGACACGATCCGGATTTTCTTCGAACGCGTGATGTAGAGTAGAAAAGCGAGATGACATGAATTCAATCCGGCGAGATAGAAATCTTCAGGCGACCATCGTCCGGACTGTCCCCCGAAGCGAACGGGAGATCCGCCCGCCACGACCACGTCGCATTCCCCCTGCACATCCCATGTCCGTCCGCCAGTCCATGTCACTTTTCCTTTGAAAGTTTCGGGTTTCTGCTCAGCCATTTTATTAATCTTTAATCTCCATGCAGATTGTGATTTCGCCTTTCTACCCCGCAACAACCTCCGGTTCCATCGTTACCTCAGCGATAACGCTGTGACCCATGAAGCACAGGTCGTGAGCTCGCGATAAATGCTGTTTTGCGGTCTCGATATCGCTTTCCGACTTTACCACAAGCCTGGGACGTATGACCATTTTGGTAAAGCGGAAAGTCGTGTCGACGAATTCGAGGAGCCCTTCTATTTCAGATGTGTAAGATACAAACTCGAATCCTTTTCGTTTTGCGTATCCAATGAACGACGAGAGGTGACAAGTGTTAACGCTGGCAAGCATCAGGTCCTCCGGCGACCACCGGTCGCCGGACCCTCCGAATACAACCGGAGGTCCGCCCTGGATGTCGTGACAGGATGATGTCTGTGCTGTCCACGCTCTTTCGCCGGTCCATTCGAGCGTCGTGGTGAATGAGTGGGACTTATGTGTTATCTCCGGCTTTGGTTTGTCGTCCATTTTCACCCTCCGGAATTTGAGGTAAAGAAACCCCCGGGGCCTCCGGGGGGGTGTATGCTCAGGTATCGGACTTTATAAAAATCAGAACTGTTTAACGACAGTCGTTACGTAGTTCGACATGACTCCCATGTATTCGCAGCTTACGACTGTTGTCCCGACCGGGCCTGTCGCGCGGAAGAGGCCGTAGAGCGCCCCCCATGCAGCGGCATTATCGGCGTCGATAATGAAGCCGGGATTGTCATCGGATACGCGCCAGTCGACAAGGTTCGTTATGGGCTGTGTTGTTCCATTAGAATACATCGCCGTAGCATCGAACTGGACGGTCCCGTTGATTGCAACCGACGCCCATGTCGGAACGACTGCAATACTAGCAAGGAATACCGGCTCCGGACCCTCGGTTCCAGGTATCGGCGGCCCTTCTACAGTGATCTCCACAGGTGCGCTGGTGACACCCTTGTAAGAGCATGTGATTGTCGCGGTCCCGCCGCCGACAGCCCTGTATATGCCCTTTCCTATGAACTCAATCACATCTGCGTTGCTCGACGCCCATGTGCCCACCGCGGTGATGGTGTAGGTCGCGGTGCCGGCGTATATTCCGGTCGCGCCGGCCGCATGCGCCTGCCCGGGTCGGAGCGTTGTGGCGGCATTGAAAATATTAATCTTAACCATGTCGCCCGCAGGCTCGAGGCTTGGCGTTATGCTGCCTTTGCAGCCGAGCCCGAAGAGGATAACGATTACGGCAACAGGTAGTGCAAACCTTATAATAGATACGCGCATTTAGCGTACCTCCAGTGGGTTCAACTAATACATGAAAAGACCGTACCGGCGCAAACCGGCAGGTTGAATTGGCATGGTATCATTCAGTGAGAATAGGTGTCAAGGTAATTTTCAGATATAGTCATGCCCAGGGGTGGGCATGACGCCGAAAACCATCGGCAAGGGTGAGCCTGTCTCAATATTCATTTTTTTGCGATAATGGATGCATCAAGCCAAATACCAGAGAATGCCGATGAAAAACGAGATCAGAGCCAGCTGCAACGATGTTTATCTATTCCCGCGGTCGGTTGAGGAATGGGTCCCCGCTGACCATCCCGCGCGGTTCATTCGGGAGTTTGTTGAGAGTCTGGATTTGGAGGCGATGGGATTCAAGTCCCGCGCGGCGGAAGTGGGAGCGCCGAGTTATTCGCCGGACCTGCTATTGAAAGTCTGGCTGTACGGATTCATGACTCGGCGGGGATTTTTGGTATAATTATGTAAACGAGGGCATAATCTCCAAAATAGGCATTGAAGGGGAGCGAAAAAGCATGGTTTCGCCGTCAAGGCTGCAGGTGAAGCACACAAAACCCAACGAAGTCGTTATTTATGCCCCGCTTGAGGCGGCTTTTGAGCACGCTGCCGTAGCGGTTAATAGACTTGGGAGCATCCGGAAACGCGACTTGAAAAATCAAACAATCGATGGGTATATCAAGTACGGTCTCCAGTCGGTAAGGGTTCATGTCTCTCTCGTAGAACGTGTCCAGGGCGAAACCACTGCGGTGGTGCAAGCGTCATCCGATGATGTTTGGGGCGCAGGGGCAAAGAACGCCACAGGCCGATTGATCGAACTGCTCGTGAATCTTGACAATCCGGGATATCAGCCGGATCGGCTCGGCATGCGCCCTGCCGCTCTGGTTGGGATTATAATCGCGTTTGTTCTGATTCTGCTCGTGATCTTTGCCCTATTGGCTATCGTCTACTCGTGATATAATTCAGCCACATGACTCTTGATACGATTACACTGGAAGAAATCGTTAAACGCATCAAGCGCGTTGTCGAGCCTGACCGCATTATCCTGTTCGGTTCCGCAGCGACCGGTAAAATGAACTGGGACAGCGATGTCGACCTCCTGATAATCATGCCGTCTTGTCATAACCCGGGAAAAATGGCTACCGAAATCAGAATAGCCTTGCGCGGTCTGCGTCTGGCTTTTGATATCATAGTCATGGGGACGGAACAGTTTGAGGAAACAAAAAATGTAATCGGCGGGATTTCCTATCCCGCGAATAAATATGGGAAAGTGATATATGAAAACGCCGGATGAAGTCAGGCGTGAATATGTGGAGAAATGGCTGGAAAAAGCCTCCAACGATTTAAAAGCCGCAGAGCATCTGCTTGCAGTCTCAGGGCTTTCGGACATAATCTGCTTTCACTCCCAGCAGGCTGTTGAAAAGTACCTTAAAGCTGTGCTCGCCGACCAGCAGGTCGAGATTCCGAAGACGCATGATTTGGAAGCTCTGCTCGAATTGACGGGGTTGGGAGATGCGGAAATTGGGATGAGCGTGGATGATATCACAACGTTGACCAGATATAGTGCTGAGTCAAGATACCCGGTTAACCTGCCGATGCTTAGCCTTGAAGATGCGAATAATGCACTTGAGTTAGCGAAGAAAGTGCGCGATGCGATTAGAAAAGTGCTTGATTTATAACGAGGATGATACTGCTCACGCGGGAGAGAAGGTCACTGCCAGGATTGATGTCTGAGTCAAAGGCACCTTTCAGAAATGGATAGGGTTTGAAATTCAGGGACGTGCTAATTAAATCCACCAATAGAACATTACTTACCCACGAAATTTTCGCTAATAAATCTTACCCAAATCCGTGTTCTTGGAGGAATTCCTCGGTAATTCCTTCTTTCGATGTCTGAATCCCTGACTCTAATGCACGCACGACATACCTCGCGATGACATCCACTTCGATGTTCATCTTCGCGCCCGGACGTCCCTGGTGTCCGCCAAGCGTCGTGTGTTCGAGAGTGTACGGGATAATCCAGCATGAGAATGAGTTGTCCCGGATGTTTCCGACATTCACCACGGTCAGCCCGACTCCGGCAATTGCAACCGAGCCTTTTCGCGCGATGAATTTCATCAGCTCGCGCGGGACATCGATAGTAATCTCCGCCTGATCGCCCCTGCGTTTCATCTCGCGGACCGTCCCGACCCCGTCGATATGCCCGAGCACAAAATGCCCGCTGATCGATGTTTGTGGAGTCAGCGCGGGTTCGAGATTTACCGGAGCGCCGGTTCGGAGGTCGCCGAGAGTTGTCACCTTGAGCGTTTCGAGCGTGGCGTCGCATTCGAAACCGGACGGGGTCAATTTTGTCGCGGTCAAATCGCAGCCGTCTATCGCGATCGAGTCGCCCACGACAATGTTCGGACGAATCCCCGGACAGTCGATAGTGAGCTTAACCAGGTCGGTCTTGCGGTTGACAGATTTGACGATTCCGATTTCCTTCACGATGCCGGTGAACATGTGTGTCAGGCGTCCTCCTCTCGGGAATTTTCCTTGAGGTTTTGTCCGGGAGCGTTATTGTAAACGACGCGTCCCGAGATTATCGCGTCGCCGTCGACAATCATATGCTTCGGATTGTCCAGTGTCCATGCTTCGCCCACGGTCTCGACCCCGTTTCCACTTACCGGCGACGGTGCAGAGTCCCCGCCGAAAATTTTGGGTGCAACCATAATGCAGATCTCATCGGCGAGGCCGGATTCGAGAAACGACGCGTGGACTGCGGACCCGCCCTCGACAAGAACGGAATGAATCCCGCGTTTTACCAGCTCTCCGAGCAGGTGGTCGAGGTCGATATGCCCGGAGATAAGTGGGCATTGGATAATTTCAGTTGCGGATTTTTCGATCATGTCCCGCGCGCGGGTATCGTCCCATTCGGACTCAGGCGCCATCGCGACCCATGTCATGCCCGGCTGGTTGAAAATATTGAGATCGGGCATGCCGCCTGTCGCCCCGAGCACGTCGATTATAACTCGCACGGGATTTCGAGAGTCCGTCGGGTACGCCGGGAATATATTAATATTGTTCGGAAGCGGGTCGAATCCAGACTCCAGCCTGCATGTAAGCTTCGGGTTATCAACCAGAACAGTATTGTGTCCGACAAGAATCGCGCCGTAGATATTTCTCATGTGATGTACGATATTTCGGCTCTTCTCATTGGATATCCACCGGCTGTCGCCTGAACGTGTCGCGATCTTGCCGTCCAGCGTCATCGCCCACTTTAATAAAATATACGGACGTCCCTTCTCGTGAGCGGTCACAAAAAATTTATTCTGCTCCCGGATTTCGTCCTCGAGAATTCCCCCGACCACTTCAATCCCGGCGTCCTGAATCGCGCACGACCCGCCTCCATCGACCCTCGGGTCGGGGTCGCGCATGCCGTACACGACTTGTTTTATCCCGGAATTGGTCAGTGCATCCGCGCACGGGCCGGTACGTCCGGTGTGACAGCACGGCTCGACCGTAACATACACTGTCGCGCCTTTCGCTTTTGCGCCGGCCTGTTCCAGCGCGATGACTTCCGCGTGTTTGATTTTGTCGAAAAGATGAAAACCCTCGCCGACAATCTCTCCGTCCTTAACAATCACGCAGCCGACCATCGGATTCGGGCTGTGACGGCCGATCCCCTGCCACGCAAGCTCGATTGCCCTGCGCATGTATTTTTCGTCTTCGTTCATTTTACCAGTCGCGAAGTTTCCCGCCGGTATTTTCCCCGACCCTTGCCGCCACTGTAGACATCCAGCCGTCCACTTCCTCATCGGTCAGCGTCCGCTCCGGATGCCTGAACCTGAGGCTGACCGCGAGATTTTTCTTATTCTCGCCGACCTGCTGTCCGCGGTAGATATCGAAAAGCTCAACTTTTTCCAGATATTCACCGGCAGCGTCGCGAATCGATTTGACCATACGTGAATATGCTACCGATTCATCAAGCACAAACGCAAGGTCCCTTACCGCGGCCGGGTAGGTCGGGAGTTTCGCGAATGACCGCTTCGCGTTTGTCTCGATAAACTTGTCGCGGATGAATTCCCACGGGAAAGCGGCTATGAAGACCGGACGGTCGAACGTTTCTCCTGCGAGTGCATCTTCGAGTATCGCCTCGATGACTCCTATTGTTTCGCCGCCCGAATTAACCCAGTATATGAGAGAGCCGAACGGCGGATTTTCGTCGGCGACAATGTCGTAGTTCCCGACTCCCGCGATATCGAGCATCGATTCGACATATCCCTTCAACCTGAGAAACGCCTTCTCGCGGTTTCTGAGTTTTTTCTTTCCCGTACGGTCGCCAAGACAGCCGATTATTATTTCTCTTCCCTCGTCGAAATCGCTGCCATTATGCCAGTACACTTTCCCGATTTCGAATACGTCGTAAATCGTCGCTCCGCGTTTGAGATTGCGCACATAGGTTTCAATCACCCCGGGAACGAGGCTAATCCTGAGGTTCGATGCGTCCTCCGAGATTGGATTCCGGATTTTCGCAGGCGTCGCGCCTTTTATAAGGAGGTTCGGCTTCGACACGGTCGAGTCTGGTTGGAGCGGGAAGCTGTTCAGCTCCCACAATCCGAGTCCCGCGAGGATTTTTTTGAAATCGAAGCGAAGCTGAACATCGGGATCCATCAGTCCCGTCCGAATTTTTATCCGCGGAAGTTCTTCGGGAAGCTGGTTATATCCGGCATGACGCGCGATCTCCTCGATAATATCCTCAGCGATGAAGATGTCACGGCGGAAACTCGGTACCGTAACTTTCCATGTCGGACCGACCCCGTCGACCTTGAATCCGAGCCCGTCCATAATCGTTTCGATCTGTCCGGTGGGAATCTCAACACCCAGAAGGCTCGCGACATGTTTTTCAGAGAGAGAAATCTTGATCGGCTTTTCGGCGTCTCCGCGAGCGACGGCGATCTGGCGCGCAGGCTCGCCGCATTTAAGTTCTATACAAAGCCACGCGACTCTGTATGCCGCCCTGATTATTCCGCCGGGATCGACGCCGCGCTCGAACCTTATCGCGGCCTCAGTCCTGAGCGCAAGACGTCGCGATGTCCGCCTGACACTGACCGGGTCGAACCACGCGCTTTCTAGCAGAACTCTTTTAGTTTCGCCGGTGACCTCCGACGCGAATCCGCCCATCACACCGGCGATCGCGACAGGATTTTTGCTATCTGCGATGACGAGGTCCGCGGGTGTCAGGTTTCTGACAATGCCGTCGATTGTCGTCATCGTCTCGCCCTCGCGGGCACGTCTGACTATAATTGTCGCGTCCGAAACGAGCTTGTAATCGAACGCGTGAAGCGGCTGCCCGAATTCGTACAGGACCAGGTTTGTAATGTCGACAATATTGCTAATCGGGCGCAATCCGACCGAGTATAATTTTTTGCAGAGCCAGAGCGGGCTTGGGGCCATGCGGATTTTGTCGATCACGAGTCCCGCGTACATCCTGCATCCGACCGGATCGTCGATGATAATATTGATTTCGTCGGTTTTGCCACTCGTCTCCTCGAAGTCCTCGTACAGGAAGGGCATTTTGAATTCGCGGCCGGTTACGACCTGCATTTCCCGCGCGACGCCGATCATCGAGTGGCAGTCTGCGCGGTTGCTTGTCAGCTCGATAGTTATGGCGGGATCGTCGAGGAGCCATTTCGCGAGGTCGGTGCCGACCTCAAAGCCGCTTACGTCCGGGAAAATGGACAATGCGCGACCGTCTATATCCTCAAGGCCGTCGACCCACTCGACTGTTCCGTCATCGTGCTCGACAAAATCCAGCTTGGTCAGGCCGAGTTCGGTCGCGCAGCAGAATTTTCCCTGGCTGGTGAAAGTTTCGTAGCTTCTCTCAGTGATTTCGAGATCGCCGACCCGTCCGCCCGGTAGTGCAACAGGATACTTCGCACCGATTTTGATATCGGGAATGGTCGAAAAGACATCGACCTTGCCGCCTGCGAATGCGCCCCCGACTTCCACCTTATATATCCCCCCCCGTCCGCCGGACGCGTTTTCGCGGGAGATGATCTTCCCGACCACAACGCTGTGGAAGTTCAACGGCTCGGGGGAAAATAGATCCGCCTCCAGCCCGATAGCCGTAAGCGTATCGCGAAGCGACTCCGCGGTATAATCGTGTTTCACATACTCATTCAACCAGCCGATAGGTACCTGCATTTTATAAGCTCCGAAAAATTATCGCGGATATTATTTTTCCTTCTGCCAGCCCATTAACTCACGTACGAAAGCAATCAGCGCTTTTCTATAGCCCCCCGCGCCCTGTTCCTGCTCCGCCAGAAAATAATGCAGCTTCTCGGGGTCCCGCTTCCCGATCTCAGCTAGCGCCTCGGCGACCATGTCGCGGACCTCGACCTCGGGCTGGTCGATAAAATACACGCACATTCCGAGGGTCCTCGATTCGGGTATGCTTTTTCGCTTTGCCAGTTCGACCAGGGCGGTGGCGAACGCAAGGCGGAGGTTTTTTGTCCCCTCATCGGCGATGTCGTCCACCCATTCGCTTGTCACTTCCCTGTTTTTAAGCACCTCGTAGAGCACGTGATGCCCGTAATCCGCCCAATGGGGATTACTGAGGATATTCCCAAACGCTACAATGTCTTCGAGCGTCAGGTCCTTGTCGAAATCATCGGGATTCAGCTTTACATATAATTTCAGAAGCGCGAGGGCGATCCGCCTGTCCTGCTCATGGTAGCTGTAAAGAAATTTCATAAAAACTTCAAAGTGCTGACTGCGATTGAGCTTGCCGTCTGAGACGAGCTTCTCGGCGTTTTCCAGAGCCGGATTCCATCCAAGGTCGGTATCTTTAGTCACGTATGTTCACCACTTTAACCTCACCCCCTTACCCCCTCTCCACGCCGTGGAGAGGGGGTAAGGGGGTGAGGTCTGATTCAATTCTAAAACTGCGCGAGAAACCTGAAATCGTTTTCATAAAAGTGACGTATGTCGTCGATGCCGTAGCGGATCATCGCAGGACGTTCCACGCCCATGCCGAACGCGAATCCGGTGTTCTTCTTCGAGTCTATCCCGCAGTTTTCGAGCACGCCCGGATGCACCATGCCCGCCCCGAGAATCTCGATCCATCCCGACTGCGAGCACACACGGCATCCCTTTCCGCCGCAGAAAGGACAGTCGATGGCTATCTCGCAGCCCGGCTCGACGAACGGGAAGAAGTCGGGACGAAACCGAGTGATTCTCTCCCGGCCGAAAAAACCTCGGACGAATTCGGAAAGAATGGCCTT
>Ga0214473_10001084_pt1 | contig 36735 bp, 64 predicted proteins | sample RVTome_7_FD_203509 | JGI IMG/M metagenome (GOLD analysis project Ga0214473, IMG submission 203509) | Soil microbial communities from uranium-contaminated site in the Upper Colorado River Basin, Wyoming, United States - RVT98D197 | ecosystem: Environmental > Terrestrial > Soil > Contaminated >... | reverse complement strand
GCGCGATGCTCGGCGAGCTCGCGGGAGAATGCGGCTAGCATTCTCCCCTCGCGCTCCGCCGCGCGTGCGTCGACTACGGCACAATGCGGGCAGTGCTCCACGGCCTACCTGCGGCGCCGGGTCGTTGCGCGCTTGACGGCTCGGTGACCGAGGCCGCGATGTGGCTTGGCCTTGTGGGGCCGCTTCTTCGGCTTCGTCGGCCGCACGATTCGCAGGGCTTGCCTTACGGTCAAGAGCTCTGTCTCGACCTTTTCGAGCTGGTCGATCGCGCCATGCAAGGCCTTGACAGCCGTTGCCGCCGACGGAGCCACCGGTACCTTGTGAGTGTCGCTGATCGTCTTGAACCGCTTGGGGTGGCGGCGCTTGAGCTTGTGCACCGAATGAGCCTTCGGGTTCGGCAAGTGCGCCGTCGAGTGCCCGGCCGTCGAACGGCGACCCTTCGGCTTATAGCCCTGCTCGTGCGGGGCAGCAGCACGCCGAGGACGGCGGGCCTTGCTCTTCTGACGTGTCTTCGCGTGTGCCATGGGTGTTGCTCCGTGTTCGCCGCGCTTGATGCGGCCTGCTTCGTGGTCTGCTACCTGCCGCGCGGCTGCGAGACGCTCCGCCCGGCTGAAGTCGTGTGGCTCGTCGGGGAACTCGCGCCCGTACATCTTCGCGGCCCGGTCGATCCATGCGAGCCAGAGCTGGGGCGCCCGACTCGCATCGTACTTCCCAGCCGCCATCCACTCGGCAGCCTTTGCGATGATGCGTTTCTTCTCGTCGTACACATGACCCTACTCCCTCGACTGCTCCCTAGTTCGGGCCACCTGCTGCGCCAAGTCTAGAGCCTGCTGCTCGAGGATTCCGGCAGCAACGGCGAGCTCTTGCTGGTTCGTGGCAGACGTACCGTAGGCCGCATCGTAGGCCTGCTTCGCTCGGTCGGCTGCGGCTCTAGCCTCGGCCGCTGCGGCTTCGGCCGCGACTGCTTGCGCATTCGCCTGGACCGCGCGTTGCTGGGCCTGAGCGGCGGTCTTACGCGCCTTGAGCCACCAAACAAACGAGACAGTCGTCACACCGAGCGCGATGCCGAGGTCGAGGATGCGGCGCTTGCGGGGCTTGGCCATCAGCGGCGCCCCCGCTTTCGGACAGGCGAACGCCTGGCCTTCGGTGCCGGCTTCGCCCGGCGCGCAGGCACGTCTGTTCGCCACTGCTCGGCTCGGGCTCGCTCGCGGATCATCCGCTTCATGTCGTTTCGTGTAACCTCGTCGAGACTTTGCGCGGCAGCGTGCTTCCACTCGATCTCCGCTGCCTTGTCGAGCCCATAGCGCCGGTACGAGCGCTCGACCGCGAAGGGGTCCCACTCGATGTAAGTGCGAGCCTCGCGCTCGCCGGCAATCGTGCCCTCTTCGCGACGCTTCTGAGCCTGGCTCGCGAATGGGCGAGGCTTGCGGTCCGGCTCGACCGCAGCGGCTTCGAGCTTTTCGAGCCGGCGCTCACCGCGCTCTAGAAAGCCCTCGCCCTGCCGGATGAGCTTGCGACGCTTCGCAGGCTTGGCGCCCATGAGGAATGCCAGCCCGCCTGCCATCAAACCGGCTCCAACAACCGCAGGAATGAACCAGGCCATCAGACTGTCTCCTCTGGAGGAACTTCTACCGCTTCGCACAGCGCTTCATGGAGGCCATGCGCGGACGCCACGGCTCCGTCGATAACGGAACGGGCCTCTGCCTCCGATTCTACTCTCCGCCAGAGCCACCGGTCATGGTCTATGGCCTGCGGAACGCTGTAGGGAGCTGCCTTGCCATCGACGTAGAGAGCCACGAGCACGCGCCCGAGCTCTCTTCGAGTGTGCTCCGCAAGCTCCTGCTCGACCTCGTCCTGCTCCGCCACGGTCAACGAGTACCAGACATCACTGAGCACTCCAGAAAGCTCGTTCTCCACATGGCTGAGCACTTCGTGGTCGAGAATTTCGTTGTCGCCAGTCAGGTTTCGCAACGCCAAGAGACAGTGCATCAGTGTGGCGTATGCTGGCTTCAGATCCATCACTTCACCGTGGCCCTTTGCCAGCCGTCGCGAGCGAGCTGTTCGCGTCGCGCGTTGCTCGCGTCCACCGACTCTTCGAAGCGCTGGCGCTCACTATTGCGAGCCACGCGCATTCCGTTCGGGGCGTCGTCAATCTCGATCCATTTTTTCTGACCGTTGGTTTCGATGAAGGTCCACTTCTCACGGCGGACGAACCCGTACGGTGGATTATTCGGACGGTAGGTGTAGAGCGTCCCTTTGGGCGTCTGCTTGACCACTCCCGGCGGCCACGGGGAGCCGAGTCGGCGCTTCGGGTACTCCTCGAACCACGACTCGTTTCCGTACGTCCAAACGCAAGAATCCTTTCCCCCCGGCGGCCCTAGGCCCCAATCCCTTCGCCTATTCTTGACGATTGCCAGGGCCTCTCCGTCGCTCTGCGCCTCGAAGTAGACGGCGATGTTCTCGGGCTCAAACCACACGTACGCTCTGGCCACGGCTAGAGCTCCCTTCTGGCGACGGACCAGCCGTCCTTGCGGAGCCGCTCGCGGCGGGCATCGGACTCGGCCACCGTTTCGACGAACCGATCGCGCTGATCGTTCACGTTGCCTCGCTCGCCGGCATCGCTCGGAAAGATGTCGAGCCATGAGAGCTCGCCGTCCGGCTGGCGCCTGGTCCAGCGCTCGGGCCCGGTGAATGGCGGCAGCCGCTTGACCACAACCGTCGGCTTGACCTTGCTCGGTGATTGGCGGCCCGCCTGGTGGGTGTGAACCACCTTGCCGTTCGACTGGTCGTAGACGACCACCCGGGTATCGTGGCGGGCGCCGGCGCTCCGGGCCTCCGCAATCGCTTCGTCCAGCGTCGCAAGGCCCGCGTCCCAGATGTGCCCGCCGAAGTATTGCAGGGCCAGGCCGAGCTCACGCTCGCTGCCCCATGGGTTCGGGTTGCGCGGGGTCCGCTTCAGGTAGTTTCCACCGTAGATGACCGCGTAGGGACTATGGTGGCCAAACCTGATCGGCCGGCGGCTCTTGACCACCACGGTCATCCCGCTCGGCAGGGCAACCTTACGCACGTACCAGCCTTGCGCCCGGAGCTTCGCGACCCGGGCGTCGCTTGAGCCGCGTGACAGCACTGGGACCCTAGCCATCGGTCACCATCTCCAGCCAGCTGTCCGCGTTGACCGTGCCGGTGCTCGGGAAGCCCTCTTCGTCCTGCCAGAGCCGCGTGGCTCGCTCGCATAGCGGGCCGAAGACGTCGATCGGCAGGCCCGGGTTGAATCCGGCCCGCTTGAGCTCCTCGGCAAACCACTGCACGTCGGGACCGCGCATCCGAGGGGAAGGCACCAAAGCCAGCATACGCTGCTCGGATGCGATCTGCGCCGCGTACGCGTGCGCCTCGACCATGGGCTCGGTCTGCTCCAGGTCGTCAAGACTGAGCACGGAATCGAGCGGGGAAGCCCCGACCAGCACCTTGCCGTGGAGCACGTCGACCACATGGCACGCGAGCTTGCCCGAGGGCCTGCCGAAGCTCGAATTCCACTGGCCGTATTCGCAGGTTTTTAGGTGCACCCCTGAACGAAGCTCGACCGCGGCCGCGGCCGAGTCATCGCCGTTGCCGTAAACAACCATCACGTGCACGCGATCGTTGTCATGCGCGTAGACGACCAGGACGTCGCCAGCATAAACGAGGTCGCCGGGCTCGGGCTGCCGGGCCAGCGTGTTCGAGCCGCCCGCCTTGACCGCGGTCAGCCTGGTCACGTTGACCTGCGACGTCCAGCCCAGGCATTCGTGCCGGTTTATCCAGTGGTGCCGGAAGCCCAGCCGATAGAGCAGCCAGTGGCCGAGGTCGCCACAAGCCGAATACTTCGGCTTCTGACGGCCTTCGGTCACCGCCTCGAATACCGGATCCCATTGTCGACGCCCCTGGTAGTTCTTGCCGGCGAGCCGCAAGAGCTCGACGGCACGAGTCCGAAGCGTGACGCTGGTCACCGGATAGCCCTCACTCACCGTCTCGGTCCTCTCTGGGGCGGGGCTTGCGGACCTGGAGCTCGCCGTTCACGGGCAGGGCATCGAGCTTGATGTTGAGCGAGTTGTCTCGATTCTTCCAGGCCGAGCCGATGCGAACCCAGAAGGCCTTTCCCCCCTCTCGTGCCGCTGGTCGAATCGTGTACACGTCGAGCCTCGTTGCGCCGCCGTTCGACGGCCGCCTATCGCTATCTTGGTTCGTTCTGTTGTCTGCCATGAGTTTACCATCCTTTGCTCCCTCGATTGCGGCCCCGAGCCGGGAGCAAGCCCGGGGCCGTTTGCCGTCGATCAGACGACCGGCGGACGAATTGCGACTACTTCCACGGTCGCCGCTGCCGGGTAGGGCAGATTGAGGGCCCACGTGTACTCAACACCGAGCACGCGGAACTCGCTCAAGCCGCCCGCGTTCACAGCCGGCGCGAAATCGTAGGTCCACAAGAACCCGGGCGTGGTGACGTACAGGCCACGCGCGTTCGTGTCGCCATAGGTCGCCCCAGACGACTGAAGGAACGTGCCGGGCTGGTCCACATTGAGCGCCGTGAAACCAACGTTGTCAAAAAACCCGTTGGCTCCGACGAACCGGTTGAACCCGCGCAGCACGAAGCCGCCGGCCTCCATCAGGCCCGTATTCACGACGCAATTGGTGAGCGTCATGTTCACGTTGAGCCAGCCGCAGCACGTGAAGACGAGCCGGTTCTGCTCGATGTTGTCGCCCTGCGCGAGCATCGCGCCGCCTGGGTTGTCGAACAGACAGACCCAGAAGTTCGCGCTGCCGGAGACCTGAGTCGTTCTCACCAGGCAGCCGAAGAATATGGGCTTGCCAAAGTCCGGGTTCGCCAGAGCTTCCGGAACCAGGCACCGAATCCGAATCGGAACGCCAGCAGCGGCTCTCACGTCGAAACCGGTCACGTTGACCGAGGGCAATGTTGCGCCGTTCTGCTTCGTGATGTCGATCGTGAAAGGTCCGGAACGCGGCAGGTCTTCGCAAAACAGAAAGTCGCCGTTCTGCGGAACCAGACCGGTCAGGCCGGGCAGCAAGGTGTCGTAGGGGTCAAACCCGTTCGGCACGTTGATGCGCGCGGTGTTGTTGCCACCGCCAGCTGGGTTGACCTGCAATACCTCGAATGTGCACCGGTCCAGCGGGCCAGCCGCGTGAGGAAAAGCGTTCGGCGAGCACCGAACGCGCAGCCCCACGTACGGGGTCCAGTCGAAAAGAGCGGGGACCGCGACGTCGACGATAGCCGCCTCGGGTCCCGCGGGGTTCGGCGCCGTGTAGCCGGCAATGGCGGCAAGCGTCACCCCTGCCGGCCAAGCCGCGGCCACAGTCGCGCCGGCGTTGCCGTCCAGCACGAGCATCCCGAGCGGCCCGAGCTCGAAGCCGCTGACATCGATGGCGGCCACCGCCCCGAGGAACGAGACCGAATAGCTCGCATTGAGCACGGCGCCACGCATCCGGCGTCCGAACTCCGCATAGCTCGCCAATGGCGCCGCGGCCGTGCCCACCGCTTCATTGTTGCCGGTGGCTGGGTTCACGGCCCAGGCCAGCTGATTGAGCCACGGGTTAGCGTTGGAAGCTTCGCAGTCCTCACGCCACCATTGCCGGGTCGGGTTCGCGGTGCTCGTGACGATCTCAAAGGCCACCGGAGCGACCGCCGTCGCACGCAGGCGCCACTTGCAGCGCAAGGTCTGGACGTAGACCTCCCAGCCCTCGGGAAGCGCACTGTTCGCGCCAGCCGGAATCACGTTGAGCGCAGCCAGATCCGCAAGGGTTGCCACGCTCGGGTTGTCGATGGTGTCCGCCCCGGGGTCGAGCGGTCCGGCACCGAGACGTCGCTTCGCGGGAAAATTCAGCATGGTCCTGTCCTTTCATGTCCACAATCTAGTGACTTGCAGCTTGCCGATCGATGGCAGCGAGACTCCCGGGTCAACGCGGCAAAGCCGAAGGGTTTGGCTATAATCCCAATGGTCTGGGTTGTGCCTCCACCCGGGTTGCTGCCAAAGCTTGAAGCGGCGGGTTACGGACTCATAGGGTCCGTCCGCTCGAATGAGCCCATAGTTGACCGCTCGGCCCGCGACGTTGAGCTCCGCATTGTCGAGCACCCAGCTCTTGCCGACCGAGCTGATGATGCCCGAAACGTTGCCGTAGCCAGCCTGTTGAACCTGCTTGTCGATGCTCGCGCTGAAACCGCGCACCGCTTCGTCCGAGAGCATGATGTCGGGATGCGCAGTCGGCGGCTCGACCCGAGCACCCGCGGCCTCGTGGATCATGTCTTCCACCAAAGCCGTCGTCGGGGAGACCCCAAGAAAGTCCGCCACGGCCTGGGTCGTCCGGGCGGTCACCGGAACGCGTACGCCGCCAATCTTCACCGCATCGCGAGTCACGTACACGCCTGGAGCCCCAGGCAGGGGTACGAATTCGAATTCTGCCCCGCCATCCTTCACGGCCCGCAGCACGTCCGCTTGATTCATTCCCCACGGCTTCATAGTGCTAGGGTCTCCCACAAACTGGTAGATGGATGCCTCTGGCGAGCTCGACGCTCGCGTGGCCGCTCGTCGACGACCGAGCAGGAGCCCGACACCTATGAGGCCGAACCCCGCGCCGACAACGATGGCCACCGGATGTTTCATGCGAGTCGCCAGCTCCCCGCCTTGTGGACCCAGACGTAAGGCGACTTGAACCCGGACGCGCCGAAGTTTTTGACTAGCCAGCTGCTTTTCCAGCTCTTGGCCTGCTGCTCAGTCTCGTAGGTAGGCTTGCTCCGGGCCACGAGTCGCCAGATCCCCGACTCGACACTTTCCCAGACGTCATGGATCGCCCAGACCTTGGGCTCGGCGCCAAGAATCTCCTCAGTCGCCGCCCCGATGTTCTCTTCGATGTGGAAAGGCAAAGGTCCAGGCACTTCCAGCGTGCCGGCCGGGAGCTCCGGCACGCCGGCCTCGAGCGCTGCCTCCTCGGGCGTGAGCCACGTCGTCACCGGCGGATCGATCTCGTCTTCGTCTTCCAGGGTACCCGCAACCAGCTCGCGCGCAGCCGCGAGCTCGCGCTGAATCTCGGCATCATCCCAACCTTCCCAGGAACGCTTCGCTCGCTCCCACGGCGATTCCCAGCCGAGAGCTTCGAGCAAAAAGTCACCGGCAATCGCCGTGGGCCCCGGGCCGAGTGGCGGGGGGAGGTCGAGGTGCTTCGTGGTGAGGTTCCGGAACAGCACAGCCAAAGGAACACCCTCGAGGGCGTATTGGGGCGAGGGCTCGTTTTCGATGAACCACGACCAGCGGAAGTCGCGCCACGGGAAGGCAAGGGCCTCCGGAGGCACCAGGAAGGCCACAGGGAGCGCCACCACGAGCCACGAGCCGGGGCCCGCACCCGCCTTGGGTGTGAGCGTAGCGGCCCACTGACGCACCATGGCTGGCAAGTCTTTGCTGACCCACTGAAACGGTCCCGGACCGCCATAGAGCACAGCCATGGGGTAGGTGAGCACGCGGTTCGGAACCGGGGCATTGGGGTCGCCCCAATAAAGGATGTAGCGGCCAAACACCGGATAGGCGAGCTGGGCCGCGCCCTGTGGATACTTGTCTCGCAGCGGACCCATCGCCTCGGCGGCAACGGCGATCTCTAGAAAGCCTCTCGGAACTGGCATGATTGCCTCTCATAATGCACTCGGTCAAACGCGGTTTCGATCACCTCTGCCACTTGGTCAGCGTCGCCCGGAAATAGCTCCCGGGCGAGCCAGCGAAACATCGCTCGACGGTGCGACTTTGGCGAACCGGTGTGCTTCATACCCGGGTACTTGAGGCTCTTGCGAGCCTCGCATTCCCGCTGCCAACAGCTTGCCCTTGTCACGCGCTCTGGATTCCCAGGTCGGCGACCGCCCGGAGCACGAGCTCTTTCGGGCCGAGGGTCTGCATCAGGCTTCTGGTGGACTTGTCGTCGCCTACCTGAGCCAGCAGCAGCACCGGCAAGTACGTTGGAGCGATCTGGCTCGCTCCGCTGTCGTCGGTGTACTGCGTTCCGGGCGCAGCATAGACGTTGTAGCCCATGGCGCTCATCGACCCGTAGGTCTGCCGGTTGAACTCCAGCAGCCACGAGGTTCCGCTCTGGCCCACCTCCTGGGTCGTGCCAGGGGCAACCGAGGTCCCTTTGGCCTTGCTCTTGAGGTAGGCCGCCGTGGCTCCCACGCCGACAATGCCGGCGATTCCGATCCCGATGACTTTAGCTCCCATGCCCATGGCTCATACTCCTTTGAACGAGGCCGACTGGCGAGATAGCCTTGCCGACCCTGTAAACTGCATACCCGCCGCCAACGACGCCGGCGACCACGCCCAGGGCCAACCACCAGGCTTTGCCACTCGGCAACGGGGGGGAAGAAACAAATGCCCCCGGTTCCACGATCGCATCTTCTGGCAGCACATTACCCTGGGCAAGGTTGATGGCGTCCCGCTTGGCCTTCGCGGCCCTCATGGTGTCGTTGGCCCAGATGTTGAGGTCGCTCCAACCAAGGCCCTGCCGCCATCGCTCGTAGGCTTCGACCTGCTTCAGCGAGTCGGGATACTCCTTCACCCGAGGCCGGGACTGCGTGCGCACGTACGTGTCGATCGCGCCCAAGTCCTCGACGAGCCGCGGGTCGGGCCCGAGCGGCGTGCCCATGTGGTAGTCCAGTGTTGCCATGACTTCGCCAGCCCGGGCGCGGGTCGCTTACCCACGCCCGAGCCGGACCCTTTCTCACCGCAGGATGAAAAACCGAAACGTCCGCGCCGCGGGAGCGACCGGGATGGCAGCAGCGGTCGGGTTCACGATGCGGGCAGTGATGATGCCCACGCCGGGTCCACCGGCAGTGCTGACCCAACATTCCCCAATTGAAAGATTCGCGTCCAGAGCTCCACCAGTGAGACAAATGGCCCCAAGGATGCAGTCACCAGGCACCAAAGGCGGACCTACTGCGGCCACCACCAGAGCCGGCGGCACGTCCGTTGCGCCTGCGGCAGGCGGCAGCGTGAACGGGACGTCCGTCGCGCCGGGACCCGCACCCGCTTGGAACGCCAGCACAGTGCAGTCCACGAACGGAAGGCCGACCTCTCCGTCCTCGATTCGGTATCTACGAAGGTAATTCAGACCCATTGGTGTTCTCGCTTTCTGCCCCTCGGGGCTGGCTGTTCATGTTCTCCGACTGGCCCCAAGGGGCCCATCGTCTGCTCCCTGCCCCCCTCGCTCGCTTCGCTCACCGGCCCCCGTGGGGGCCTCTCGGACATCGGCGGCAGCCGCCGAGGTCGGGCGGGCCGAACCACGCTCTGGCCCTACGCTGGTCTCGCCGGCCGACCGGGGCGGCGCGGTGACGTCGTGTCCAATGGTGTCAATCACCGGAGACTCCGACCCTGTCGAACGCCGGCGTGAGCGACGGCTGGTGTCGCCCAGGACCCCTTTCGACGGCTTGCCGTCGACGGGAGCTCGGGGCGACGGCGGGCCGGAAAATGATAGCAGCCGGCAGGTGTCCTCGACGACGCCAAGGATCTCGCCGTCGAGCAGCATGCGCCGGAGCCAAGCGCCGTTTCCGCTGCCCATCAGCTGGCCCTCCTGGGGTGCGCTTTTTGCCAGCGCCGAATGGCCGACCACGAAAGGCTTTCTCCGGTTGGACCGCTCTCGAGCCATCGACCGCCATGCAGCGTGAAGCCAACAAAGCCGTCCGCGCCCTTGTAAATCTCGACCAAGGGAGACCACATCAGGGGTGCCTCCCGTCGCTGCTGCAGGAGCTCGACGCTGCCCTTAGCAGACCGTGGGCTCGGTCGTCGGCGCTGTGCCACTGGACACCGCACTGGGCGCACCGCCGCGACCACGAGCCGTCGGGGAGCCGGCGGCTGTCGTACGCGTGTAGGCCGCAGCACGAACAGGTGAAGCCGTCGCCCATGGACGGCTCCGACACCGTCGACTGAGGCCCTCGGCGACAGCTCGCGCAGTGGCATGCAGGCACGCAGTTGGCCAGCCACCAGCGGTCGACCGCGCGCATCGGGCGGCCGACAGTCCGGATCGGTAATACCCGGCTCACGCTACCACCTCGGGTTTGGCTGGCGGCTTGTCGGGCTCCGCTGGCTTGTCGGCGGGCACCTTGAGCTGGCCGTTCTCTTTCTTCTTGGCCTCCTGCATTCGTTCCCAGATCAGCTTGAGCTGAAGCTTCTGCTCGGGCTTGAGCAGCGGCATCTCGTCGGATAGCAGACCATCGACCAGGGCCGGGTCGAGGCCTTTCAGAAAGGCCGACAAGTCCTTGCCGATGAACAGCTGGTCGAGGAACTTCGGAAACAGTTCCTTGAACGTGGCGAAAGCTTCGTCGAGCCGCTTCTGCTGGCGCTTGACCTTCATTCGCTCTAGACGGCGTTCCTCGCGCTTGGTCGACGCTGCTTCTGTGTCCTTGGCCATGGCGGCCTTCTCGGTCTCGAGGACCTTTACGCGATCCAGGAGCTGTTTGTTGAGCTCCGTCTGGCCCTCGGTCAGCGATTTCAGCGAAGTGGGCAGCACACGCAAAAGCTCGGCGTTGCTGGACGCCAACATGCGTGCGTTTTCGCTCAAGATCCGAAAAATGCCGTCCTGGTTCTGAATGGCGACGGTGCCGCCCGAGGGCATCAGGGCCTCGACCTCGTCGGGGTCGTAGCGCCGTGTCCCGTTGCCGTCGGCCCTCGGGTGGAAGTGGCCAGCTCGCACCATGCCCGAGACCCAGCGAGCTGTCCTGCCGAGCTGGGCGGCTACCGCTGGCCCCGTGGGCCACGTCTCGATCTCCTCGGCGCTCGGCTCGATGCTCTCGACCTGGTCGAGCTCGGCCAAGTCAGCCATGGAGCACCCCCGCTTTCGCTAAGGCGGGCCCGCAGACGGGGCAGTCGGCGGCGACGCCGCGATGCACGCGCATCATGGCCGCAACCTCCGGACCACCACTACCGCTGCCGTGGCCACCAGTCCTGCGGCCACCCACGCCCACGGTTTTCCGTAGCGGCCGCCAGCAAAAGGGAACGGCGGCCCGATCGTCGGCGCCGTCAGGTTCAGGTCACCAATGCTGCCTCGGTCGCGCATCGCCTTCCAATTGGCGTAGAACGACCGCAGCACCGAACGGACATCGCTCGCGGTCAGCATACCGTCGCGATCCCAGTCGAGGCCGGCGTTCTGATCGTAGACGGAAGTCCCCTTGACCGCGTCGAGCCCCTTCAGCGAGAGAATCTGGTTCTCGGGCGCCCCCATAAAGTCGGGCATGAAGACACCCATGTAGTAGTCGCCCACATCGCTCGGAGGTCCCCGTCGGTAGGCGTCACGCCAATAGCGTTCGGCGAGCGGGAGCTGCTCGGCCGTGGTCATCGACCGGATCTTGCGGACCGTCGTCCCGTAGAGCTCGGCAGTGTCGGGCATCCACTGGATCAGGCCGGACGCTCCAGATTTATCGTTCACCTTGCCGGGGTCGCCGCCCGACTCGATCTGGACGATCGCCGCGAGGGCGTTCGCGTCCCATCCGTGGTTTCGAGCGATGGCCAGAAACCGGAGCCGGTCGAGCGGGTCCGAGCGGCGGAGCCAATACCACCCCCAGAGCGGAGCGTTCGCGTCGGCCGCTATGGGCTCAACGGGAGCTTTCGGTGTTGCGGTCGCCATAGGATTACCACCTCACACTAGCCACGTCGCTTCGATTGCAAGATTGGAGTACACGCCGATCGGGGGCGGCGCCCCGGAAAGGCTCACGACTTGGCTGATCCAGAAGACCTCGCCGGCGCCGGAGTCGTAGGCAGAGAGCTTGTAGTAGAGAGCCCGCAGGGTCTTGCCGAATGCTGGATCACTCCCGACTCCGCTCTGGACCGCGGTGCGGTCCGTAGCGTCAGCCGATTGCAGCTCAGCGTTCCAGTTTGCCATCAGAGAGCAGGGACAGACCCGTCCCAGGGAATTGCCCAGCACCACGCGACGCTTCCGCCGGTTAGCGCCTCGAAGTAGATATAATCGCGCACGCCAACCAGGTTGAACGTGTCGCAATTGGTGCGCCGCACGCTCGCGGCGTAGAAGAGGGTAGACTGGCCTTTGTAGAACCGGGGAACCGCGTCCATTTTTCCCCAGAAGCACGGCATGAGCTGATCGAACCCAGTGAACGGGTCGCCGGACGGCGCAGCGGCAGTGGCCCACCACTGATTACTCGTCTGGAAGACGAGGGGACAGAACGGCACAGCGGTAACCCATCCGCTTGCGCCCGCCCACATATGCGCTGTGGTCATGACTCCGACCGACTTGAAAGCGAAAGCCACGGCGGGGTCGGTGTCCGCGGCACTGGACGTGGCGGTCTTCATCACATCGAGACCGATCGAAGCGAAGCCGGAGTACGTGGACGTGCCATTGAGAAACGACCACATGAAGAACGAGTAAAACTCGGCGGCCTGTCCGCAGACGATGTGGACCTTTAGGTTCGTGGCCGTAGGCTGCCACGTGACGTCGTAGGTGGGCGCCGCGTCGGTTCCGGCCCCCGCCAAAATGCGCTCGTCAGCAGCGAGCGGGGTTTGGGTGGCCCCCGGGGCTCCGCCGATGAATCCAGCCGCCGGGGAGTACTTCACGCGCCACCCCGCCGCGGTTGCGCCACGCTGGAAGCAGAACTCACGGAGCTGGCCGGCAATGGCAGGGGCCTGCATCACGAACCAGGCCGAGACGTTGTTGAGGCCGTTGGCGCCGGCGCCGCTATGCGTGAGCTGGGCGCCCGCGGGGTCGTAGGTCGTCCCGTCACTATCGCGGACCTTGGTCCAGCCGGCGACCACGAGCTGCTGCTCGAGAGCCCACAGGATGGTGTTGCCAGCCGAGAGCAGGTTTCCAACAGAGTAGGTCCACATGAGTCGTCTCCCGTCAGGCGTAAACGATCTCTAGGCGCCCGTTTTCGCAGATCGCTACGTCGGTCGCGCCACCGCCGGTAATCCAGACCTGTACCTCGTAGGTGTCGCCGTTCACCAGGTCGCCGACAGCAACTCCCACCGTGAGCAGCACGTTGAACTCGGTCGGCGCTAGGTTCATCGTGGTGAAGTCGGTGCCGGTGACCGTCTCGTTTCTGGTCATGTTCCGCAGCCGCACGTGAGCCGTGCCAGCGGTCGTTTCGATCGTGGCGAAGAAACGGACCTGTCTCGTCAACGCTCCGAACGTCGCGGCATACGCCGCAACCGTGAGCATGCGCCCGCCAGCCCGAAGCGGAACCGCCGTGCCGTTCGGCACCGGAGCGGCGCAGATGGCCTTTTCCGGCGTGCCGAACGGCGGGATCAGCGACGTAGCCAGCACCCACTGTCCGACATTCGATCCCGTCGTGATGAACACGAAACCCGCTCCCCCTGGGGTCGGAAAGAACCCCATGGGTACGGGCGGGGCTGGGCGTCGCTCGGGTCTGGGCATCAGAATCCTACCGGATGATAACAAACCGCCAGTCGTGCCGGCCCGCCGTGACCAGATTCACTGAGCAGTTGCCAAGCTTCACCCGCAGGATTCCCGCCTTCGGTACGAAGGCATCGGCAACGAAGAGCCCAGGCTCGAGTGTTGGGCACTGCGCAGTCACGAAGTCACCCGGCAGCACAGGCTTGCACGTGAACTCGGTGATCGTGGTGGTCAAACCTTGGCACGGACCACCTATCGGAACGTTTTTTAGGGTGTAGACGATAGCCCGCATTCGGTCCTCCTAGAATCCGACTCCAAAGTCGATCAGGCCCACAGTAACAGCCGGGCCGCCGTCGGCCATCTGCCAGAAGTCCACCATGGGCGGGACAGGGAAACGTGCACCAGTCCACAGAGCCGCCAGCATCTGGGGCCCCGTGGTGAGCGTGATGATGTTCACGGCCGGCGACGAGCAGGCCAAGATGTTGGCCGAAGCCGCGATATAAAGGGTCGACGTACCGATCGAGTAGATCATCCAATCGTAGGAGTAGGGCGGGATCAGTCCGTTCGTGGCCACTGCGCCAGCGGCGTTTCGAGCCAGCAGAAAACTGCGCCTAGCGTTCGGCACGACGTTGGCTCGGTGCAGCGTGCCGCGCACGATCACGCTTGATGGAATCTCGAACGGGGGGAGACCCACGCCGAGCGTCTGCGGAAGCCTATCCCAGAAGACTTCCACGCGGACCGTAGCCGTAGGCACCTGCACAGCTGCACCGCCAACCGCGTCGACCTCGAGCAGGTGATGGGTGCCGCCCGAGCCCATGGTGAAGCGGAGCTTGAGCGGGTTCACCGCCCAGCCCCCGGCGGGGGGCGCCCATGTCGGCACAATGTCCACCATGAACACCCACGGGCCAAAACCGAGGTCGGACAGCGCAAGCTCGCCGTTGGCGACCGCCCTCGAGAGCTCCTCCAGGTTTGCCTCGATCAGCAGGATAGGATTCACCGGCGGCTGGCCACCGACGAGCCCACCGGGCATCACGATCTGATTGCCGAGCCTGGTCTGCTGGAAGGTTCCCATTGAGTCCTCGATTCCGCCGTCCTGCTGAACTTCCTGGTAGTCCGTATCCCAGGGTTCATCTGACCCGCAGCCCGTGAGGGCCAGCGCGAGCACGAGTAGTCCGAAAAGAAGCTTGTGCATGGTTACCACCTCGGTTCGGCGGCCCCCCGCGGGCCGCTCTTTCAGTGATACGGACGGCGGGGTCAGAATCTACAAGATCACACAAGGCGGCCCGTTCGACTTGTGTGGCCGCTGCCCACATCAGGCCACCTGGTCCCAAGCGCCCGCGATGACCGTGCCATCACGCAGAACGATGGGTCCGCTATGCGTTCCGCCCTCGTCAACCTTGCGCCACATGCCGCGCAGCACTTCACCGTTCCTCTTCTGCACGAGCGGAGCTTGCTGGACCGATCCCGAGGGCATCGACACGAGCGGGTGAATCGAGGCCTGGGCCGCGGGCACTGCGGCTTGCACCTTTTTGGCGATGGTGAGGATCTCTAGCGCTCGGCTGGCATCTTCGGAGCCCATGTTCGCGGCCTGGTAGGTCTTCCCGATGGTGAGCTTTGCCGTTTCCTGCAAAGCAGCGGCCACTCCGGCCGGCGCTTGCGCCATCGATGGCAGCGTTCCCTTGGCCGCGGCCAGCACCTTGTCGGCCGCGGCTAGGGCCGTCGCGGCGTAGGGCAGAGCAACCCGAGCAGCAGCGTAGCCAGCCGCAAGCGGCACGCCGATCGGCGGGAACGCGAGAGCCACGCCAGTGACTATGGCCGCGGTCACCTTGGACTTGAGGATTGGTGCCGCAAGCTTCAAGGTCGGCCTAGCGAGCGACGCGGAGGCCTTGAGCGGGTCAACGATCGACGTCTTGACCCCCTTGGCGATCTTGCCCTGGGCCAACAGGTCCAGCGTTTTCGCGCCGGACGTGAACGGCATCTGCGAGATGTTCGTCAGGCCCCGCGCCACTTTCTTGCCGACGAGCGGCTGAGCGATCCTGCTGGCTGTCGCCACGAAGGGCCTGGCCGTGGCTGCCGTGAGTTTCAGCCCGCTGGTGACCGGCTGCACACCGGCCCGAAGTACGCCCTTCACGCTGCCTCTCTGGAGAGCACTGAGCGCGGAAGACGGGGCGCTCACGATACCCTTCACGGCAGTTCCGGCTTTCTTGCCGAAGACGAACCGGACCGGGGCAGCAGCCACCTTGGCCAATGGTCTGCTGACCACCCTGGTGATGTCTGCCGCCGGTGCCAACGGGGCAGCCACCGACTTGACCACAGACTTGAGGACGTTCTTGCCCTTCGCGATGTCCGACACGGCCTTGATGGGCGCAGTGATGGGCGAGGCAACGGCCTTGCCGATCTTCTTGACGAGCTTGCCGAGCGACCATCCAATGATGTTGTCCTCGGCATCGTCCGCGAAGCCCATCACGAGCTGGACTGCGTCGGGAGCGTATCCCTCGTCGTCGGCGCCTACCTGGACCGAGAGCTGCTCGTTCGGGTGGTACTGGTCCCCGAACCAGCCAATCACATTGCCGTAGCTGTCGGCCACCCCGATCACAAGATGGGAGCCGGGTAGGTGCGACTCTTCGCCACCTATCCGTGCGAGCCCGATCGTTTGGCGTTCGAACATGGTGCACTCTTTCTGCCCTACGACGGGGCGTTCAGTACAGGGCCGCAGCGCCCCACTGGTTGGCGCGGACCGGGTCCTTTGCAGCCATGGTGGACAGCCATGAGTTATAGTCGTTCTTCTGGGTCTGCACGGGCGACTTGGTCGACAGATACATGGGCTTTGCCGGGATGATTCCGTACCGCTCGCCCAGGGCCTTCGCGGTGTTGATTCCGTACTTGCCATCCGCGGTGCCGGCTGCTCCGCCCTCTCCAGCCTGGAACTGCTTGACCAGGGCCTGGTTTTCCTTGCCCTTGGCGTTCGTCTGGAGATTGATGTTCATCGCAGTTGCGATCGCACGCTTGGATGGGTCCTGCTCGGGCCAGACGGGCTGCCCGGTCGTGATGGGTGCCGGTGCCGGTGCCGGCGCCGGCGTCGCAGCCGGAGCAGCGCCCGGCGTCTCCAAAATGGTCCCCGTGAGCAGGGAACTCGGAACCTGGTAGGTGATCGGCTGGGTGAGGCCCGGAATTCCCGGGACCGTGACTGGCGTGTACGCCGTTGGTTCGGCGGCCGCGGGCGGCTGCGCAGCGGGCGGCTGGAGGGACGTCGTAGGCAGGGGCTGGGCCGTCACTGGCGGCGCTACCGTTGGCGTAGGAGCCGCAGCAGGGGGCGCAGGGACAGGCTGAGCCAGAATGTTCGCGGCCTGGTTCAGGGCGCCCTGGAGCACGTTGGTGGCCGTCTCTTGCGAAGCCGCGTAGGCCTCGAGGGTGCCAGCGGCCTGGGTATAGCCCTGCTGCCGGAGCTGCGCGGCTACCTGTCGCATGGTCGCTGGGTTGCCAGTCTGAATCGCAGCAACCACCTGCTTCTGCACTTCCGTGTCGCCCTGTGGCGCCACGGCTGGCACGCTTGGCACGGGCGGCACCGGATAGAGCGCTGGCTGCGCAGGCTGCTGCGGTTGCCCAGGTGGCAACGCTGCTTCGGCCTGACTTGCCGAGGCCTTCTTTCCGAGGACCACCGCGGCAACGACGCCGGAGCCTACGACCAACCCGCCGATCACCAAACCCATGGCATTGGACTTACGCATGGCACTCAACCTTCCTAGAAACGAGCAACCCCGACCAGCGGGGCCGGGAAACGACCCATCCCGAGCATTCTGCTCGGGTCAAGAATTTGCCCCTCGTTATTGGTCGGATCTTCGATCTGACCCAGGCCTGGGGGGCCACGGCCTTCGCTCTTCGGCAGCCGCACCTGGACGTGATACATCTGACCGAGTCCGTCACTCCGAGGTGACCACTTGAATCTGATCGTTGCGTCGATGGTCCGCCCAAAGGGTTCCGGATACCGGCCCTCGTTGAGCTCCGCGCAAAGCCACGCGCTCAAGTGGGCACAGTGGCCCCACTTTCGGGCGAGACAGGTCAGGGCATCACGCAAGGTGATGTCTCCAGCCACGTCCCGTGCATAAAGCACGCCCGAGCGGTAGATTGGCGGAAGGTCCCCGCGACGCAGAAGCTCTCGGTTTCGCTGCACCAGGCCTTCGATGAGGCGTTTGGCCGTCCGAGCGAAAGACTCCGCGTCGGCCAGGTCAAACCCGGTGAGCTCAACTAAGATTTTCACGATCGGATCTTCCTCTCTCTGGACTCTGGTTCAGGGCTTGACGCCCAGGCCGACCAACATGCCCATGAACGTGCGGGAGGCAGCGCCGCCCGCGGGCTCGATGTTGTTGATCTGGATGGTGATCGTATTGCCGATGTTGCAGGTGTCCCAGTCGATCGGGCTATTCACCGCGAGCTCGGTGAAGCACTCCGCCGGGATGGCTTGTGCGTTCGCGAGCTGGCTGTCCTGCCCCACCTGCACGCTCGTGATCGAGAAGTACAGGGCGATGCTCGAGGGGATCGAGAGCACCTTGGGCTTGAAGAGCCTTTGCGGCTGGATGGTGATGGTGGCACCCGTACCGATGGGAACCACGGTCAAGCCGAGCCCGCAAACCATCAGGCGATGCCTCCGGTTGACCTGCGGAATGACGTCGACCTTGGTGGCCGAGGTCGGCAACGCGAGCGCCGTGCCGACGCCAGCTGCTCTCTGACTCGCGAGCTTGGTACGCGCAGCGCGAGCCTTCAGCAGGGCCGCGTTGCGAGCGGGGCTCGCCGGCAAGGCACCGAGAATCGCCTCGGTGTGTCCGATGTCATCCTCGGCGCTGCTCAGTCCGAGCACGCCGTAGGGATCTGCACCGAGGATTTCCTCCTGCTGTTGGCCGAGGATTTCCTCCTGTGCTCCCACGCTCAGCTCGCGAAGCAGGTCCTCTGCTTCACCGCCGAGGCTTCCGTATCCGAGTAGTCTACGCATTGCTGTTTTCTCCTGGTTTCCCGTAGCGACTGCCGCTACGGGGGAACTCTTTGCGAGGTACCACCTTTCTCAGCTTTCAATGCCCGGAGCTGCCGGGCCTCCGCGTGAATCCGTTGCAGGTCCGCGGGACCCGCGCAAACTTGAACCTTCACCGCGCCGCCGAAGTCGACGGCTTCGCAGATCATCCCAGCGCATGGCGTCGCCGGGGCCCGGTGCGCCAGGGCGCAGCCGGCAAGATCGCAGCCCAGAAGCACGGCAATCACGATGCAGGAGAGCACCAAGATCACCAGGGGCGCCGACCAGAACCTGGTCATCGTACCGTCAGCCCTTCCAGGTGAGCCGTGAACACACGCGACGGAGCCCCACCAACGTGCTCCTGGTTTTCCACCGTGATTTTGATGGTCTGTCCGACGCCGCACGTCATGCCGAATTCGGTCTGTGCCGAGTCCGGCAGAAAAGCCGTGCCTGGTATCGAATCGGACGAGATGAAGACCGACTGATTGTCGACAGTAATGTTGAGCACGGCGAGCGCCGGAATCAAGATGCCGAGCCGCACCCATTCGGGCAAGCCGAAGGGGATGTCGTTCTCTCCGTCGAGCCACTGAATAAGCCCCGTGTTCAGCAGGACGAGGCCAGCGATCAGCGCGGGCAGCGCCGTACTCAACAGAACCAGGGCAGCGATCATGGTCATGGGCACCTTTCCCCGCAGGCAGCGATCGCCTGCTTGGTCACGGTGGCAGGGTTCTTGAGGCAGGCCTGCACGATCTTCGTCAGACCGAACGTGGCACCGTTGGCCCGGCCATTGCGGCAGACAGCGGCCCACGTGGCCGCGTCAGCTCCGGCTCGAGGGCAGCCGGCCCACTTAAAGAGAGCCTCGGCGGACGCGCACACGTCGCCGGCGTTCCAGACGGGCCGGGGTTCGGGCGGCACGGGGGCATCCGTGCTCGCATCGGTGGCTCCCGCACCAGCTCCGGAGCCCGCCGTGCCGCCCTTGCCGAACCCTCCGTCCGATGGTGCGCCAGCCGCACTGGCGCCCCCTTGGCCCGAGCCGCCCACTTGGACGGGGGGTGGCTGGGGGGGCGGACGGAAGCACCCTGTTGACCAGCAGGCAGCCGACAGGCCCACCAAGATGCCAGCGATCGCCCACACGATTGCAACAAGTCGGTTCATGGCCTACCGCTCCTCTACAGGGTCGCCCTGCTTCCACTTTCGAAGGTTTGCCTTCGGTTCCTCCCAGCGGCTTCCACTGGACGTGATGACCTGGACGTGTCCCTCGCCAATGTCCTTCACGATCTTGGCGGGATAGTCCGGTCCACCAAACTGGGAACGCACCATGACCGTCGGCTTGAAGCCGCGCATCACCTGCTTCACGCGGCGGCCGTAGGATCTCTCTGCCCTAGAGCCCGGCTTCAGTCCCTTCGAGCGAAGCTTCGGCTTGGTGGCCTTCCGTGCCACCCGATCTTCTCGCGGAATGAACCGACCGCGCATCGACCTCGGGTGCTTTCCGTTGGAACCGGCGGACGTTCGCTTCTTTGGCTTGCCACTTGTGGCTAGCACCACTGCGCCAACAGCCGCAGCAACCGCGACCGGGACGAGCCAGATCATGGCAGCCCCCCAAGGTTCGGCATGAAGTCCAGCGCGAGCACGAAAGCCAGGCCCTGCTCGGCTGCTGCCCAGTCGAGCCGCCACGTGCCATCGTACCGTGGGTCAGCGGACGGGTTTCCCCACGCCACACCTTCATCAAGGTCCGGGTTGTCCGCGTCGTCCCACCAGTTACGCTTGTAGCCTCTCGCAAAACGCATCACACACCCAGCGCTTTCATGATTGGGTTCTCCGGCAGCGTACCCACCTGGTTCACGTACTCCCTCACGCCGGCCGCGAGCACTTGGGCCGTAGCGCTGGTCTCGCGCTCCAGCTGGTCCGCGATCGCCAGCGCAGTCAGCTGTCCCGTCGACGTCGCGCGCCACCGAATGTATCCCTGCGCGTCGGCACCGAGAGCCACGCCCGCCGAAAGCACCTTGCCACGCTGCGCGGCAGTCATGTCGGAGCTCTTGAGCGAGTGAGCCGCAAACCAATCGGCAAAGAACTGCGACGAGTCAAACGAGCCCTGGGGGACCCCGGTCACTTTCAGCCACATGGCATCCGGCGGGGGAGGCACAACCCCGGGCTCGGTCGGCCACGTGGACGTCGAGGTCGACGAGCTCGTCGGGCTCGCCCTCGCTTTTCTGACCGCCAGCACAGTCACGACGCCGGCGCCCAGGAAGGCACCGGCGAGTCCGACCGCCGTGGAAGTTCTCATGCTGCACCCCGGACGAAAGATTGGGCCACTGGCTGCTCTTGGGACGCGGCAATCTGCACCGCGACCCGTAGCGCGTTCGCTTCGGTCGTATGGCCAGCCTGCTCTAGCTGATTCGCGAATGAAGTCGCTCCGGCGATGACTTCAGAGCTCGGCAACTTGTGCTCGGGCTTGCCCAAGTTATCGACGTCGAGCGAATCGAGCCACTCCCTCAGCGTGTCCGTCAACGCCGGCGTAAGCTGGGGCTCGCTCGCCGGCGTCTTTGCGGACGCCGGCGTGGTAGTCGCCCCACCGGACACAGGGGTGCTCGGCTTTCTCCTCGCCAAGAGGAGGGCACCCGCCGGCACCGCCACGGCGAGCCCAGCTAGGAGCCATGCTGCCCGCATGGCATTACTTCGCGAACTGAGGCTTGAGCAGGCGTTCGGATTCGCGTGCGACCACAATTCCGTTGAGCGTGGCGCCCACCGCGTTGACCACGTCGGAGGCGTTGCCGAACATTCCGAAGAGCGCCGGGGCTGTCAGCAACACACCGGCCGCGAGGTCCACGTCTACCTTGATGCCCGGGATCTCGACGTCGCCTGTGGTCTTGTCACCCCAGGCAGCCCGGGCGAGGCCCACAATGGCGCCCGTGGCGATGCATGCAATCTGGACGAGACCTCGGTTGGCGAGCTCTTGCAGATCCATTTTGTACTCGTCGCGCGCACGCTTCACGCGGTCGTGTACCCTCATGAGGGCATCGCGAAGTTCGGGGGCAGTCATGTTCCCAATGGACGACGCTGAAATGGCCATGGTTCATTCTCACTCCGGAGTTGGGGATCCTGGTGATCGGTAGCTGGAATTTGCCTGGTTGACCAGGGAGTCGCATTCCCTACATGGCCAATCCGTGGGCCGTCTTGACGGGTAATACCGCGGTTTTGTGGCTCGATCGGGATGTTTTCCGCTCGGCGGAACGGAGCCCTGGATCCCAGAGCCTTTTTGGGCGTTCACGAGCTCGCGAAAACTCTCGCTGGAGCCTAGAACGGCTGCCCGGTGGCTCGAGCGGGTATTACCCATTGAGCGCCAGCCAAAGGAAGCCGGTTCGTCGTTCGCGTCGGGCTATCGCAGGAACGAAAGCCTCGGTTCGGCGATCGGACGGGGCCGCGGCCCCGGACCCCGCAGCGCCGGCGGCTGCGCCGCGCGGGGGCTGCTCGCCCCCGGGCCCCTCGAGCTGAGCGGGGCCTACGCGGCCCCACTGCCCCGCGCGAGGGCTTCGCCCTCGACCCTTGAGCGCTGCGCGCAGAGACGCCGAAGCCGCTCGGGGATTGCCATTCTCGAGCGGCTTCGTGACGGACACCCGCCTGGGGGGGGGAGAGACGTGCGATCCGCCTGGTGGCTCTAGCACTAGTCAGCGTCGCCGTCTACATCCGGTCCACGTTCGAGAGGGGAATCCGGGCAGGGCGAGCTGTGGTGGTTCTTGAACCATGGCAACTCGAGGCTTGTCCTGTGGACGGTATGGGCAATACGTGGATTGACCGTAGTCGTCCCGCCCGAGACACCGCTGGCAATAGGGCACGAAACGGTCCCCAGCGTGTGAGTTGCAGCAATGCAGGTGGAACTCGTCGGTGATGTCCCGGTCGCAGTGGTAGCAAACGCAATGGCATCGGTGCCATTCTGGCGTTCGTTCGGGGCGTGGTTCTGACATGGCAATCCAGGCAGCGTGCTCGCTACTTCGTCAGGAAACGCCTCCCGAAGACCGACTTGCAGATCGTCGAGATTCTCAAACTGCCGCTTCTCTTTCTTCTCCTCGCCCTTGAAGCGTAGCAGATGGTCAGGACCACGGATGTGGTTCGCTCTGTTCCATCTCCAATAGTCCTGCCAGCTACGGTGCAAGACACCCTTGTCGTCAAACCATTCCCACGTCTGGCGATCTCGACGGAGCGCAAACTCGTGCGCGTATGCCTCGGGTCCGTCTCTCGGTGGGCCGGTCGCGTCCGGGTGAGGCTTCACGGTCTTTCTGGTCCAGGCGTCACCCGCCGTCGTACCCTTGGGCGGTAGGAGCTCCTCGGCTTCCGCTGGACTCCGCCTCACTCGCTCAACGAAGCAGGCAACCCAAAGCGGCTGACTCCGATTCAGGTAGTCCCAGAGCCACGCCGCAATATCGAACGTGGTGCGCTCCTTCATTCGGTCGAGCTGCTCCTGGGCGAGCTCTTCGTCCGTCTTCTCGTCGACCATGAAGCACTGCTTCATTCCCCGCGACCATGAGATTTGTCGACGGCCCAACATGGCCGCACTGTGCTCGCGCCAGAGCTTCTGTGCCGGCAGGTCTCCGTCAGTCGCGTCCTGCAAGAGCTCCCACGGGGTTCGATGCTTGTCGGTGCGTCCTCGCTTTTCAGTGATGAACGCCACCTCGAGTCCGAGCTTGGCGATGTACTCGTCGTCAGTCGAAACGGTGACCACTACTCCACGCTCAACGGTCGGCACAAACGCGGACCCGAGAACCGCTTCGACCCGCTCGGACCAGCGCTCATATATCGGGTAAAGCAGGTCACTGGTCCTAGCGTTGAGCGGTTTTTTGTTCTTGGCTGCTTCGCGTGCCTGCTCGGCTAGCTTGCTGTCTTCAGGCACGAACAGAAGCACGTGCAAGTGGGGGTGCCACCCGTTCGGTCCGTGGTTCTGCTCGTCGCCACGGATCACCCAGCGGATGCCAAGCTGGTCACGCCAGAGCCTCTGAAACCGTCTTGAGCGACGCATCGACCGGTACGCCTCGGACACCTTGCTGGATAACCACTTGAGGTCGTTGGACCCCTGGTGTCTCACGGTAAGCGTGAGCATGAGGACAAGTCCTCGGCGGCCTCGGTGCGACGTGCAGGCCTTGACGATCTCGGCGGCTCGCGCTGCATAGATGTTGGGTGCGCACACGGGGCAGTCTCGAGCGGAACCGCAGGTTTCGATGCCGGTGATTGCCACTCCCGTTCCGTCGGTCGAAACCTGAACGGAGTTCTTGACCGTACGCTTGTGGCGGCAAGTCCTGACCCGCTCACGCTGGAAAGGGGTCGCTCGACGTTTCAACAGCCACTTTCGACCGGCCGGGCTACCAGGGAGGGCTGCTACCTCGTTGCGAACGTTGTTTGCGATCTTTCCGAGGGCAGTCCGAGACAGGTGTCGCGGGCGACGTTCGGTCGGATCCGGAGGTGCCCTGCGACCGGCAAGCTTGGCGGCTTCGCTCTCCCAGCAGAAGAATTCATGCTCCTGCCCATCGCGGAGCTTGCCGCGGTAGACGGTGAAGCCCTCGCCACGGCGCACCAGGTCGAGCAAGAACCGACCGTTTGGGTCGATGCGCCTGCCGAGCAGGTCGGTCCGCCACGACTTTGCCTGGTCGGCCGGTATCCAGCTGCCACCCGTCGAATTCTCGAGGTTTTTGGGATCGACGGAAATTGGTCCGTCTGTTGGTGGACCAACTTCCGATTTGCTGGATTTCTCGAGGTTTCTTGAAAACCTGTCGGTTGGTGCACCAACAGACGCACCAATTTCCTCGGAGCTCCGGCCGGCCGCTGTCGCGGTTGTGTTCGTCGAGAGGCCGGCGGCGCTACGCACCGGCCTCCCCCGGCCGGCTGTCAAGCGCGGCGGACAAGGGGGGGGGCTGTCCGCCGGCGCGTCGGGACACCCGGCGCGGCGGCCACGGGTTGGGCAGGATTGGAAACAAGTCCACGCCTGCATTGCGGCTCAATTCGCGCCAGACGCGAGACACCACCTGGGTGCCTGGAAACAAGTCGGCGAGCAGGTCCCCGGGGCGCATGCCGAGCAGCTGGACTAGAACCCACCGACAGAAGGCCAGAGGCTTCCGCCCGTGGAGCTCACCGCCACCGCGTGCTGGGTGCGTCGACAACCAGTCCCGGACGCCCGGCTGGACTAGGCGTGCCGGAACGTAGACAACGGGCTCCCATGTGTTGTGCGGGCCGCGAGTCTTACTCGAGCAGCCGATGGGTTTCACCCACGGTGCAATTCGCACAGGGACGCTGGACGGTATCAGGCGCAGCACGTACGGCAGAGCCTTCTCGCTCGTGCTCAACGCCCAGCCGTCGAAGCGCTGCAGCAGCGACAGAAGCAAGGCGTGGTCCACTTCGCCGACGTAATCCGGGCACCCGCGATAGTACTTGCGCGCCGTGCCTGGATATGGGGGGTCGGCGTACGCAACGCGCAAGGTTCTGTCGGTGGCCTCCATGAACGACACCTTGCGAGCTCGCCATGCGTTCTGCCGACAATGCTTCGAACACCAGAGCTGCTGATCACCAGTCAGTTCCAGACCGCACCAACGGCAGTGGCCGGTCAGCGTGCGCGGTAGCCGCGCGACTGTCGTCGTCATCACCGGACGACCGTCGACGACGGCGCCGGGCGACACCGAGCCGTCGCTGGGGGATCCCGGCGACAGATTCATCGGCTCTGCTCCGGTGGCAGACCATGCCTCTTGCGCCACTCCGCAATCGGAGTCAGCGATTGCCGAGTCACGCCGGCAAGATTGTCGTCCGGCTTGTGCTGGCCACATTCGTACCACTCAAGTCCGTCGGCATCGCCGGCGACGAATCTCGCTTCGACCAGCTTGCTCTTTGCGAGGCAGGTCGTGCAGTTGGTGTCGGTGAGCGGAGGCCCTCCGCTCCTATAGGGGCCTCCCGCCCAGACTGGATCGCTGCGGTCGCTCATGGCTTCCTCGAGTCGCTCAGGCCATGCTCCGCGATGAACCGCCGAGCTCGATCGATCTGGAAGTTGATCTCGGAGATCCTTTCGCGATAGGAGGCTCGTCTGGTTCCCTCCTGTCGCCTTTCGCGTTGCGCGCTGCGTTCGAGCTGCTCGATGTAGGTGAACGGTTCCCACGTGCCATCCAGCAGCAGCGTCGACTCGCTGGGCTTGCGTTCACTGCTCATAGTGCACCCGTAGGTTGTGCAGATACTCGTCGATCGGTTCCTCGAGAAAGCGCTGGCAGGCTGGCGTCTGGTGAAGCACGGACATGCCGCCGTGAGAGTCTTCGGCGACAGTCGACCAGAGCCCGCACCAACACTTAATCTTGAGAATCGGCTTGAGCGGACCGTAGGGATACGCGCCAGTCTCACCGTAGGTCGGGCCCTCGCAACCACAGTCGCACCAGCGCCCACGGCCGAGACAGTCGGCATGGTCGCCACGATTGCAGGGTCCGCAAGCCATCACTGCACCGTGCGCTTTACTTCTCCGGAAGCGACCATCTCGCGAGCTCGCACACAGTTTGGACAGTTGCAGTCTCGGCTGAAAATCATCAGCCTGCCCTGGGTGAAGGCCTCGATGAGAGCCACGGCGGCACCCTGGTTTTCTGCGATCCATTGCATCGCCGAAAACAACGGAGCGAGATTGAAGTTCTTGACGCCGTTGCCCGTTGCGTGGACGCGGACGCCTGATGCGTCGCGCTCGAATTGGAGCGTCAATCGTTCGATGGGCTTGGCGCGGGTTCGTTTGATGGTCTTGGCCATGGGTCGGCTTTGGTATGGGGTGGTTCGGGTAGTCCCCTGCGATGGGATGGCCTGGCTCGGCCTGTCATCCGGCGTGCCGAGGCTTGGATTGTCGCGTGGTCAGGCAGGGCTAGGGGTGGCATGTCGCGTGGATGGGAGGGAGGGGGCCGGCACGGAATGTCGTGTGGCGAGGCAGGTTCTGGCTCGGCTAGGTGTGTCGGTTGGAGTGGCTCAAGATGGCTCGGTAAGAGCTGAGCGGGGGCGGCGCGGCGTGGGTAGTCACTTGGGGAGGTCGGGTCGGGCGTGGCTCGTCGATTGGCGGGACTCGGCCTGGGAAGGCACGTCGAATGGTACGGGGGGACTCGGAGGGGCAGGGCAAGTCGTGCTGGGGCGGGCAGGGCCGGTGAGTCGCTTGGGTTGGCTTGATGCGTCGTTTGGTCAGGAGCGGTTCGCGCAGGTGAGACGCGGTGTGTCGCTTGGGTTGGCTTGATGCGTCGCTTGGTACGAGAGGGCTCGTCGCGGGATGGCGTGTCGCTCGGGTTGGTGAGACATGGCTTGCCGCTTGGTGCGGAAAGAGCGGGGTGGGGCGGTTCGTCGCATGGCTAGGGTTGGCTCAGGGGGGGGTGTGGCCCGGCGAGTCGAACAGGTCAGGGCAGGTAGGAACTGGCACGGCAAGTCGACCGGGGTCGGTGCGGAAAGAGCAGGGTTGGCTTGTCGTGAGGTCGGGACCGGGGCGATCCGAATTGGCTTGCCTGTTGGCCAGAGCGGGGCGGGCGTGAAGTGTCGCGTGGGCAGAATGGGCGGGGGCGGATCAGGTACGTCGCGAGGGCATGGGACGGCTAGGCCGGTCGCTGGGGTTTGGGTGGACGTGGCATGTCGATTGGTTGGGCTCGGACAGGCACGTCGGTTGGCGGCGGGGAGGGGATGGTTCGGCCCGTCACTTGGCGGGGCCGGCTAGGAAAGACGAGGCGTGGTGTGGGCTGTCGAATGGTCGGGACGGGGGAGGTGTGTCGATTGGTTGGGCACGAACGGATATGGCCAGGCGTGTCGAGTGGTTTGGGTTGGTAGGGCCAGGCTTGTCGATGGGGTCGGGACGGCTGGTAGTGACGGGGCCCGGTCGGTCACTCGGGAACGGTGAGCTCCTGGAGCTCGATCACGTCGAACCGTCCGAAGCTCTGGCTACGGTCGGCACCGAGGCCGTCCTCCTGGAAGAGCACCAGCGCTGCCTCGAGCTCCTTTCTGCCGATGTGGCGTTTCTCCTGTGAGTCAGTCGCGTAGATCCTGAGCACGAATTCCACCTGCGCCTGTTCGACGTAGTCGGCGCGTTTCAGCGCGGAGCGCTTGCCTTGCGCCGTGTCCGGATGGATCGGCCGTTCGATGTAGTTGTCTGCCTTGAGTAAGTGCTTTCCGTCCCTCTTGAGATAGATGCGGTCCTGATGCTCCAGGCCGTCGACCACCATCGCGTGCTGGAAAATCTGCTTGCTGCCGAGCCTCTTGGTGAAGATGCGAGCGACCGAGAAGCACTCACGGAGTCCCGACTTGATCGCTCGGTTGTCCAGGTAGACGCCGGGCGGAATGTTCTCACCCGGGAAGCCGGTCCAGACCGAGTCGGTCATCTCGGACTCGGCCATGGCCTCCTCGGCTTCGCTAACCTGCTTTGCCGTGAGCTCGTCTTCGTGTCCGGTGCGGGACTTGATCCAGGGACCGATCAGTTCCTTGGACTTCGGATAGCCGCCGAAGCACTTGTCGCGAAACTCGAACTTGAGCCGGAATTTGGTGAACGGATCGTCAGTGAGGATGCTCTTGCTCGGACGCGGCGTGTAGAGGGCCGGCGCGGGATCGGCTGCTGGGTTGTTGTTCTGCTTCATGGTTACCACCTCATGTTTGCTTTCATCGTTACGGCGACGCTGGCTCTGTGACTTCTTGCTCGACGGCTTGTTGGTCGACGCCCTCGGCACCCGACATAATTGGGCCGTTTGTGAGACGGAAGCCCACTCCGTCTTCGTAGTCCTTGGCGACATCACGCAGCTCAGTTGGCCACGCACCAGGCACCGTGGCGGCCCACTTCCCGCATAGATCGTCGAGGCTTGGGTCTGGCTCGTCGCAGTCGACAGCTATCAGGAAAAATGCAGTGTTCGAGACGACGCCCGCGTCGCTCAGGATCTGAACCAATTCACGAAAGTCTTTGCAAGTAATCACGGTTTGCTCCTACATGGCATTGGGATAGGTTGGACTGGGTGGTCGACGGGCGCAGGCGACCCCAGAATCTCTTCTTGCCCGGCGTCCACGAGCCCGCGGAGCAGGTCCTCGGCTTCAGATTGGATGCTACCCCAAGAAGCTCTCCGTTCAACGTGGCGCTTGAGACAGCCTGGGCAGACACCGCTGTGATGGGGCTCACCTTTCGGTCGAGCAAGCGCCTTGAACCGCTTCCCGCAACCCCCACAGCATCGAGCCCACGGCTCCTTTGGCAGCCGCCGCGTGCGCTTCCACTTGCGCAGATAGAGGACAGCTCGCCTGCTGTCGCCTGCCTGATGCTTCGCGCCCTGCCGCACCGTTCCGGCGGCCACCTTGACGGAATGTGGCTCATGCTCGGCAGCACGCGCAAGCCAGCGAACGTGCTGCGCGAGATAGAACCGCTGCTTCTCAAGAGTAACCTGACCGCAGCGCGGGCATCGGTCCTTTTTCCAGCGATGGGTTCGACGCAGCAGATCAGTCGGAAAGTTCTCCAGAGTCTTGACCCCAATGCGATGCGGAAACCGCGCCAAGGTCTCTTGTTCGTTGAGCCACTTCGTTTTGGCCATTGAGCGCTCCCTAGTTGGCTCGGCTTGCCCAGGCCGCGGCGTATGCGTTCGCGATCCATGTTTCAAGCTCACGGTCGAACGCAGCGAACGCACGCTCGCAGTCCGGCGGGGTCAAACGAACACCAACGATCGGCACACTCAGATGCAACGGTTCTCCTGCCTCATCCTCTGCGAGCAGAGTCAGCCAGAAGCCCCCGAGTGGTCCGGGCCCGGGCGAACCAGGCTCCTGCCAACCAATCAGATAGACCGCAGAAAATCCACAGGGCATCGTGCAGCGCTTCTGCAACAGCACCCAGAAACCAGGCAAGTCGGTCGCGCAGGGCGGTTTGTACAGCTCCAGGCGGCTCCCCATAATGGTTACCGCAGCCGGGTATTCGAGCTCGAGTATCATCGTTGCCTCGCGAAACCGCCAAGCTCGGGCATGGCCAGCTGGCAGAGCCTGTCGGTCATCTCGGCCCAGAACGACGACGGGCGATCGCAGACCAGGCAGACAGCCGCCCGCGCCAGCTCTTCGGCTGCCGGGCGCGGATCGATCTCACGCGCAGTCGGACGATGGCTTTGCGCGATCTCTCGGGCGAGCCGCCGGATGATGTCCTCTCGGTCAAACATGCTCATCGCTTGCCCCCTTTTGGTTCAGTCGCTCGGTACCGGTCGCACATCGTGGCTGCCTCTTGGAAAGCTTCGGCCTTCGCACTGTTGACGATCAGCGCCATCAGAGAGCACATCACGTCGTTGGCCGTGAAGGTCTGATCGAGCCTCGGCGGGCGAGCAGCCAGCTCGAAGTGGTGCTCGGACTTGCGCGTGAGCTCGGTCTTGAGATCAGCCACGGACCACCGGGATTCTGAACTTGAGACCGAGCCGCTCATACAAGTCGTTTATGTATTCTACGAGCATCGCACGCCCCATGGCGTGTCTCGTTCCGGCTTCCGCACGGTGCCGCTCGACCACGCCGATCTGCTCTCGGACGATGGTCCTACGCATGAACCCAACCGCCGAACCGGCTCCCTTGTCGTACTCGACGAGCTCTGTCTTCAGCTCGGCCAGCGGCACATCGAGCTCGAGTACCTGTCGCTGCCTCTGGTAGTCGATCTCCCAGAGGCGCTTATTCTCAAGCGTGAGCCGCAGCGTGAGCTCTTCGCGTTCGCTCACCGTGGCGGCCCACGGCAGCGGGGTCGGTTTTGCAGGAATCTTCTTTGTCTTTCGCGTGGCCATGGTCTCTCCCTAGTTCTGTTCGAACGCCGAGCTCGCTCGCTCGGTGCGTTCGTCGAGCGCACAGTCTCCGGGATAAGCGCGCTCGTATTCGCCCGCGGCGTTGCCGAGCTCGTCAGCCCACGGGCCCCGGGCACTCAGGTACCACTCGCCAGTCAGCGGACGCAGAACGAGACCGGCGACAACGCAACCGGGCGACTCTTCTTGGAAGAGCTCACACAAGCAGGACCAAAACTGAGCGTCGACGGTCTTCTGTTCGGACAACCACGCCGGGTAACGTTCCACCATGGCCGCCAGCGAGCGGAGCGCCAGCGGCCAGGGACCGGCACCGCCCGCGTACCACTCGCGTCTGCCGTCCGCGTGCAGCACCAGGCCGAAGAACAAGGCGCCCGGCGAAATCTCGCGCACCAGGTCGACGGTGCCACGCCAGAAGTCCGAACCGATCTCTTTCGGTCCAGCCGCCCGCGGCAGGGTCTGGCCGCAAGCCTCACACCGGACGGACAGTCCGGAGCTGTCCCGCGTCCAGACCGCTGGCGCATCCGGGGCGCTACAGGCGAGATTGATGCAACGTGCCATTCATGCCCCCTGCTTCAGTTGAGCCGCTTCGGTTCGGCTGAGCCGGGCGGCCAGTGCCCAAGCGTTCCCTCGTCAGCGTGCCGGATCAGCTGACGACCGAGCTCGCGAAGCCACTCCACGCTCACGCTCGAAGCACTCAGGGAGTGATGCTCTTGGGTATAGACGGCAATCACGATGCCCAAGCGGGCCCCGAAGCGCTTGGCGATCTGCCGCACGAAGTAGTGAACCATGTCGTCAGTCAGCAGCCCGAGCACGTCGAGCGGCAGGGCCCCCCAGGGAAGTTTCGCCGCTTTCGCGCAGGTGGGGCACGCTGGGCCCGGCTGCTTCGGTTTCTTCTTCGTCATGGCAACCCAAACTCCTCCTCGCGGCAAGAGAGACACGCAAGCTGCCTTTCTTGGTTGTTCACGTCGGTAAGCATCGCCGCTGCCTGCTCACCAGCACGGAGCTCGGCACCGCACACGCCACAGGTCGTAGCCTGCTCGACGGTCACCAGCACGGGCAGGACGCGCAGAAGCAGGTCGCGCTCGCGATCGAACCTTTCGAGCTGATCAGCAAGATCCCGAAGCTCGTTCGGCCAGTCCGCATTGGAGTCAACGACGTAGTGAAAGGCGCCGTCTTCGCCGATTGCAATCACGGCGCTCGAACCGCCAAAGCGCTTCGCGAGCTGTTCGCCAGCAAGGCAAAGGAACTGAATCTCGTCCTCGCTGGGCTTGTTGACCGGCCGTGTCATGGTCAGATTCTCACCAAGCTCGGGTGCGCTAGATCGGCCCCTGTGGGATAGAGCGAGCCGAAGAGCGATTCGTAGCGTGCTCCGAGCACATTGAGCGCCACGTGCCGATTGAGAGACATGCCGAGCGCGCTCACGAAGCAGAGCACCTGTGGCACTTCTTCATCGGAAACGCTCGGCGCGGAAACCAGCGCAACGATGCGCTGATATTCGTCGAGCTCGCTCCAGCCTTCCGGCCACTCGTCAACAACAATCCGACGAGCGAGCTCACGAAGCTCCTGATCGCTTCGTCTCATGGGTACGCCTCGTCTCGCCAGTCATCGACTTCCCAGTGGAGCATGTCGTTGACCAGCTCCGACAGCGCTGCGGAGCGTTCACCAGGACCCGCGTCTTGGTACATATATCGGCAAGGATCAGACGAAAGCCCGTGGAGCTCGCGAGCACATAGCTCGACGGAATTCGCGTTCACAATCACGCGAGCACCCGGGTGATCCAGCAGCCATCGCTCGACCTTCTCGGGCCAGTGCTCTTCGGGGCGCCGCTGAGGATTCACGTCGTTCATGGGTTCGCCTCGCAGAGCGGATTCGCAGCCTCGGGTGGCGCTTCCTCGACCTCGACCGTGAACGTGTAGAGCTTTCCTGGTTCGAACCGCTCGGGCTCCTGACGTTCCGTCGGTCCGTGCCAGACAACCAGAGGACACGGAATCTCGGCCGACGTGTACGGCTCGAAGTCGAACCAGTGACCACGTCGGTCGTGCGAGTGTTTCGTGCACACGAAAACGAGCTGCATCTTCATGGGTTTGCCTCGCAGAAGGCCCGGGCGAAGCCGGGTGGGGTGATGGCACGATGGTCGGGGTTTCGACACCACTCGCGCCGCTCGCCCTTCGGGTCGCAGAAGCGGCAGAACGGTCCCGCCCCGAGCGGCTTCACGTACGGGCCGCGCTTGGGCGGGCTGAACGAACCCCACAGGGCCGTCCGCTTGTGCCAAGGGTCGCCGAAGTCGCACGGCTCGAACACGTCCACAGGCGTCCCCAGCCATGTGGACAGCTTGCCGACCGGGTTCTCGAGCGCCCACCAGCGGGGTCCGAGCGTCAAGACCAGGCGCATGCACGCAGCAACCACCTCGAGCCCCCGTCGGTAGTCGCGATCCTGACCGTTGCGGGCCAGCGTGAACTCGGTGCACGGCGGAGCGCACAGCACGCCCCACACCGACTCTTCTGGCGGCTGGAATGTGCGCACATCATGCGCCGGCGCCGTCACCCGGAGCACACGGTAGCCAGCATGCACATACGGCTCGGACCAGGCTCCGGAACCCGCGCACAAGTCGAGGATCAGCCGATCGCGAATCGGCTCCGCGGCCGTGAGCTCGGGTAATACCGGACTGTCCGACCTGACGGCCGCCTGGTTTGGTAATACCGGCGTCGCTCCGTCCATGGGCGACGTCGCTCGCCAAACGAGCCACGGGCCCAGCGAGCGCGGCCCTCCGAGCTCTGCCTGCATGCGCTCGAAGTCCAGGCGTTGCCGCTCGGTCAGGCGCAGCGAAAACACCTTGCCGCGGCGCCCATGGCGCTTCTGAGCCCTCACGTTGCCCCCCAGGCTGCCCAGGCCCTCGAGCGTGCGGTCCGTCGCTGGGACGGCCCGCCCGACCTCGTACGGTTGTCACGCCGCACGCCAGAGGGTCTCGACAGGCCGAGCTTGACAGAACGCTCGGGCGGATCAACCCTTAAGTGGAAGCACGAGTTTACCACCGCGTTTCCTACGGCCCACGGTCCTGCCGCGGGCCGTAGTCGTTTTGTGGTGCGATGCGGCATGCGCTTCATCCGCAGAGCTTCAACTGACGCGGGTCCGCCTTGGGGACTGCCCTGCGCCGGTGAGCGGTAGGTACGTGTCCCACCTCACCTCTCAAGTACGCGAGGGCCCACTCGCGATCGATCTTCCAGCGCGAACGACGGGCCTTCGTGCTCGCCCTGATCGCCTTGATCACTCCCTCTTCGATGTAGCGATAGACCGTGGCGTTGCACACGCCCAGGGCTTGAGCCATGTCCTCCACGCTCAGCCACTCGACGTCACGCACCGTGGGCCGCTTCTTGCGCGGCCGTGGGCGCTTGAGCTTCTGAGTTGCCATATTCTCCTTTCACACGCGAGCACGCCGGTGCTCGAGAGCCGCGCCGCATAGGAATGCCGACCAGCCGAAAAGCGTCCACGTCCAGAGCTCCGGATGCCACGCGCAGGCCAGGCTCAGGCAGATCAGCGTGAACAGGACGATTACGCCCCACACGGCAAGAACCACGTCGAGGGTCGTTTTCATCGTGCGTACCGGGCCAACGTCTCAGCGTCGGCCCATTCGAGGTAGACGGTAATCGAGTTGCCGAGCTGGACGCCATCAGTCAGACGCCCAACGGCGCCCTGCGACGGAGCGAAGACCGTCTGCGAATCCTGCCCAACCAGCAGACTGGTCATGAGAGCGGGACCCGTGACGAACACCCAGGCGCCCGGTTCGATCGGACGCTGCGGCATGAACGAGACGATCGCTCTTTCGCCTCGCTTGAGCCAGATGGTTTTCGCGCTCACCGTCCAACCTGCCGACATCACCGCAGCGGCACTAGCAACCACTTCGGTGCGCAGTGGCTCCGCCTCTATCCGATCATCCGCTTCCGTCCAGGGTTTCCACTTAGCGGCCTGTCCGAAGAGCTGCACGCTCACCGGGGCGCCGTCTTCGCCGCGCCGGTGAGCGTCCTCTTGCATCCTACCGAGCACGCCAGCGAGCTCGGTCAGCCGCGCGTGAATGTGCGTCAGGCGGTCGTGAATCCGAAAGACCAGACCCGCGGCCTGCCTGACGCGCTCCCAGGTTTCCTTTGCTCGACGGAGCATCAGAAGCGACCTTGCCGCTTGCCCTCGGCCACTGAATCGATCGAACGGACCGCGATCGCCTGGTTCAGCTCCAGCGACGCACTGTGCTCGTAGCCGTCCGTTGCGAGCTTCGAGGCCTGCTTGACGATCGGATCATCGGGTGCGCTGACCACCCCGATGAACATCTGCCGGAGCGCCGTCACCATGGGTAGGTTCAAGAGATAGGCGAGCTCGTGGACGCTCTGGCCGCGCAGGTCGGCGATCGTCTTCAGCACCGGCACCAGCCACTGGGGCGGAACCTTCATCCAGCGAGCCAGCTCGTTGATGCGAGCTGCATCGGCCTCCGGAATCGCTTCCTTGGCCACCGGCGTCTCGAGCTTGGTCGGGGCCTCGGCAGACGGCGCCGGCGGCGCCGGCGGCGCATGCACCTTCGTGGTCACCAGAAAGTCGTCGGTTCGCGGGCGATCGTCCCGCGCTCCGCCGGCCACCATGAGCCGCTCGACATCTCGCCGCTCGGACATGGTGGTCGCTACGCCCTGGAACGTGGCAGCGACGAGCAGCTCCGCGGCGTTCAGCGAAAGCTTGCCTGCTCTCTCGCCGATGATTGCGATCTGGTCCTCCGGGATGGTCGAGTAGCCGTCGGGGCCGAAGAACTCCAGCAACTCCGGGACCGTCAGGTCGTAGCGCTGGGCAAGCTTCTGCACGATGCTCCGCAGTCGGAGCACGGGCACCCGGAACGCAGCCGAGAGCTGCTCTTCGAGCTCGCTCGGTGGCCCCGTATCAATCTGGGGCTCAGGCTCGGGCGCAATCGCTCGCAGTGTTGCCGGCACTGGCCGCTCGACCTCGCCCTGCGGCTCTTCGGTCACCCGATAGGGCAAGTGGTAGGCCCGCGAGCTCGCGTTCGTCCACTCGATTGCAAGCTCCCTCGGTCCCCGGTTGTCCGTCTCGGGCAGGTCGAGCACCTTGCTGTCACTGACTCGCCGCATGAACGGATGTACCTCGAAGCCCGCCAAGGTCACGGAGATCAGGCCAACCCGCTCCCACGCCTGTCGGTTCAGCACCACGTGCCTCGCCTCGAAGCCAGGCGGTAGCTTCATGTGGGTCGTGGTCGTGCCCCTGCCGGCGATCATCCCGGACCCGTTCAGGTGGCGAAACTCTGTGTTCAGTTCTCTGCTCATTGTCACTGCCTTTCAGGTGATTCACGGATCTCCAGGTGATAGGAGAGCCGCACGTTTTTGGGGCGCAGATGACCCACACTGGCCATCAGCTCCTGAGCCAGCACGGCAGTCGCCGTGATGACCTGGTCGTCGTTCAGTAGCTCGCCGGAGATCATCCGCTCCCAGGTCCCCCCACGCTGGAGCCGTTCGCAGACGCGCCGCAGGACCTCTGCCGCGTCCGTGCCGACCTGGTGCAGGAGCCACTCGAGCTCCGCCCCGAGGCTTTCTGGCGGCGGCGCCGGCGCCGTGATGGGGTCGCCCGTGTGCCCTGCCAGCATGTTCATGCACGGACAGGCGCACACCTCGAGCTCGCCCGTGCAGCTCTCATGTACCCCACCAGCGCAGGCTACACAGAACCCCCCCTCGCTCGCTTCGCTCACCGGCCCCCCAGGGGGCCTCTCGGACAAGGAGGTCGGGCGGGCCGAACCACGCTCTGGCCCTACGCTGGCCTCGCCGGCCGGATTGGATGGGTGTGGCTGGTAGACAGCTTTCCAGAGGTCGTCGGCATGGTCGCTCAACATGAGCGTTTCGGTCTCTTGACCCCTGCCGTCGTAGGTGCGTAGCCGGACCGCGGTGAGGTAGGCCTGCCTCAGCTCTAGGACGCGATTCTGGAGCTCCAAGGTGCGGCGGGAGATCATGCGCACCCGGTCGATCGGAACCATCTGATCGTTGGCTTGGTTCATCGTCATTCCTCGTTCGCAGTTACGGCAGTTGTTCATCTCGCTTCGCTTCACCCGGTACGGTGCCCACCAGCGTGGCGGAGAACAGAGCTCGGCTGGCAGATTCGTTCTTCACCCTGAACTGGATCTCTGACTTCGTGACCACGAAGGTCTCGAGCGAAAAGCGCCTGGCTATGCTCGTCGGCATGAGGAGGCACTTCCCCATGTCACCGTTGACCAATTGGAAACCAGTCGGCACTGCAACGCGCACATCATGAGAGGCTCTCGCCTCGACGTTGACCGTGCCTGCGCTCAGCAGCCGAAAGCGTCGCTTCATAGCTTCGCCTGCTTGGTCAGCCGGGCAATGATGGCGCCAACCCTGTCGGCTGGGATGTTGGTGGCAGCCAGCATGTAGCCGATCACCCATTCGGCTCCGCAGTCGGGCGGGAGCTGCGCCATCGCCGTCTCGACCAGCTCGGTGAGCCACTGCTGCGGGTCGATGACCTCTAGCGGACCTTCGGCTTCACCAATGAGCGCGGCAAGGGTCGCTTCGAGGGCACTGCCGGCGCCAAGAGCTTCGGCGAGCT
>Ga0214473_10001083_pt1 | contig 36769 bp, 32 predicted proteins | sample RVTome_7_FD_203509 | JGI IMG/M metagenome (GOLD analysis project Ga0214473, IMG submission 203509) | Soil microbial communities from uranium-contaminated site in the Upper Colorado River Basin, Wyoming, United States - RVT98D197 | ecosystem: Environmental > Terrestrial > Soil > Contaminated >... | reverse complement strand
GTCCTTTTCGAGAGCCAGCTCGAAGTACTGCGCCGCCTCTTTGAACTTCCCCTCCTGCCATTTGGCCTGGCCCATGGAGAAATCCTTCAAGGCCTCCCAGGAAGACGTCGTCACTTCGCTGACGGGCCTGTTGGCCTTCTCGATGCTGCGAAGCGACTCGCCCAGCCGGGAACGGAGTTTTTCAGAAAGCTCATCGATGGCCCGGAGAAGGACCTCTTCCCGGCCCCTGGCCGTAACGCGGATGCGATCGACATGACGGTGCTTGATGGGATCGACGAGAATAGCCTGGAGCTCATAGGCGTCGCCGACCGAGAGGATGCGGGGCAGGACGAACGCCCGGACCCCGCCGAAGTGGCAGAGGTCGTAGCCGAGGACCTCATCGACCTTCGACGCGGGGTTCTTCCTCATCAGCCGCAGGGTCTCGCTGATCTGGGGCTTGTCGAAGATGGCCACGTAAGGCGACTGTTGCAGGTCGGCCTCGATGGCCGTCCGCAAGGCCAGGTCGAAAACCGGGTCGCCGGTGAGGTTCTCGACGTCGGCCACCATGAGCTTGTCGCGGTTCTCGAAGGCCAAGCCGGGCTTGCCGAGAAGCCACACGGCGACCACGACGGCGGCCAGGGAAAGCGTCCCGGCCGCGATCCAGACGGGCTTCGGCCGGCGGCGGAACGATAGCTTTTTCGCTGTCGGAAAAGCGCGGGCTCTCATCGCCTCTCTCAGGCCGCGGAGCTCGCCGGCTATCTCCCGGGCCGAGGCGTATCTCTTGTCTGGGTCCTTGGCCAGGGCCTTGCGGATGATGTGCACGAGCTCGGCCGGGAAGCCCGCCCGCACGTCTTTGACCGGCCGGGGCTCTTCGTGGACGATGGCGTTGAGAATGGCCCGGTCGCTGTCGCGGCCGAAGGGCAACGCGCCCGTGGCCATCTCGTAGAGGACGACGCCCAGCGACCAAATGTCCGTCCGGGCGTCGACCTCGTCGCCGCGGGCCTGTTCGGGGGACATGTAGGCTACCGTGCCCACCGTCGTCCCCGTGACGGTCATGCGGGCCTCGCCGGCGAGCTTGGCCAGGCCGAAATCGAGGATCTTGGCCAGCCCGTCCGAGGTGACCATGATGTTCCCCGGCTTGATGTCGCGGTGGACGATGCCGTGTTCGTGGGCCTTGGCCAGGCCCTCGGCTACCTCGGAAGCGATCCGGATCGCTTCCCCCGGCTCCAGGGCCCCGCGGCTGAGCTTATCTTTCAGGCTTTCGCCGCTGTAACAGGCCATAGCGATATAAAGGCCGCCGCCCTCCGCTTCGTCGACTTCGTGGATCGTGCAGATATTCGGATGGTCGAGGCTCGACGCGGCGCGCGCTTCATGGATGAAACGCTCCCGGGCCTCCGGGTCCATTGTCAATCCGGGCGGCAGGAACTTGAGGGCGACCGTCCGCTTGAGGCGGAGGTCCTCGGCCTCGTAAACAACACCCATGCCGCCTCGGCCGAGCTTGCGGACGATGCGATACTTCCCGGCCACGGTCTGCCCGGGCTGGACCTCGGCGGCTGCAATTTTCAGTGTCCTGGTCGGGACATCCCCCATTTTTCTCTCCGATCAGATGTTGAGAAGAATATCAACTCCGGGGTCCGTAGTCAAATCCGCGGACTTGTCCGCGGCTTGACAGACGCCATCCGATAATATATGAATATATCTTCATATGTTGATGCCAATGTCCGTGAAAGACATCGTCCAGATCTTCAAGGCCCTGGCCGACCCCACCCGGTTACGGATCATGCTCCTCCTCCGGAGCCGGGAGCTCTGCGTCTGCGAGCTGATGTTCATCCTGGAGATGGAGCAATCGCGGGTGTCCCACCACATGCGCGTCCTGCGGGACGCCGGCATCGCCGAGGACGTCCGCGAGGGACGGTGGATCATCTACCGGATCCCGGAGGCCTCGTGCGGCCTCATCGAGGGCCTCTTCGCCGGAGCGCTCCGGGAACGGATCGATGGCTCCGGCGAGACGGCCGCCGACGCCCAGAAACTCGAGGCCTGCGTCCGGGAAAACATACGCGGCCGCGTCTGCGAAGCGCAGCTGCGTCCGGAGGGAAGATGAAAAAAAGGATTCTTTTTATCTGTGTTCACAATTCTGCCCGATCTCAGATCGCCGAGGGCCTGGCCAATGCCCTATACGGCGACCAGTTCGAGGCCGTAAGCGGAGGAACGGTGGCCACGAGAGTCCATCCCGGGGCCATCCAGACCATGGCTGAGATCGGGATCGATATCAGCGGGCATCGATCGAAGAGCATCGACGAGTTCACGGACCAGCGGTTCGATTATGTGGTCATGGTCTGCGACGATTCCCAGGCGGATTGCCCCTTTTTCCCCGGTGGCAAGGACTACATCCACCACGCTTTCGATGACCCGGCGGCCTGCAAGGGAACGGACGAGGAAGTCCTGACCTGTTTCCGCCGCAGCCGCGATGAGATCCGGCGCTGGATCGAGGATACGTTCATCAAAAAGATCTTGGAGCTTGAGGTCGATAAATTCCTGTTCCGCTTTCCCGCCGACCTCTATTACAGCGAGGCCGGGATCTGGGTGAGATTCGAAGGCCGGCGGGCCCGCATCGGCCTTTCCGATTTCACCCAGCAGAGGAACGGGGACGTAGCCTTCGCCGAACCGAAAGAGGAGGGGACTCAGGTCCGCTTGGGGGACGAGGTGGCGGTCGTCGAGACGATCAAGGTTAACCTCAGCATCCCCTCGCCTGTGGCCGGCAAGGTCGTCGAAGTCAACGGCGAACTCTTGACCGCGCCCGAGCTCGTCAACCAGGACCCCTACGGAAAGGGCTGGCTGGCCGTCCTCGAAGTCGAGGACGGCGAAGCGGCGCCCGGAGCTTTGAAGACAGCGGCCGACTACCTGGCCCTGGCCAAGGTCCAGGCGGAGGCGGAGGTCCGGTGATGAGCGGAACGCGGCGCAAGATTTCCGTCGTCCCTTGCAGCGGAATCGGGAAAAGCCTCGGGGCCGCGGCCCGCGAAGCGGCCTTTATCCTCGCCGAGGACCTTCGCCCCGATAAAACGAAAATCGTCGCCCTTGCCCTCCTTGTCCTGGGGGACGAAGACGCACGGCGCGAAGTCGCGGGCGGCGAGGCCGTCGCCATCGACGGCTGTAAGCTCGAGTGCGCCGCCAAGGGCCTGGCCTGCTCCGGCGCCGCCAACGTGCACAAGCTCGCGGTCTTCGATGTCGTCCGGCGCCATCGCGGACTCAAGCCCGAGGGAGTCTGCGACCTCAACGAGGATGGCCTGAGGCTGGCCCGGGCGACGGCCGATGAGGCCGCGAAGATCGTCGATGATGTCGACGCGGGGGGCGGCCATGCCTGATCTGCCGAGAAATAAAGTCGGCCTGATCGCCTGCTCCGGCGAGGAGCTCCCCGAGGGCACAGTGACCCGCAGAGCCGTCCGGAAAGTGCTCGAGACGCTCCGGCCGGACGACACCGTGACGTTGTGCCTGCCGCTATTCCTTGCGGGAGGCGAAGGGGAACGAGCCTTCGCCCGATATTATCCGACCATCGCCGTCGACGGGTGCGATAAACGGTGCGCCGCCCTGGCCACGGAAAAGTACAGCGCGAAGCCAGCCGCGAGCGTTGTCGTGACGGCGGTCGCCAAGGAAAGCGGCTGCGGGGCGATCGGCACGGCCAGGCGGCTCGACGAGTCCGGGATGCGGCTGGCCGAGACTGTCGCCGAGAAGATCGTTGAGGAAACGGACCGGCTGTTGAAGAGAAAGCCCAAGGACGCTGGGCGCGCGGCCGGCCGGGAGAAGCTCTGATGGCCAAAACCGAACTCTACGAAACCTCCGTTGCCTGGACGGGCGGCCACCGAGGACGTCTGAAGCTCGGCACCGGCCCGGAGATGGACTTCTCCGCGCCGCCGGCTTCGCACGGCGAGGCAGGGGTCCTCACCCCTGAGGACGCGTTCGTCGGCGCGGTCAACACCTGCGTCATGCTGATGTTCATCTGGGCGGCCGAACGCTTCCGGCTGAACCTCGTTTCCTATGAATGCCGGGCCGAGGGGACGAAGCTCATTGAATTGGACCGGACGGAGATTTTTGCCCGGGTCGTCTTGAAACCCCGGATCACCGTGCGCGCCGGGAACGAACTCCCCGAAGCCGTCGAAAGGCGGGTCCGCCGGGCGCTCGAATCTGCGCAAAAATACAGCCTCGTCGCCAACTCCGTCAAGAGCAAAGTCATCATCGAACCGAAAATCGTGATCGCCTGAAGAAAATCGCCGTGAAGGTGAGCCCGCGGGAAAGGAGATACTCATGACACCCGGAAACCCAAGACTCAAGTTCCTCGACAGATACCTGACCCTGTGGATCTTCCTGGCCATGGCCATCGGCGTCGGTCTCGGTTACCTCGTCCCGGCGGTGGTCGGCTTCATCAATAAGTTCCAGTCGGGAACGACCAACATCCCCATCGCCATCGGGCTCATCCTGATGATGTATCCGCCCCTGGCCAAGGTCAAATACGAGGAGCTCGGGGACGTTTTCAAGAACGTCAAGGTCCTGACGCTGTCCCTCGTCCAGAACTGGGTCATCGGGCCGCTCCTGATGTTCGCCCTGGCCGTCATTTTCCTCCGCGACAAGCCCGAATACATGTACGGCCTGATCTTGATCGGCCTGGCCCGCTGCATCGCCATGGTCATCGTCTGGAACGACCTGGCCCAGGGGGACAGGGAATACGCGGCCGGACTCGTCGCCTTCAATTCGATCTTCCAGGTCCTGTTTTTCTCCGTTTACGCCTATATCTTCATCACCGTCTTCCCGGCCTGGCTCGGCCTCAAGGGGACGGCGGTCAATATCACCATGCGCCAGATCGCCGAGAGCGTCTTCATCTATCTCGGCATCCCGTTCCTGGCCGGGCTCATCACGCGCTTCAGCCTGCTCAAGCTCAAGGGGCGGACTTGGTACGATACGAAGTTCATCCCGCGCATCAGCCCCATCACCCTCATCGCGCTCCTCTTTACCATCGTCGTCATGTTCTCGCTCAAGGGCGAGTTCATCGTCAAGATCCCGCTTGACGTCCTGCGCATCGCCGTGCCGCTGCTCATCTATTTCGTGGTCATGTTCCTCGTTTCGTTCTTCTTGAGCCGCAAGGCGGGCGCGGATTATCCCAAAGCGGCGACGCTCTCGTTCACAGCGGCCAGCAACAACTTCGAGCTAGCCATTGCCGTAGCCGTGGCCGTCTTCGGCATCAACTCGGGGGAGGCCTTTGCCGCGGTCATCGGCCCGCTCGTCGAGGTCCCGGTCATGATCGGCCTGGTCAACGTGGCGCTCTATTTCAAGCGGAGATATTTTTCCCCGTCAAGTTGATTTCTCCGCCCGATTGTGAATAATGAATTCGGGTCGCGGGGGAGCTCCGAATCGTCCCGGAGCTGAGAACCGCGGGCGAGCCGCGGGACCCTTTGAACCTGACCAGGTTTATGCCTGCGGAGAGAGACCATGAGCGAAGACAAGCTTCCCGAACTCGGTAAGATCCACCCCGCCTTTTTCGACCGGGTCATCTATCCGAAGCTCGGCGCCGCGAGCCGCGACGTCGTCATCGGACCGCGCCATGGCGTGGACTACGGCGTCATCCGCGTCGGCGGCCGGTACATGGCCTTTTCCACCGACCCCTTTTTCATCGTTCCGTCCTTCGGCTTTTCCAAGGCCGCTTGGTTCGGCTTCCATATCGTCTTCTGCGACGTTGCCGTTTCCGGGCTCGCGCCCCGCTACCTGACGATCGACCTGAACCTCCCGCCCGAGATCAAGGAGTCTGAGCTCGAGGAGATGTGGGAGGCGGTCCACGCCGAGGCCAAAAAGTACGGGATTAGCGTTATTACCGGGCACACGGCGCGGTATACAGGGTGTAACTATCCCATGGTCGGCGGGGCGACGTCGATCGCCGTCGGGGGCAAGCGCGATCTCCGCGGCCCTGACCGGGTTAAAAAGGGGGACCGCATCGTCATCACCAAGGGTCCGGCCATCGAAACAACGGGGCTCCTGGCCGTTCTTTTCCCGGAGAAGTTCATCGCCGCGGGAGGCGCGGCCTTCCAGAAAGAGGCGGCCGCGGTCTTCTCCCAGATGACGGTCATGGAGGATTGCGCCGTCGCCCGCAAGTTCCGCGGTGTCCACGTCATGCACGACGCCACGGAGTGCGGCGTCTGGGGAGGGCTGTACGAGATGGCCCGGGCGGGCGGCTACGGCCTCCGGGTCGAGGAAGAAGCCATCCCCATCCAGCCCGTGATCCGTAAGACGGCCGACCTCTTCCGCTTCGACCCCCTTTCGGCCATCAGCGAAGGCACGCTGATAGCCATGGTGGACCGGAAGGACACGGACGGCCTGATGGGCGCCTTGCAGGACCAGGGGATCCCCGCGGCGGTCGCCGGCGAAGTCGTCGCAGCCGAGGAGGGCATGAAGATCATCGGACGGTCGGGCGAGCGGGTCCTCGAACACCCCAAGGTCGACCCCTACTGGATTCTGGCCGCCGAATTTTCCAAGTGACGATTGAGAACTCATCCGGAAAAACGATAAGATAGGCCGGCGAAGAGACCGAACGTGGAAGACATCAGCCGGGGCGTCCGTTCCTTTACCGCCGGCACGGCGGTGAGCCGGGTCCTGGGGCTTGCCCGCGAGTCCGTCTTCGCCCGTCTCTTCGGCGTCGGGGCGGCGACGGACGCCTTCAACGTGGCCTTCCGTGTCCCCAACCTCCTGCGCGACCTCTTCGCCGAGACCGCCCTCTCAGCGGCTTTCGTCCCCGTCCTCACGGCCGAAAAGGCCAAGGGCAAGGAGGCCCAGAACCGGCTGGCCTCGAACATCTTCAACGTCCTCTTCGTGGTGACGGGTGTCGTATCGATTGCCGGGCTCCTCCTCGCCCCCTATCTCGCTAAGGCCATCGCCTTCGGTTTCGGCCGCGTGCCGGGCAAGATCGACCTCACGGCCCAGCTGACCGCCGTCCTTTTCCCCTTCCTGCTCTTCATCAGCCTGGGCGCCTGGGCCATGAGCTATCTGAACACGGAAAGGTCGTTCTTTGTGCCGTCGGTCACCCCGGCCCTGTTCAACGTGTTTTCGATCCTCGTCCCGGTCCTGACCTATGGCTGGTACGTGTCGCGCGGCAAGGAGCCCATCTTCGGCATGGCCGTGGGCGTCCTCATCGGCGGGCTGATGCAGTTCCTCGTCCAGGTGCCCCTCCTCCGGCGCAAGGGGTTCCGCTGGAGTCCCCTCTTGAGCTTCCGCGACCCGGAATTCCGGCGGGTCATGGCCCTGTTCGTCCCGGTCGCGATCGGCCTTGCGGGCACGCGAATCAATGTCCTGGTCAACACGATCCTCGTGACCCCGCTGGCCGAGGGAAGCGTGAGCTGGCTCAACTACGCCTTCCGGGTCATGCACCTGCCTCTCGGGCTCTTCGGCATCGCCGTCGGGACGGTCGCCCTGCCCTCGCTCTCGAAGCTTGTCCTCGAGAACGACACCGCGGCAGTCCGTTCGACGCTCACCGACTCCTTGAAAATGGTCCTCTTCCTGACCGTGCCGACATCGGCCCTGATCGCGTTCCTTGCCGTGCCGATCACCCGGGCGATCTACGAGCGGGGACGTTTCACGATGGCGGACACGATGGCCACGGCCGGGGCCCTCGTCCTCTACACGCTGGGCATCCCGTTCATGTCCGCTCTGCGGAACGTGGCCGCGGTCTTCTATGCTTACAAGGACGCCAAGACGCCGATGTACGCGAGCTTCTGCTCGATCGGCCTCAACCTCGTCCTCAACGCGACGCTGATGTGGGTCCTGGGATTCATGGCCTTCCCGCTTTCGACGACCCTGGCCGCGGTCCTGAATGTCGGGATTCTCGTCGCTCTCCTGCCACGCAAGGTCGGCCATGTCGAGTTCGGACCGCTAGCGAGGTATGCCGGAGCGCTCGCCGTCGCTTCTGCGGCAGGGGGCGCGGCCGCCTGGCTGGGAAATCGCGCCATCGCCGGCGAAATAGGGACATCCTTCTTGGCGACGGCGGTGAGCATCGTAGTCTGCGGCCTCCTCGGGCTGGCCATCTTCTATACGGGATCGCGCCTTCTCGGCCTCACCGAAACCCGCGACTACCTCCGCCGCTTCCTCCGCCGATAGAGACCGGAAGGGGTCAAACCTATTTTTTACGCATTTTTGCGTAAAAAATAGGTTTGACCCCTTCTCGTTGTATAATGACCGGACATGAAGACGACGGACACGGCACCGGCCTCCGATAGATCCCTCCAGCGGACGGCCCTGGCCGTCTCAATGGTTTCCTCGTTCCTAACCCCGTTCATGGCTTCGGGCATCAACGTAGCCATGCCCTTCGTCGGCAGGGAGTTCGGACTGAGCGCCGTCGCCCTTGGCTGGGTCGTCACGGCCTACATGCTGGCCGCGGCCATGTTCCTCGTGCCCTTCGGCCGTTTGGCCGACCTCGTCGGTCGGAAGAAGATTTTCGCCCTGGGCATCGGCGTCAACATCGCCGGGACGGCTACGGCCGCCCTGGCCCCGTCCGTCTTTTTCCTCATCCTCGGCCGCGTCATCCAGGGGATCGGCGGGGCCATGATCTTCGGTACGGGTGTGGCTATCCTGACCTCAGTCTACCCGCCGGGAGAACGCGGCCACGCCCTGGGTCTGAATACGGCGGCCGTCTACACCGGCCTTTCGCTCGGCCCCGTTCTGGGCGGCTTTCTCGTCCATGCCTGGGGTTGGCGGAGCGTGTTATGGGCGACGGTCCCCATCGCCGCCGCGGCCCTGGGGCTCACCCTCGTCCGGCTCAAAGGCGAGTGGGCTGAAGCCCGCGGCGAAGGGTTCGACTTCCAGGGTTCCATTATTTTCGGCTCCGGGCTCGTTGCCCTGATGTACGGATTCTCGCGCCTGCCCTCCGTCCTCGGCTTCGCGCTCACCGGCGCGGGCCTCCTGGCCCTGGTCGGCTTTGTCCTGTTCGAGCTCCGGGCCCGGACGCCACTCCTCGACCTCCGCCTTTTCGGGAAAAACCGGATATTCGCCTTCTCCAACCTGGCCGCCCTCATCAACTACAGCGCTACGTCGGCCGTCGCCTTCCTGATGAGCCTCTACCTCCAGTACGTCAAGGGCCTGCCGCCGCAAAAAGCGGGCCTCGTCCTGGTCGCCCAGCCGATCGTCATGGCCCTCGCCTCGCCCTTCGCCGGGAAGCTCTCGGACCGCTCCGAGCCGCGCGTCATCGCTTCGCTCGGCATGGCCCTCTCGGCCGCCGGCCTCGTCCTTTTCTCGTTCCTCCGGAGCGCGACCGGTTTCGGCTTCATCGTCGGGAGCCTCGTCTGCCTCGGGCTCGGCTTCGGGCTCTTCTCCTCGCCGAACACGAACGCCGTCATGGGCTCGGTCGAGAAGCGGCACCTCGGCATCGCCTCGGCCGCGCTCGGGACCATGCGCCTCTCCGGCCAGATGCTGAGCGCCGGGATCACGATGATGATCTTCGCCCTGGTCATGGGCCGGGCGCCCATCCAGCCGTCCGTCTACCCGCAGTTCCTCCGCAGCGTCCGCATCGCCTTCGTTTTTTACGCCCTTCTCTGCGTCGCGGGGATCTTCGCCTCGCTCGCCCGCGGCAACCGGGACCGGACGGCCTAGGCTTAACGTCAGCTCCCGCGCGCCGACAGCGGGGGGGCCCCGGCCTTGCCAGGACCGGGACTGCCGGTTTCCAGCACCGGCACTGCAAAGCCGGTGGGAAGCCCGGCCCCGGGCTTGCCCGGGGGTCCACTTCCGCCGCGAAGGCTCGTCCCTTGACGCACCGGCGAAGGTTCGACTTGTCAAAAGCTCCGTCCTCTGGATAGAATGAAGGCCGGCACCGTCTGAGGATGATTGAGGAGGAACGATGAGCCTGTCCCGCAAAGGATTCCTGAAAATGCTCGGCCTGGGGGCCCTGGCCGCCGGCTCGAAGGCCTACGGCCTTCCCTCCAAGACGCTTGAGGACGCCCGCGCCGCCGCGAAAAAGCTCAAGATCACGGACGTCGAGATCTTCCTCTTCGACATCCCGCTCACGTCCCCGTTCCGGATCGCCATCGGCGAGATGAAGGCGGCCAACGACCTGCTCATCCGCATCCACACCGACCAGGGGATCGTCGGCCTCGGCGAGGCCTGTCCGTTCCCGCCCATCACCGGCGAGACCCAGGCGACAAACGCCGCCGCGGCCCGCAACATCCGGGACATGCTCATCGGCAAGGACCCGCTGGCGATCGACGGCCTCCTCCGCGAGATCGGGCCCCTCGTCCACTCCAACCCGAGCGCCGTCGCCGCCTTCGACATGGCCCTCCACGACATCCTGGGCAAGTTCGCCGGCCTGCCGCTCTTCCGGCTTCTCGGCGGAACGAAGAACACCTTCGAAACCGACATCACGACGAGCCTCGACACGCTGGAGAACATGACGGCCGAGTCCAAGAAGTACGCCGACATGGGCTACAAGACGCTCAAGGTCAAGGTCGGGCTCGACCCGGACGAGGACTTCGCCCGGCTTTCGGCCATCCGCGCCGCCGTCGGCCGCGGCGTGGCCATCCGCATCGACGCCAACCAGGGCTGGACCGTGCCCCAGGCCGTCTACGCCCTGCGCAAGATGGAGCCGCTCGCGATCCAGTTCTGCGAACAGCCCGTCCTTGCCTCGGACACGGCCGGCCTCAAGGCCGTTCGGGCCCAGAGCCCCATCGCCATCATGGCCGACGAAGCCTTGTTCGGGCCGGCCGACGCCATCAAGCTCATCCGGGCCGAGGCCTGCGACACGTTCAACATCAAGGTCATGAAGGCCGGCGGCCTCCTCAACGCCATCCGCATCGCCCATATCGCCGATGCCGCCAACATGCGCTGCATGGCCGGCTGCATGCTCGAGTCGAAGCTGGCGCTGACCGCCGCAGCCCACGTCGTCGCCTCGCAGGCGAACATCGTCTACGCCGACCTCGATGGGAATTCCGAGCACGTGACCGACCCCATCATCGACGGGATCACCGTCAAGGCGGGGGTGCTCACGCTCCCCGAGAAACCGGGCCTCGGCTGCGACGTCGACCCGGCTTTCGTGAAGAAGCTGAAAAAAGTCTGACCGGCCATCGACGCCGGGGGAACGGAGAACGATCATGGACCGGAAGGTCAACTGGGGCATCCTGGGGTGCGCGGGGATCGCCGAGAAGGCTTTCATCCCGGCCGTCAGGGAATCGCGAAATGGAGTCCTGGCAGGCATCGCGGCCAGGGACGAAGCCCGGGCGAAGGCGTGGGCGGGCCGGTTCGGATTCCTGAAGTCCCACCGGACCTATCAGGAACTCATCGAGGACCCGGCCATCGACGCGATCTACAACCCCCTCCCGAACGACCTCCACGCCGAGTGGTCTATCCGCGCGATACGGGCCGGGAAACACGTCCTCTGCGAGAAGCCCATGGCCATGAACGCCCCCGAAGTGCGGGCGATGATCGCCGCGGCGGAATCGGCCGGTGTCCTGCTGATGGAAGGCTTCATGTACAAGTTCCACCCCCAGATGGAGAAGACCCTCGCGCTCATCCGGGAGGGACGGATCGGTGAGGTCCGGGCCGTCCATACTTCGTTCACGTTCCAGTTCGAGCGCGACGGCGCGAACTACCGCTGGTTTCCGAAGATGGGGGGCGGAGCCCTCTACGACGTGGGATGCTACACGCTGAGTGCGGCGCGCCTTGTCTTCGGCGCGGAGCCCGCTTCCGTGTTCGCCCGGGCCAGGGTCGACCTCGCGACGGGCGTGGACATGACGACGGCCGCGATCCTCGAGTTCCCCGGGGGCCGCTTCGCGCAATGCGACTCGAGCTTCGAATCGCACTTCCAGAGCCGGCTTCTCGTCGTCGGGAGCGAGGGGACGCTTACCCTTGACCGCGCTTTTTCGGCTAAGGATTTCGATGTCTCGATCGAGATCATCCGGGGTGACACGAAAGAGACGGTCCGTATCCCGCAGGCCAATATGTTCACCCTGATGGCCGAACACTTCGGCGACGCCGTGCTCGAAAAAAAGCCGCTCCGCTATCCCGCCGGCGACGCCCTCGACAACATGCATGTCATCGACGCCTGCTTCGAATCCATCCGGACCGGGCGGGCCGTCGAAATCCCCAACAATATCCATCAAAGAGGAGTCGTGTCATGAAGTCGGCAAAAGCCCTAACCTTTTTGGTCGGCCTTCTCGTTCTCGCCGCCTGCTCGACCTACAAGGCGAAGCCCCAGCTGCACTACTACCACGGCCAGAACGTCCCCGAGGGATACATCACCATCCTTCGGGCGTCGGCGGGGGAGATCGAATTCCTGATCCGGGTCGAGTTCACCGAAAAGCAGCTCTACCACCTCGTGCTCGAAGGCGACAACCCGGTGGCCGAAGGCTGGTTTTCCACTCTCCGGGCCGGCAGCCAAGCCTACCGCGTGACCCTGAAGCCCAGCGAGGGGTTGGCCTTCGAGCCCGGCAAGACCTACCGCCTCTGCATCGGACAGCAGAACCCGCAGGCGGTCCAGATGACCTCGAGCAACTACGAGTGCTTAATCGATTATACGTTCGTATTCCAGGAGAAGTCCTGACGGACCGCCGCCCCCGCCGGGGGCGCCGGCCGTTCCAGTCCGTGGATTTTTTGTCCCGACATGCTCTTTGAATGCCGATCTTTGTGGCTGTTCGTGGTTATTGACTGTGCCACCCGGCCGGCGATACAGTATCGGCATGGATAGGCGGGGGGATTCATCGTCAGGAGCTGGAATTCAGCTCGCTCGGAAAAAGCAAATTCTTATATTGCTCCTCGGCGCTCTCCTCGTGGCGCCGGCCGCCTCCTCCGGCGAAAAGGGCCAGAAGCAGAAGCTTCCGGAAAATTACAAGAAATGGCTCGACGAGGAGGTCGCCTACATCATCGTGCCCATGGAAAGGGACGTCTTCCTCAAGCTCCAGACCGACCGGGAGCGCGACCTGTTCATCGAGGCCTTCTGGAAACAGCGCGATTCGACTCCCGGGAGCGCGGAGAACGAATTCAAGACCGAGCACTTCCGCCGTATCGCCTACGCCAACCGCTATCTCGGCCGGGACGCGCCGCGCCCGGGATGGAAGACGGACCGGGGCCGCATCTACATCATCCTGGGAGAAGCGCGGGACATCCAGAGGTTCGAGGGGAAATCCTCGACCTACGACGCCGAGGTCTGGTTCTACGAGGGGAAAACGGAAATGGGGCTGCCGGCGGGCTTCAACCTCGTCTTTTTCAAGGAAGGCGGCCACGGCGAGTTCAAGCTCTACAGCCCGGTCGGAAACGGGCCCCAAGCCCTGCTGGCGGGCTATTTCGGCGGCCCGGATTATCAGAGGGCCTACGAGAAGCTGCGGGAGGTCGAGCCGAACCTGGCCGCCGTCTCGCTCTCCCTCGTCCCCGGCGAAACCGGGACCGTCTACGGCCGGCCGTCGATGTCCTCCGACCTCCTCATTCAGCGCATTGAATCCGCGCCGGCCCGCGGCGTCGAAGCCAAGTACGCCCAGAAATTCCTCCAGTACAAGGACCTCGTCGAGGTCGAATATACCGCCAATTATCTCGACAGCGACAGCCTCATCAAGGTCTTCCGCGACCCTTCGGGCCTCACCTTCGTCCACTACGCCGTCGAGCCCCGGCGGCTGTCCGTGAACCAGTACGAGAACAAGTACTACACGACGCTCAAGGTCAACGGACGGGTCACGACAGCCGACGGCCGCCTCGTCCACCAGTTCGACAAGACCGTTTCCTTGGACATGACTGCCGAGCAGATGAGAGAGGCGAGCGGGGCGCCCTTCGATTTCCAGGACCTCTTCCCCCTCCTCGGAGGGGATTATACGCTGTCCCTCCTCGTCAAGAACGAGGCTTCGAAGGAGTTCACGTCCGTCGAGCAGGCCCTGCGTATCCCCCAGGGCGGAGCGGCCGTCCAGCTGACCCAGCCGCTCCTCGGCTACAAGGTCGTCCGACTGGAGCCGGGCCAGCGCAGGATGAAGGCCTTCCGCGTCGGCCCCTTCCAGATCTACTGCCAACCGAACCGGGTCTTCACGCGCCAGGAAACACTGGCCGTCGTCTTCCAGCTCAACAACCTGGCCGACGGGATCGCAGCCGGCGGCGAGGTCAGGATCGAATTCCTCAAGGACGGCCAGCCCTTCCGGGACATCCGGCGCAAGCCCTCGGATTACCCCGGACTGCCCAACGTCCTCGAGGAGGTTTCCCTCGCCGACTTCCCGCCCGCCCATTACACGGTCCGCGTCTCGGTCGCGAACGCCGGCGCCGAGATCGTGTCGGCCGCCGAGGAGTTCGACCTGTCCTTCGCCGAATCCGTTCCCCGGCCCTGGTTCTCGTCCCGGATCCTGCCCGAAGCGGGGGACCCCGTCTACACGGAAATCTTGGGCGCCCAGCTCTTCAACCTCGGCCGCTTCGACGAGGCGCGCGTGTTCCTGGAGCGGGCCTTTCAGAAGAAGCCGGATTCGGAGGACACGGCGACGAACCTGGCCCGGGTGTATCTCGCGCTCGAGAACCCGCCGGCCGTCGTCAAGACACTGGCCCCTTTCATGACACCGGAAAAAACGGGGAAGTACGACACCTACCTCCTCGCCGCGGAGGCGCTGAAAAGGATGGGCGAGCTCGGCCGGGCCGTCGAGCTCCTCGACAAGGCCGTCGTCCACTACGGCGTCAACGCCGTCCTCTTGAATTCGATCGGGGAGTGCTACGAGGGCTTGGGAAAGACCAAGGAGGCGCTGGCGGCCTTCGAGAAGTCGCTCGAGCTCAGCCCGGACCAACCCGAGGTGCGGAAAAAGGTCGAGGAGCTGAAAAAGAAAAGTCCGCGCTAGGACTTCGCGGCTTCCTGCCCGGCGCCGGTCAGGCCTTACCCTTCGCCGGCTTATCCCCGGCAAAGGCTTCCTCGCGCGCGTAGACGACACCCACCTGCCGTAGCATCGCCTGAACTTCGGCCTCCGGGATCTCCGACTTGACTTCGGCCGTGACGTCACGGCCGACGAAGAGCCGCTGGTTGAGCTCCTCGATGAGCGCGGTGATGCGGATGTAGACCTTGGCCGGGGCCTTGTCCAGGACGACGGTCACGCGGTTCTCGCGGATGACGACGAGCCGGACCTCCGAGAACTTGCCCATCTTCTTCGAGAACGTGGCCAGGAGCCGCTTTTTCCGGTTACGGACGAAGCGGTAGAAGAAGAGGACCATGAAGGCCGGCCCGATCAACCCACCCCAGTTGAAGTTGACGGAGACCAGGATGACGGTCACGGCGACGGCCCCGGCGAGGACGGCCAGCCCCTTGTAGCCGCCCGGGAAGGACGTGCGCAGCCACGCGGCCCAGGTGCGGAAGCGCTCTACGGCGAGGAGTCCGGAGCCGGCATTCGTGCCGGATTCGATGTCGTGCTTCAGCCGCCGCAGGTCCACGGCCAGGGCGTGGGCGTCGGGATAGCGGTCGTCCGGGTTCTTCCGGAGACAGCGGAAAACGATGCGGTGGAGCTCGGGCGTGAGGCTGCGGCGGACGATGGTCACCGGCCGCGCCTCTTCATAGGCGATGGCGTGCATCGTGTCGAGGGGCGTCTCGCCCTTGAACGGGAGCTCGGCCGTGACCATCTCGTAGAGGACGGTGCCGAGGGAGAAGATGTCGCTGCGGCGGTCGAGCTCTTTCCCCCGGGCCTGCTCCGGGCTCATGTAGCTGAGCGTGCCCATGATCGCACCGGGCATGGTGTGAGCCCGCCCGCGGGTCAGGGTCCGGTCGAGGTCAGCGGGCGCCGCGGGCTCTTCGACGCCGGGCTCGACGAGCTTGGCCAGCCCGAAATCGAGGAGCTTAGCGTGGCCGTCCCGGGTGACCATGATGTTGTCGGACTTGATGTCGCGGTGGAGGATGCCGGCATCGTGCGCCTTGGCCAGGCCCTCGGCGACCTGGAGGGCGATCTCGATCGCCCCCAGGAGGTCGAGCTCGCCGTCGGCGATGAGCTTGCTGACGGTCCGGCCGTCGACGTATTCCATGGCGATGAACAGGTTCCCGTCGACTTCGTCGATGTCGTAGACCTGGGCGATGGCCGGATGGGAGATGGCCGCGGCGGACCGGGCCTCGAGGAGGAGGCGGCTCCGTCTCTCGGGGTTGGCGATGAGTCCGGGCGTGATCGTCTTGAGGGCCACCAGACGGTCGAGGCGGGTGTCCCGGGCCCGGTAGACGACCCCCATGCCGCCCTTGCCGAGCTGGGCTTCGATCCGGTAATGCTTGAGAGTTGTTCCGACCATGACTTTTATCACAAAATATCATACGCGGGGACGGGGGTCAATCGTTCCGTGGGGCGCGCGGCTGCCGTCCGAGGCATGAGAACGAATTCCGGGACATGAACGAAATCTCTTGAATTCGTATCGTGTCCCATGGAATTCGTCGATCAGGAATCGCGGGGCTCACGGTTGAAATGGGGCCGCTTTTGGGATAAAAGAGAGGAACTTGCTCCTCGTGGAGGCGATCATGAGAATATCCGTACGGAATACAACCCTCGCCGTCCTCGTCCTCGCCCTGGCGTTCGGCACCTTCGCCTGCAGGAAGGATGCCGGCGGGCCGGCGGGGACCGCGGCGGACAAAGGAGGCCACATGCTCGAAGTCAAGAGAGAGCTTTTAGGGCATCTCGCCGACGGCGCGGCCGTCGATATCTACACGCTGACCAACAAGGCCTCCGGGATCGAAGCCCGGGTCATGACCTACGGGGCGACCCTTGTTTCCCTACGCCTGCCGGACCGCAAGGGCGAGTTCGCGGACGTCAACCTCGGCTTCGACAACCTCGAGGGATACCTCGGGACGCACCCGTATTTCGGGGTCATCGTCGGCCGGTACGCCAATCGGATCGCCAAGGGCCGGTTCAGCCTCGACGGCGTCGAATACACGCTGGCCCGGAACAACAACGGCAACAGCCTGCACGGCGGGCTCAAGGGCTTCGACAAGGTCGTCTGGAAAGCCGAGCCGGTCCAGTCGGCCGACCGCGTGGGTGTCAAGCTGACCTATCTCAGCAAGGACATGGAAGAGGGCTATCCCGGCAATCTCTCGGTCACGGTCGTCTATACACTGACGAACGCCGACGAGCTCAGCATCGGCTACGAGGCCGAGACCGACAAGAAGACGCCCGTGAACCTGACCAATCACGCCTACTGGAATCTCAAGGGGGAGGGGAACGGCGATGTCCTCGGCCACGTGCTCCGGCTCGAGGCCGACTCGTACACGGCGGTCGATTCGGCGGCCAACCTCATCCCGACCGGCGAGATCTCGAGCGTGGCCGGGACGCCATTCGATTTCACGGCGCCCTACGCGATCGGCGAGCGGATCGCCCAGGTCGAAGGCGGCTACGACCACAACTTCGTTCTCCGCGGCGGCGGCGCACTTGCCTTAGCCGCGCGGGTCGAGGAGCCGGAGAGCGGGCGGGCGATGGAGATCTATACCGACCAACCGGCCATCCAGCTCTACACGGGCAATTTCCTCGACGGGACGGTCGTCGGCAAGGGCGGCAAGGCCTACCAGAAGCACTATGCCTTCTGTCTCGAGACCCAGCATTTCCCCGATTCGCCGAACCACCCCAACTTCCCCTCGACCATCCTCGAGCCGGGGCAGAAATACCGCACCGTCACCGTGCACAAGTTCTTCGCGAAATAAAACGGGGCGGACCAGACCCCATCCATGGCCTTACGGCTGCCACCGGACAAGAGCAAAAAATAAAAAGTGAACCAACATTGACTTTCGTAACCAAATAGGTTACACATGTAACCAAAAGGAGAACAATAATCGGTTACGTTGCGCCGGCTAAAATTCTTTTTGGGAAAACACGCCGGGCTGTTCTTTCTCTGCTTTTTACCCATACTGATGAAACATTTTACCTGCGCCAGATTGTCCGTGACAGCGGCTATGGGCTAGGCCCGGTCCAGAGGGAGCTCAAACTCCTTTCCGACGCCGGACTCATCCTGCGCACGGTCCGCGGTCGACAGGTCTATTTTCAGGCCAACCCAGACTCGCCCATCTTCCCCGAACTTAAAAGCCTGATCGTTAAGACAGCTGGCATCGGGGACACATTACGCAACGCCTTATCGCCGATAAAGAGTCATATCAAGATTGCTTTTGTTTATGGTTCGATAGCGCGAGGAGAAGAAAAACATAGAAGCGATATCGATCTCTTGATTATAGGCGAGGTGTCGTTTTCGGATGTCGTGATAAATCTCCAAGCGTCCCAGAAAATCCTTGGCCGGGAGGTAAACCCGACTGTATATTCGAGCGTCGAATTTCGTTCCAAGCTGAGAGAAAACCACCATTTCGTGACGTCTGTCATTAATGGCCCCAAGATTTATCTGATCGGGGGTGACAATGAGCTTGGGCGATTGGCTGAGAAACGGATGGCTCGGCGCGCATAAAACCAGCCCAAAGGAGATATTTGATCTCCTGGGCCTGGCCGACCGGGATCTCCGGGAATGCCAAACCGGGGGCCTGGGTCCCGATTGGCGCCTGGCCATTGCTTACAATTCCGCCCTACAATCGGCCACGACCGCCCTCGCCGCCGCCGGATACCGGGCCGCAAGAGACAGCCATCACTATCGAGTTATTCAATCTCTCGCTTTTACGATCGGCGCGGGGGAGGACCTCATCGCCAAGCTCGACGCTTTCCGCAAGAAACGGAACATCAGCGATTATGAGCTTTCGGGCTCCGTTTCAGACCAGGAAGCCCAGGAGATGTTGGCTATCGCCACAACCCTTAGGAAAGTGGTTGGGGGATGGCTTAAGGAAAACTATCCCGAGCTTGTTTCTAATGTTTTTCCGGCACGACCTCGAGCCAATAGCCGTCGGGGTCCTCGATGAAGCAAATCCCCATCGCCGGATTCTCGTAGCAGACGACACCCCTCTCTTTATGCTTGGCGCATGCGGCGGCATAGTCGTCGACACTCCCGTCCTTGGCTTCGTGACGTCGGACTTCCTCGAGGCCGAGCGCGGACTTATAAAACATCAGGCTTTTCTCGAGATCCAGGACGTTGATGTTGTTGTGGGCGAATGTGAACTTCATGGAAGCCTCCCGGAATAAGGATACCCGATACGCCGGAGCGCTTTCGAGGCTCAGCGGAAGAGTGAGGCAGCGAAGGGGGACCTAACCCCTTGGTAGGTGTCCCCCGAGCAGCACCGAGCCGATCCAGTTAGCGGAGGCTCGGCGTGATGAAGCCCTCGATGAACGCGGCGATGAGAAGAAGCGGCAGGACGACGAGGACGAACGAGCGGACGACGTTCCGGGCCAGGCTTTCGGGTTCGGCCGCCCGCTCCGGGTAGGTTTCGAGGAAGTTCGTCTGGTCCGGAGCCGGGGGCGGCTGGAACTGCGGTTGGCCTCGTTTCTTTCGCCACGTGGCGACGGCTTTCTTGGCCATCCCCGCTGAGAGATAGAGGCCGAGGCTCGTCGCATAGAGGACGGCGGTGAGCTCGAAAACACCATGGGGTAGGATCTGGGTCAGGACGAGCCGGGGGACGTCGAGGCCCTGGTGTTTCGTGACGGAGACGAGAAGGCCCAGGACGCCGCCGTTGAGGAGCGGGTCAAGGATGGGCAGGAAGAGGAAAGGGACGGCGCCCGCCGCTACGGCGACGACGGAGGCGCGGGCGTTGTGGTAGAAGAGAGTCAAGGCCAGGACGAGCGGCGAGCCCTGCAAGTCGATGTCTTTCAGCGCCCGGACGACGAATTCCAGGGCCTTCTTTTCCTGGTCCGGCCTAAGCATGAAATAGACGAAGCCGACGACAAAGCCAGCGCCCAGGGCCCGCGCGGCATACCTGAAATACTGCCTATAGTGCTTGCGCCAGGCGTCCCCTTCTTCGCGGTAAAGGCGGACGAGAAGACCCGGCGGCCGCTCAGACGCCAGCGGCGTTCCGTTCGGGCCCTGCGCAAGATCCGGATCGCTCATCGATTTCTCCCGGGGCTAAAGGCCGACGAACTCCCGCTCGATCTGTTCCAGGGTTTTTCCCTTGGTCTCCCGGACGCGGGTCCGGATGAAGATGAAACCGAAGACGCTCGTCCCGGCGTAGATCCAGAACGTCCCGGCCGGGCCGAGCCTCTTGTTGAGGAGCGGGAAGGTGTAGGTCAGGACGAAACAGGCCGACCAGAGGGAAACGGTCGAGACGGACATGGCCGCGCCCCGGATGCGGTTGGGGAAGATCTCGGAGAGAAGGACCCATGTCACCGGGGCGAGAGACAGGGCGTAGAGGGCCATGGCCACGACGACGAGGGCCAGGAGATGGACGCCGCGGCTGTGGACGGCGTAGCTCGCGCCGATGAGGCCGAAGACAACGGCCAGGCCCGCCGAGCCGGCCATCATCAGGGGCTTCCGGCCCAGCCTGTCGACGAGGCGGATGGCGATGAGGGTGAAGATCAGGTTGACCGTGCCGGTGATGACGATGTTGAAGAGGACGCCGCTCACGCCGTAGCCCGCGGCGGTGAAGATCTCCTCGGCGTAGTAAAAGATGACGTTGATGCCGCACCACTGCTGGTAGACGGCCAGGACGACGCCGACGACGAGGAGCTTGGCCAGGCCGGGCTCGAAGAGAGAGCGGAAGTGGACCTTCCGGATCTCGCCGCCGGCCAGGGTGTCGCGGATCTCGCCCAGAGCCTGTCCGGCGAAGCCGGTCCCGCCGACCCTGGCCAGAATCTTTTCGGCTTCCGCCTCTCGCCCGTTCTTGATCAGCCAGCGCGGGCTCTCCGGGATGAGGAACATCAGCAGGAAGAAGAGAAAAGCGGGCACGGCCTCGGCGCCGAACATCCAGCGCCAGCCGGCCTGTCCGTTCCAGGAGGCGAGGATATCGGCGGCCGTGGCCCCGGCCGGGACGGGCTCGGCGATGAGCCAGTTGACGAGCTGGGCGGCCAGGATGCCGATGACGATGGTCAGCTGGTTGACGGAGACGAACTTGCCGCGCATCGAAGCCGGCGAGAGCTCGGCGATGTACATGGGGGAGAGGTTCGAGGCCAGGCCGATGGCCACGCCTCCGAGGAGGCGGTTCCCGATGAAGAACGAGAAGCTCGGGGCCAGGGCGGTCAGGATGCCCGTCCCGGTGAAGAGGAATCCGGCCAGGATGAGGAGTCGCTTCCGGCCGAAGCGGTCGCTCAGCCCTCCTGAGACGAGCGACCCGACGAGACAACCGACGAGGGCGCTCGACATGGCCCAGCCGATCTGGGACGGCGTCGTCAATCCGAAGAATTTCTCGTAGAAGGGCTTGGCCCCGCCGATGACGACCCAATCGTAGCCGAAGAGAAGCCCGCCCATGGCCGAAACGAGTGTTGTCGTCCAGATAAAGCGCATGTTGAAGGCGGGGCGTTCGTTCATGGCGTCTCCTGGCAGTCCGGCGCCGGGCTCCTGTCGGGGCCGCCGGATGACCCTGGAAAGGGATTTTTATACCAAATCAGGGGAAAAGTGTAGAATTTTTATCAAAAAAGTGCTTGATTATGAGTCTGATATCTGATATATTACGACTAAATGGAGGGCAAAGAGGCCCGTATTAACTGGAGCCGCGGAGGACTTAGCGTGATAGGCAGGGTTTTCGACATCAAGCGCTACTCGATCCACGACGGGCCGGGCATCCGGACGACCGTCTTCCTCAAGGGCTGTTCCCTGCGCTGTCTCTGGTGCCACAATCCCGAAAGCGTCGACCCCGGACCCGAGCTCATGCACTGGCCGGGACGCTGCGCCCGTTGTTACTCGTGTATCAAAGCTTGCCACTTAGGCGCCATCACCAAGGACGCCGCCGGCGCCGTCGTCATCGATAGGAAGGCCTGCGACCTCTGCGGCAAGTGCGCCGAGGCCTGTCTCTATGACGCCATGCAGATGGTCGGCCGGGAGATGAGCGTCGAGGACGTCCTGGCCGAAGTCGAAAAGGACCGGGTTTTTTACGAGCAATCGGGCGGGGGTATGACGCTCTCCGGCGGCGACCCGTTCGTCCAGTCCGCGTTCGCCGAAGCGCTTCTCGACGGCTGCCATGCACACGGCATCCGCACGGCCGTGGACACCGCCGGGTTCTCCAAGAACGGCGTCCTCGGCCGCGTGGCCTCGAAGACCGGCCTCATCCTCTACGACCTGAAGTGCATGGACGACACCCGGCACAGGGAGTATACCGGCGTTTCGAACGTCCCCATCATCGACAACCTGAAACATCTGGCGGCGGGCCGGACCGAAGTCTGGGTCCGCATCCCGCTCGTCCTCGGCGTCAACGACGATGACGACAACATCCGGCGGACGATCGCCTTTCTCTCGTCCTTGAAAACCATTCTGCGGGTCGGCATCCTGCCTTACCATTCCGGCGGCTTGGAAAAGGCCCGCCGGATAGGCCAGGAATCACATTTCCGGAAATTCGAGACCCCTTCCGAAGAGCGGATCGCCGCCATCGAGGCCGCATTCCGGGGAGCGGGTTTCGAGGTCCGGCGCGGAGGGTGACCATGAACGAACGCATCACGAAGCTAAGGCGACAGACGCTCGAGGCCAAGCCGACGATCAGCGTCGAGCGGGCCCGGCTCGTCACCGAGTTCTACAAGAGACCCGAGACGCGCGGCCTGTCGACCCCGATGCAGCACGCCCTGGCCTTCAAGCACATCATGGAGAAAAAGAGCATCGTCTTCAACGACGGCGAGCTCATCGTCGGGGAACGCGGCCCGGCGCCCAAGGCGACATCGACATACCCCGAGGTCTGTATCCACTCCCTCCAGGACCTCCAGTACCTCAACGACCGGAAAAAGACCGCCTTCGCCTCGGACAAGGAAGCGCGGCGGCTCTACGCCGAGGAGATCATCCCCTTCTGGAAGGGCCATTCGCAGAGGGACCGCATCTTCTCCGAGATGACCAAGGAATGGATCGACGCCTACGAAGCCGGCGTCTTCACCGAGTTCATGGAACAGCGCGCACCCGGCCACACCGTCCTCGACGGCAAGATCTATAAAAAGGGCATGAACGATTTCAAGAAGGACATCGAAGCGGCCCTGGCCGGTCTAGACTTCATGAACGACCCTACGGCCTACGACAAGCAGGAAGAGCTCAAGGCCATGGCCGTGAGCGCCGACGCCATCATCGCTTTCGCCCGCCGTCATGCCGAGAAGGCGCTCGAACTGGCGAAAAACGAAAAAGACGCCGCCCGGAAGAAAGAGCTCAAAAGGATCGCCGAGGTCTGTGACCGGGTGCCGGCCAACGCGCCGCGCGATTTCTGGGAAGCCCTCCAGACCTATTGGTTCGTCCACCTGGGAGTCATCACCGAGTACAACACCTGGGACTCGTATAATCCCGGCCGGCTCGACCAGCACCTCTGGCCGTTCTACCAGAAAGGGCTGGCCGACGGCACACTGACGAAGGAAAGCGCCCGGGAGCTCCTCCAGGCCTTCTGGGTCAAGTTCAACAACCAGCCTTCGCCGCCAAAGGTAGGCGTTACGGCCGAGGAGAGCAGCACGTACACCGATTTCGCCCTGATCAACATCGGCGGCTTGAAGGAAGACGGTACCGACGGCGTCAACGAGTTGTCGTTCCTCATCCTCGACGTCATCGAGGAGATGCGCATCCTCCAGCCGAGCTCGATGGTCCAGGTCAGCGCCAAGGGTCCGGACGCGTTTCTCTTACGTGCGCTCAAGATCGTCAAGACCGGCTTCGGCCAGCCCTCGATCTTCAACACCGACGCCATCGTCCAGGAGCTCGTCCGGCAGGGCAAATCGGTCGTCGACGCCCGGAACGGCGGCGCCAGCGGCTGCGTCGAGTCCGGGGCCTTCGGCAAAGAGGCCTACATCCTGACCGGGTACTTCAACCTGCCCAAGGTCTTCGAGATCACCCTCGGAAACGGCGTCGACCCGAGGACGGGGAAGAGGATCGGTCTCGAGACGGGTGACCCGACGACGTTCAAGACGTTCGACGAGCTCTTCGAGGCCTTCCGGAAACAGATCCGGCACTTCGTCGACATCAAGGTCCGGGGCAGCAATGTCATCGAGAAGCTTTACGCCACTTACCTGCCCGCGCCGTTCCTTTCGGTTCTCGTCGACGACTGCGTCAAGAACGGCAAAGACTACCACGCCGGCGGCGCGCGCTACAACACGAACTACATCCAGGGCGTTGGCGTGGGCACGATTACCGACATCCTCAGCGCCATACAATACAACGTCTACGACAACGGCCACTTCACGATGAAAGAGCTCCTCGGCGCGCTGGAAAAGAATTTCGTCGGTTACGAGACGCTCCGCCAGCGCGTCCTCAACCGGACGCCCAAGTTCGGCAACGACGACGATTACGCCGATGGCCTGATGAAGCGGGTCTTCGAGGCCTACTTCGAGTCGGTCGACGGCCGGCCGACGCCGCGGGGCGGGTCTTACCGGATCAACCTCCTGCCGACGACGGCCCACATCTATTTCGGGAAGATGACCGGCGCCACGGCCGATGGCAGGCTGGTTGGCGACGCGGTCTCGGAAGGTGTTTCGCCGGTCCAGGGCGCCGACCGCAAGGGCCCGACGGCCGTCATCAAGTCGCTCGGCAAGATGGACCACGTCCGGACGGGCGGCACGCTCCTCAACCAGAAATTCACGCCTCAGCTCCTGGCCGACGACACCGGCCTCGCCGGGGTCAAGGACCTGGTGCGGTCCTACTTCCGGCTCATGGGCCACCACATCCAGTTCAACGTGGTCACGGCCGACCTCTTAAAGGAGGCGCAGGCCCAGCCCCAGAAGTACCGCGACCTCATCGTCCGCGTCGCCGGCTACAGCGACTACTTCGTCGACTGCAGCACCGAACTTCAGAACGAGATCATCCACCGCACCGAGCACCAGGAGATCTGAGGGACTTTCCCTCAAATTCACTTGGCCTTGGCCGCGGGAGCGTAAGACAGATCGGGCCTTGACAATGGTACTAATATATAGTACCGTTTATATATGCGCCTCTCGGGGGATAACATCAAGAAGCTCTGCGGGGCGCGGGAGCTGTCCCTCAACGCCCTCCTCAAGCGCGCAGGGGTTAGCAAGACCGCTTATTACCATTTGATCGATAAGAAGTCCGTCCTGCCCCGTTCCATCGAAACTTTGGCCCTCGCTCTCGGTGTCCGGCCCTTGGCCCTCCTCGAAGCAACCGACCGGAAATCAAACCGGGCGCTCCGTCTTCTCGAGGCGGTCGACCGGATCGCCGGGAGCGACCCGTCGATGGACCGGGACAACGTCCGCCACACGCTCCTTCTCCTCCAAGAGAAGCCGATCGACCGCCTGCGTAGGAGTCTTCTTCGTGCCCGAAAACTTGATCTTCAGCAATAAGGAAATCGCCTTCCTCCGGGAGCTCGAGCGGCAGAATGTCGACTTCATGCTCGTCGACGCGGCCGCCGCGGCCCTTCAAGGCGCGCCCGTGGTGACCCAGGACGTCGACCTATGGTTCGAAGACCTGAAAAACCCCGGCATCCAGGCGGCCCTCCGGAAGTCGGGCGGGATCATGGTCCCATCCTTCGGCCAGAATCCAGTCACGTTCGCCGGAGACGCCGTTAAGCTCTTCGATATCGTCCTGACGATGCCTGGCCTCGGGAGCTTCGCCGAAGAGAAAAAGAATTCGTTCACTGTCCGACTCGGATCGGTCAGAGTGAAAGTCCTCAACCTCGACCGGATCATCGCGAGCAAGGAGGCCATACGGCGGCCGAAAGACCTCGTCGTCCTTCCCGTTCTTCGTGATACGTTAAAGGCGCTCAGACAGAAAAAATTGAAAAAGATCGAGCCAAGAACCTCCAAGGGTCGAAAGGGATGAGAAGAGATGGTGAAAGAAGTCCAAACCGAGGTCGTGTTCAAGGGCGGGATGCGCTTCGACGGCAAGTCGGGCCGGGCCGGAACGCCCGTGGCCATCGATTTCACTCCGGAGGGCGAGGCGATCGACGGCTTTTCGCCCCTCGAACTTCTTCTGACGAGCCTGGCCGGCTGTAGCAGCCAGGTCGTCGTCGGGCTCTTGAAGCGGATGGGCCAGGAGGTCCGGGACCTCACGGTCCGCGCCCGCGGCGAGAAGCGGGAGATCCACCCGACCGTGCTCACCTCGGTCGAGCTCGAATTCGAATTCCGCGGCGGCCGGGTCGACGGCGCCTCGGTCGAGAAAGCCTTCGCCCTGTCCGAAGAACGCTTCTGTCCCGTCTGGGTCATGCTCAAGGCGAGCGTTCCCATTATGGCGAAGTATCGGCTCCATGCCGGCTGAAATCGGATTTGTGAAGGAGGCATCGATGTTTCCGGGTTTAAACTATGGAATCAATATCTGGGCCATCCTGGCCTGCGGAGTGGCGTCCCTGTTCATCGGTTTCATCTGGTACGGGCCCCTGTTCGGGAAAGCCTGGGCGGGCTGCACCGGCTGGACGGAGGAAAAGGTCAAGTCCATCCCTCCCTCGCGTATGGCGCGGACCTACATCCTGACCCTCGCGGCGGCGCTCGTCACCGCTTTCGTCTTGGATCTTTTCGCCTGGGCCCTCGGCTCGTCCGGCATCAAGGCCGGCCTCTTTCTCGGCCTCTTAACCGGGGTTGGTTTTAGCGCTATGGCCTTCGCCACGACCCATCTCTTCGAGCACAAGCCCGTCGGCCTGTGGCTCATCGTCTCGGGCTATCAGCTCGTTTATCAGATCGCCGCGGCCATCATCGTCACGCTCTGGCGCTGATCGATCATCAAGAAGGGAGGGAACCATGCGCGCAATGATCCCCGTTCTCGGATTGGTCATCCTGGTCGCGACGTTCACCTCCTGCGAACGCGAGGATGAAGCGGGCGAAGAGGAGACGGCCGTGCCCGTCGCTCAAACGGTGAAAACTCCCGCCTGGGCGGACGCTCTTGGAGCCTACCTTCCCGCGCTGGGCCATCGCAACTGGATCGTCGTGGCCGATTCGGCCTTCCCGCTCCAGATCAGTCCGGGGATCGAGACCATCGTCTCCAACGAGGACCATTTCACGGTCCTCGACAAGGTGCTCAAGGTGGTCGACGGGGCCAAGCACATCCGGCCGAAGATCTGGCTCGACAAGGAGTTGTCCTTTGTCACCGAGGCCCTCGCGCCCGGCGCGGACGACGCCCGCCTCGGCCAGGTCGGAAAAACGTTCAAAATCGTCATGATCAAGACGACGCTCGCCGTCCCCTACACCTCGGTCTTCCTGGAGCTCGATTGCGGTTATTGGGGCCCCGAGGCCGAGGCCAAGATGCGCGAAAAGATGAAATGAGCCGACAGGGCGGCCGGGTACTTTAGGGCTGGACGATGGCCTTGAGGACGCCGTCGCGGCGCGCCGCGGCCGTTTCGTAGGCCGCGCCGGCCTCCTCGAACTTGAAGAAGTGGGTGGCCAGAAAGTCCGGCTTGACCCGCCCCGCATAGATCATGCCGACGGCCTTCTCCAGGCACCTGTTCTGACGCCGGACGTTCTGGACGCGGATCTCCCTGCGACGCACTTTGGAGCTGTCGAAGGACACGCGCGGCTCGAGGGGGATGCCGACGACGACGACCGTCCCGCCGGGCTTGAGCAGGGCGACGGCCTGGTCGAGGGCGGACTGGTCGCCGCAGCACTCGAAAACGATATCGAGGCCGAGGGACTCGCGGCCGAGGATCTCGGCGACGACGTCCTCGCGGTCGGGATTGCCTGCCCAATCGGCCCCGGCCGTCCCGGCAGCCTTGATCCGGGCTTCGACCTTGTCCGTCATGAAGAGGTCCCCGGCGCCCTCGGCCTTAAGAACCATGGCTGCGCATAGCCCGATCGGCCCGGCCCCAAGAATGGCTGCCGTTTTTCCCCTCACCGACCCGGCCAGACCGGCCGCATAGAGGGCGATCGAGAGAGGCTCGGCCAGCGCCCCCTGAACGACGCTCATTTTCGCCGGCAAGGGGACGCAATTCCTCTCCGGGGCTAGGGCGAATTCGGCCATGCCGCCTGTGAGCTCTCCGTAGTGGCCGAGGAAGAGGAGCTTCCGACAGGTATGCGGCCGGCCCGTCCGGCACTGGTCGCACGTCCCGCAGGAGACGGCCGGCTCGACGACGACCACGTCTCCCGGTTTGACCCGGGTGACGCCGCGGCCGACCTCCTCGACGATCCCAGCGCACTCGTGCCCGGGGATGAAGGGGTAGGACACGCGGTCGCCGCCGACGGAGCCGGAGAGGAAGTAGTGGAGATCACTGCCGCAGACGCCGACGGCTTGACTTCGGACCAGGACGTCGTCGTCCCGGATGATGCGCGGCGCAGGGACCTCGCGGATCTCGATCGTCCGGACGCCGGTCAGGAAGACGGCTTTCATGGCTGCCCTATTATAATGCAGGAAGACCCGATTCCGGAAGCCTCGACCCTTTGACACCGGCCCGGCAGACTGATATATTTCCGGCGTCTTCGAGGAGGCAAGCATGAAAAAACATCTCTCGGGGCGTTCGTTCGCCATCGTCATCCTGCTCGTCCTTTTCGCCGTCCAGATCGGCGCTCAGGAAAAGCTCGACCTGCAGATGGTCCAGCGCATCCGCAAGGAGGGGCTCGAGAATTCCAGGATCACGGATCTCCTGATCTATCTCTGCGACGTCCACGGCCCGCGGCTCCCGGCCTCGCCGCAGTATATCAAGGCGGGAGAATGGGTCGTTGCCAAGGCCAAAGAGCTCGGCCTGGAGAACGCGCAGATGGAGTCGTACGGCACCTTCGGCCGCAGCTGGGAGCTCCAGAAGTTCTACGCCGCGATGACCGCGCCCCAGTACATGCCGATCATCGGCTATCCAAAGGCGTGGACGCCCGGGACAAACGGCGTCCTCAAGGGGAACGCCGTCCTGATCAACGTCACCAAGATCGCCGACTTGGACAAATACAAGGGCAAGCTAAAGGACGCCATCGTCCTTACGCAGGCGGCGCAGGATATCCCGATCTCCTTCGACCCGGCCGCCTCGCGGTACTCCGAGGACGACTTAAAAAAGCTCGTCCTGGCCCCCGAGCCCGGTGCGCGTTCGCCTTACGCCGCCCGGATGGCGGAGATGATGGCCCAACGGCAGCTCCAGCAGGAGGTGACCAAGTTCCTCCAGGCCGAGGGGGCCGGGGTCGTCCTCGAGACCAGCCGGGGCAAGGACGGGACGGTCTTCGTCGGCAGCGGCGGTTCCCGCACGAAGGGCGCCGCGATGCCGCTGCCGACGGTCGTCGTCGCGGCCGAGCACTACAACCGGATCGCCCGCATCCTGCAGAAGGACATCCCGGTCGCGATGGAGGTCGAGGTCCAGGCCCGGTTCACCGATGACGACCAGCCGGGATACAACGTCGTCGCCGAGCTTTCGGGAGTGGATAAGAAGCTCAAGGCCGAGGTCGTCATGCTGGGCGGCCACTTCGACACCTGGCATGCGGGCACGGGGGCCACGGACGACGGCGCCGGATGCGCCGTCGCCTTCGAAGCGGTCAGGATCCTGAAGGCGCTGGGCGTCCAGCCCCGCCGGACCATCCGCCTGGCCATGTGGGATGCCGAGGAACAGGGCTTCGTCGGCTCGCGCGGCTACGTCACGAACCATTTCTTCGACAGGGGGAAAAAGGAAAAGAAGCCGGAGTACGACAAGCTCGCGGCCTATTTCAATTTCGACAACGGCAGCGGCAAGATCCGCGACATCTACGCCCAGAGCAACAGCGCCGTGGCCCCGATCTTCGAGGAGTGGCTCAAGCCCGTCCATGACCTAGGCGCCACGACCGTGACCCTCCGCAACACGGGCGGCACCGACCATTTGCCCTTCGACGCCGTCGGCCTGCCCGGTTTCCAGTTCATCCAGGACGACCTCGAATACGACACGCTGACCCACCACTCGAACATGGACGTCTACGACCACTTGTCGCGGGGGGACCTGATGCAGGCGGCCACGGTCATGGCCTGGTTCGTCTACAACGCGGCCATGCGCGAGGAGAAGCTGCCGAGGAAATATTTCGACCCGAACGCGCCCCCGCCTACGCGCGGCGGGAACTGAGTCCGCGGCGGCCGACGGCGGCCGGCCCGGACCTAGAACGGGTTCTCCGTTGGATAGAGCATCCCGGCCGGCCGGTTGAAGGAGATGTCCTCGACGCCGAGCATGCGCATCGCCGCCCAAAGCGCCTTCCCGGCGTGGTCGAAGGCGACGGCCGTGTGGTGGGGAAAGCGCTTCTCGATGAGGACGTGCCGGTAGAACCGTCCCATCTCCTTGACGCCGATGACGCCGATGCCGCCGAACGACTTGGGGTCGATGTCGAGGACCTCGCCTTCGGCCATGTAGGACCGCAGGACCGTGTCGGCCGTCGACTGAAGCCGGAAGATCGTCACCCCGCCCGTCTTGATCCGGCCCTCGAGCGTCCCCCGGGTGACGTTGGGGTCTTTCCCGGGCTCCATGAGCCGGTGCATGATGAGCTGGTAGCGCATCGACGGGTCGAGCATGCACGGCGCCGGCGTGTTGCCGCAGTGGAAGCCCATGAATACGTCGCTGGGCTTGTAGCCTTTCATCGCTTTCTTGGCCCCGGCGATCATGTCGTAGGGGACAGTGTTGTTGATATCGAGGAGCGTCGCCGGCAGTTCCGTGGCGCAAGTGCAGATATACTCGCTGAGGGCGCCGTAGATGTCGACTTCGCAGGCGACGGGGATGCCTCGGGCCGCCAGCCTCGAGTTCACGTAGCAGGGGACGAACCCGAAAAAGCTCTCGAACGCCGGCCAGCACTTGTCGGCGAAGACACCGTATTCCGACGCCCCCAGGTTCCTCTCCATGAACTTGAGCAGGGCGATCTCGAACTGGGCCAGCTTGGCCAGGATGTCGGGGTATTGGTTCCCGGCGCCGAGCTCCCTGGCCATGTCCGCGGCGACGGCCTTTATCTTCCTCTCGCCCTCGGCCTTGCGGAAGATGTCGTAGAGGTCGAGCTCGCTGTTCTCCATGACCTCGACGCCGAGGTCGTAGAGGGGCTTGATGGGTGCGTTGCAGGCCAGGAAATCCTGGGGCCGCGGCCCGAAAGAGAAGATCTTGAGCTTGCTCATCCCGAGGATGACGCGGGCGACGGGTACGAACCCGGCGATCATCGCGGCCACCTCCTCCGGCGTGCCGACCGGGTACTCGGGGACGTAGGGCCGGAGCTTGCGCAGGCCCATGTTGTAGGAGTTGTTGAGCATGCCGCAGTAGGCGTCGCCGCGTCCGTTGACCAGGTCTTTTCCGGACTCCTCGGCGGCCGCCACGACCATGACCGGTCCGTCGAATTTTTGGGCCAGGATCGTCGTTGGGCCCTCGGGTCCGAAGTTGCCGAGGTAGAGAACCAGAGCGTTGACGTTCTTCGCCCGGACCTCCTCGAGCGCCTTGAGGGCGTCGTTTTCGTTCTCGACGACGGTCGGGATCCGGACGACGGCCAGGCCGGCCTTGCGGCACTCTGCAGCGACGCGGAGCTGGCGTTTCCGGGAGAGCTCGATGGGGAAGCAGTCGCGGCTGACGGCGACGAGGCCGAGGCGCACCTTGGGCCTGTTAGTCATGGTCCTTCTCCTTCTTCTGTCCGTAGTAAGCCTGGGGTCCGTGCTTTCTGAGGTAATGCTTTTCCTGGATATAGCGGTCGAGGGGCGCGATGTTGCGGTCGAGGGCCATCGTGCCGTAGGCCATCTTGGCCACGAGCTCCAGGACGAGGGCGTTCTCGATGGATTCCACGGGCGTCCGGCCCCAGGCGAAAGGCCCGTGCCCGGCGACGAGGGCCGCCGGGAGTTCGAGGGGGTCGAGCCCGGCGAATCTCTCGACGATGATCTTCCCCGTGTTCCGCTCGTAATCCTCGACGACCTCGGCTTCGACGAGAAGCCGGGTCAGGGGGACGGGGCCGTGGAACTGGTCGGCGTGCGTCGTCCCGAAACAAGGGATCTCCCGCCTCGCCTGGGCGAAGATCGTCGCGTACTCGCTGTGGGCGTGGGCGATGCCGCCAACCTGGGGGAAGGCCTTGTAGAGCTCGACGTGCGTCGGTGTGTCCGAGGACGGGCTGAGCCAGCCCTCGACGACATTCCCTTCGAGGTCGACGAGGACGATGTCGTCCGCCTTGAGGCTGTCGTAGGGGACGCCGCTCGGCTTGATGGCCACGATGTTCCGGCGCCGGTCGATGCCGCTGACGTTGCCGAACGTCAGCATGACCAGCCCGGCCTTCACGAGCTCCAGATTGGCCTTGAATACGGCTTCTTTGAGTTCGCTCAACATTGTCCTATCTCCTCTGGCGGTCCTTGATGACCAGGAGGTCTTTCATGACGTTGTAAAGACCGCCGTTCCACTCCTTCGTCCCGAACGCGTCGTGGAGCTCCCGGTAGAGGCCGTAGAGCTCGAGGTAGACCTTGTGGTTCGCGGCGTTCGGCTTGTAACTCGTTCTCTTGATCCCGCCCATCGAGGCCTGGGCCTCGGCGAACGATCCGTGACCGTCTCCCTTCCTGCCCGCGGCCACGGCCCCGGCCATGGCCGCGCCCAGGGCGCAGGTCTGGGCCGAGCGGGCGACCTTCATCTCGAGGCCGGTCACGTCGGCGTAGACTTGCATGACCAGCGGGTTCTTCTCGGCTATGCCGCCGCAGTTGACGACGTCGCGGATCTTGATCCCGAACTCCTCGAAGCGGCGGATGATGGTCAAGGCGCCGAAGGCCGTGGCCTCGATGAGGGCCCGGTAGATCTCCTCGGGCCGGGTGCGGAGCGTCAGCCCGACGAGGAGACCGGTCAGGCGCTGGTCGACGAGCACGGTCCGGTTGCCGTTGTGCCAGTCGAGGGCGAGGAGGCCCGATTCGCCGGGCTTGAGGGCGCCGGCCTTGCGGGTCAGGGCGGCATGGGAACCCTTCTTCGGCCCGCCGGGTTCTATCTCGTTGACGAACCAGTTGAAGATGTCGCCGACCGCGGACTGTCCGGCTTCGAGTCCCAGGTAGCCCGGCAGGACCGAGCCGTCGACGATGCCGCAGAGTCCGGGGACGTCGGGGAGCTTCTTCGACGTTGGCCAGACGCAGATGTCGCAGGTGCTCGTCCCGATGATCTTGACGAAACGGCCTGTCTCGACGCCCGAGCCGACGCCGCCGAGGTGGGCGTCGAAGGAGCCGACGGCCACGGCGATCCCCGGCCGGAGGCCGAGCTTTTTGGCCCACTCTTTCGTCAGGCCGCCGGCGGCGACGTCGGCGGTGAAGGTTTTCTGATAGAGCCGGTCGCGGAGCTCGCTGAGCCTCGGGTCGAGCTTGGACAGGAACGCCTTGGCCGGCAGTCCGCCCCAGCGGTCGTTGAACATCGCCTTGTGGCCGGCCGCGCAGCGGCTCCGCTTCATCCTCAAGGGGTCGGTGATCCCCGTGAGCAAGCCGGGAATGTAGTCGGCGCACTCGACCCACGAGTAGGCGGCCGCCCCGACCTTGGGGTCCGTCCTCAGGCAGTGGAGGATCTTGCTCCAGAACCACTCGGAGGAATAGGTCCCGCCGCATTTCGCCAGGTATTCGGGATGTTCGGCCGCGGCCAGGGCGGTTATCTCCGCGGCTTCGGCGTGGCCGGTGTGGTCTTTCCAGAGCCAGGCGTGGGCGTTGGGGTTCTTCCTGAATTCCTTATAGAGGGCTAAGGCCTTGCCGGCCCGGTCGACGGGCAGGGGGGTCGAGCCCGTCGTATCGACGCCGATACCGACGATGTCCTCGGGCTTGAAGGCACGGCTTTTCTTCTTCGCTTCGGCGACGGCCGCGGGCACGGCCGTTTCGATCCCTAGGATCCAGTCGGACGGGTTCTGCCGGGCCAGGTTCGAGTCCTTGGGGTCGAGAAGGATCCCCGCCGCGCCGCTCGGGTAGGCGAAGATGGCCGTCCCGACCTCGTCGCCGTTGCCGACGTCGACGATGAGGGCCCGGACGGAATTGGTGCCGAAATCGAGGCCGAGCGCGAACTTGGCGATTCTCATGTCCGTGAACCTCCGCAGGAGTGCCATCGCCGGATGCTGCCAGCTCCTATTATACCCAGCCCGAGTCCGGGGGCAACTGCCGAAAGAGGGACAGTCCCCTTTGGGGCTGCCACAAAGGGGACTGTCCCTCTTTAATTATTTGAAATATAATATATCAGCCTTGAATGGAAATGCATCGATTTTCCCCCGCTGTCGAGAATTCCCGGAACGAAGAGGAGGAGCTATGAGGATTCGTCTGCATTCACGCGCCGTCGCCGCGGCCGTGGTCATCGTCGTTTTCTCGGCCGGTTACGCCCAACAGGCCCCGGAGCGGTTCAACGAAGACCTGTTGAAAGGCTTCACCTACCGGGCGCTCGGACCCTACCGGGCCGGGTCCTGGGTGACGAGTTTCGCCGTGCCCGACGCCCCCGCCCGCGACCATCTCTACACCCTCTACGTGGGGACGCGGAACGGTGGCATCTGGAAAACAGTGAACAACGGGACGACCTTCGAACCCGTCTTCGACGGCCAGCCGAAGCTTTCTATCGGCGACGTGGCCGTGGCCCCGTCCGACGCGAACGTCGTTTGGGTCGGGACGGGCGAGGCCTACTGCGCCCGGAGCTCGAACTCGGGCGACGGCGTTTGGAAGTCCGTCGACGCGGGCAAGACCTGGACGAATATGGGCCTTCCGGATTCGCATCACATCGCCCGGATCGTCATCCATCCTACGAACCCCGACATCGTCTACGTCGCGGTCATGGGCCATCTTTTCTCCCCGAACGCCGAGCGCGGCCTCTTCAAGACGACCGACGGCGGGAAGAGCTGGCAGAAGGTCCTCTCTGTCAACGATAAGATCGGCGCCGTCGAGTTGGCCCTGGTCCAATCGGCGCCCGACGTCCTCTACGCGGCGATGTACGACAAAGTCCGCCTGCCCTGGCACTACGAGCTCGGCGGCCCGGAGAGCGCCATCTACAAGACGATGGATGCGGGCAAGACCTGGGCCCGCCTCGGCGGCGGCCTGCCGACGGGCCGGATCGGCCGCATCGGTCTCGACGTTTACCAGAAAAATCCCGATATCCTCTACGCGGTAGTCGAAAACGGCAACCGGCGGCCGCCGACGGTCCAGGAGGCCGAGCAGGACAAGCGGCGCGGCGTAGTATCGGCGCCCCGGACGGCCGGAAACGAGGTCTTTCGCACGGACGACGGCGGCAGATCCTGGCGCAAGGTCAACGCCGGCTACGAGGCGGCCCTCAACAAAGCTCCCTATTCCTTCAACCAGCTCCGCCTCGACCAGAACGACACGGAGACCGTTTACATCACCGGCCAGTCGCTGGCCTCGACGAACGATGGCGGCAAGACCTGGAAGGGGCTCGACTGGCCGTCCGACGGGGTCATGCCCCGCGCCTTCGGCGACTGGCGCGTCATGTGGGTCGACCCGCTCGACTCGAACCGCCTCATCTTCGGCTCGGACGGCGGCGTCAACATCTCCTACGACCGCGGCAAGACGAGCCACCACGCCTATAACCTGCCGCTGACGGAATTTTACGCCGTCGGCGTGGACATGGAGGACCCCTACAACATCTATGGCGGCCTACAGGACCACGACTCGTGGAAAGGCCCCTCGAACGGCTGGGCCGGCGAGATCTCCCTCACCGACTGGGTGACGGTCGGCGGCGGCGACGGGATGTACAACTGCATCGATCCGACCGACTCGCGCTGGCTCTACAACAACCGTGAGATGGGCACGATGTGGCGGCTCGACCAGAAATCCGGGGTCCAGACGTCCATCACGCCCCGGCGCCCGGACGGGGCGCCGTCGCTCCGGTTCAACTGGACGCCGCCGGTCGCCCTGTCGCCGCACAACCCGGCCATCGTCTACGTCGGTGCTCAGGTCGTCTTCCGCTCCCTCGACCGCGGCGACCATTGGCAGGAGATAAGCCCCGACCTGACGGCGAACGAAGACGCGAAACAGCACGGCGAGGGCTTCATTTCCTTTTGCACGCTGACCTCGCTGGCCGAGTCTCCGGTGGCGCCTGGCGTCATCTGGACGGGCTCGGACGACGGCAAAGTCCAGGTGACCCGGGACGGCGGGGCGACCTGGACCGACCGGACGATGAAGCTCGCCGCGGCCGGCGGGCCAGTCAACTTCTGGGTCAGCCGCGTTTTTCCGTCGCCCCACGTCGCGGGCACCGCGTTCGTGACCAAGACGGGCTGGCGCCTCGACGACTACCGGACCTCCATCCACAAGACGGCCGATTTCGGCGAGACGTGGACGTCGATCGCCGGGAACCTGCCGGCCGGGAAGCCCGTCAACGTCGTCGTCCAGGACCGCAAGAACCCCGACCTCCTCTTCGTCGGGACCGAGTGGGGCGTCTACTTGACGATCGACGGCGGGAAGGCGTGGCGGCCGTTCATGGCCAACATGCCTTCGGTCAAGGTCACCGACATGACCGTCCACCCTCGCGAGAACGACCTCGTCGTCGCGACCTACGGCCGGGGCGCCTACGTGACCGACATCACCCCGCTCCAGGAGATGACGGCGGCGGTCCTCGAAGAGGACGTCCATCTCTTCGACGTCGAGCCGAAGACCCAGCGGGTCACGGGCGGCATCGGCAACTACCAACTCCTTGGCGACAGCCACCTTTTCACGCCCAACGAGCCGAACGCCTTCGCCATCAACTACTATCTCAAGGCCAAGGCCGAAGGCCCGGTCAAGGTCACCGTGGCCGACCCGTATGGGACGGTCCTGGCCGAGCTCACGGGGAAAACCGACGCCGGCCTGAACACCGTGTCCTGGGGCATGCGCGCCCAGAGGCCCGGCCAGAAGCCGGGGCGCTTTCAGGGCATGGGCGGCGGCCTGGTCGCGCCGGGAGAGTATGTCGTCACGCTCGATGCCGGCGGCAAGACACTGACCAAGAAGGCCAGGATCCGTTACCGCCAGGGCTGGACCGTCGGTCCCGTCCCGGTCGTCATCCATTGACACTTAGGTGAAAAGGGGACTTCTCGGCCCG
>Ga0214473_10001082_pt1 | contig 36809 bp, 55 predicted proteins | sample RVTome_7_FD_203509 | JGI IMG/M metagenome (GOLD analysis project Ga0214473, IMG submission 203509) | Soil microbial communities from uranium-contaminated site in the Upper Colorado River Basin, Wyoming, United States - RVT98D197 | ecosystem: Environmental > Terrestrial > Soil > Contaminated >... | reverse complement strand
AGTAGAGACGGCATTTTCGAACACGCTAATTACGTGATCCTGTGTTTTTTTGCTCATTTTAATGAGATTAGTTTTTTTCGGAAGTTACAAAAATTTTACCTAAGCGACCTTCAATTCTAACAATCATTTGCCTAAAATTTGCGTCAGTTTCAAGTAAATTTTGGGTTACTTTTCTACTATTTAGTAAGGTTGTGTGATCTTTATTGTAATATTCTGAAGCTTTAGCAAGTGAATTTTTTAGAATTTTATTTCGAAACAACATCGAAAGGTTACGGGCGTAAACAATTTGTTTTTTTCGACTTTTTGTATATAGACTAAAAGGCTTTACTGTTTCGTTAAGCAACAAAGAAACCTCTTCGCAAATAATCGTTTCGAAATCTAACAGGTAATCAGGAAAATTAAACCCGAATTTATAAAGAACAGGTAAAAGCTTATTAATATAATCCTGACTTATAGTTCTTTGTTTTCCGCAAAGCAAAGAGTTTAAAGCATCTTTTTCAACTCCTGCACGTAATCCAATACTTCGTGCGCTTATAACATCCTTATTTTCACAGAGCCAGTTTTTTATAAACTGGCTCTGTTCTTTTGTGTTATAGACTATCATGTTACAAAAATATAAGTTGATTAATATCACCTTTAAAGTTCTGATAATATCCCTGACCGCCTTTATAAGAGATTGGCGTTTTTAAAACACGTGGGTTTTGAGTTAACCAAGCGTATCGGCCATCGGAATAATCGCCAAATGATTCTTCCAAACTTTGTATATATTCAGCATTATACATACTTTCTTTTTTATTCCAACTAGTAAAATAAAGAGGTCTAAGTAAAGAATTATTATTATGTATTTTATGACACTCAGTAACCTCAATTGATCCGATAATTTGGCCTAATGGAAGATTGCAAATAAAATCTGTTTTACCTGTTTTTGAATGATAGCTCATTCCTATTTCATTTGTTAAATCGTATAGATTCGCAAAAAACGGTTCCATTAAACATAGTTTAGCCTGTTCTTTGCTCCATTTACTTGCAGCGTTAATCAAATAAGTTCCCTTTTCCGCTGTCCACCTAGTTGGTTTCGGACGTGTTTCTATCTTTTTTATTCCATGTACTAATAGCGATGCCCACGGCTGCCAGAGTGTTAAAACTTTATATTCCATTTTATAATTCCCCCATTACTTTAGAAAAGATATAAATAAGCATCGGAATAAGTAAACCGAAAAATATTGCTACCCAGTTTTTGCGCCAAAATGTCGCTATCGATTCTACTCTTTTTACCCGGGCCCGAATCCCGTTTTCGAAAAAGTCCTGAGCATAATAATACATGTTAATCACGATCTCGACAAAAGCCCCCAAAAGTGCCAAAGCTGGCTTATTAATGATTACGAAACCAAAAATAGCGACTGAGATAATACCACAAAAAATAACCGCCTGAAAAAGCTTTAAACGGCCTTTTAAGCGACTAAACGAATCGAACACAAAGTAGGTGTGAACGGTCTGGCTAATGATAGCCGCGACCGTTAAAATTAAAAATAGTGTGTACATGTGTTAAGCAGATAAAGTGTTTATTTCTTCGAGAATTCTTGATACAGGAATTGCCGGAAAATTACCTGTCGAAATGGATTCTTTTGGTAGTTTACTGTAGGCCTCAGGAAAGGAAACTTTAAGTTTTTCGGCTGTCCGAGATTTCAAAACGACGTTTGAAATCTCGTTTTTAAGCCTTTTTTCACTTCGTTCAAGTTCAACTATTTCCTTTTTTAAGTTACAAAATTTATCAAAAGTTTCTTTTTCAGCGAAAGTAACTCCGTAGCTATTTGGCTTAAATGCAATTTCTTTTAATAAATACAAAGTAATCCTTTCCGATCCATAATAATTTATTTCAATTCTATTCCTGTGAGTTAACCAACTACTATCCAACTTTAACAGCAATTCACGCTCATCTTTTGGCAAGGAATTATAATAATATTCAATGAAACTTTCTGAAAGTTTCTTAGTTTTCAACTCAATAGAATCACGTATTGACTTAGTCATGTCGTGAGCTATGTTTTCTGCGATGTTTTTGTTTAGGTACATAGTTTATAAAGATTTAATTAGTGCGAACATTACTACAGCCCAGAAAAGTAAAATCATAAAAAGGGCCGCTACGAGGTATTTGGATTTTGTGCTCATAATTCAAAAGTTTCTAAAATTATTTTTTCAGTTGCTCCCTGAGAGGCGCAAATCATTTTAAAATACTTGCGCCCCGTGGTTTCAATAGTTGATACTGAAGAATCAATATACGTTCCATCTATTTCAGTATAAAAAATAGTATCCCCGTTAGCTTTCGTTTCCTTCACAAATTCAATTTTCATAGCTTCGATATTATGTTGTTAAACAAGAGTTTCGCTTCAGTAACACGCTGTTTTAACAGTGTTAAATGAGTTTCGTTAAGTTCAATATTAAGAATTAACATCCGTTTTTCTTCCTTAAAACGGGGGTCGTAACTGCAAAATTTCCATTTCTTCAAGCCGGTTAGCCACATGTAACTAACACATTGCCAATAATATTCAGTTCTTAAGTCCTGCAAGTCTTCAGCTTTACTCATGCTTAGATTTTTTAAGTGATTCCCAGAATTGAAGGGACATTTTATCTCAAAGCCCCAATCTGCATCTAATCCGATGCCGTCCGGCGTGCCGGCGATAAAACCATTATCCAAAGTTTCGGAGCTTTTTACTTTCAATCCAGTTGCACTTTCAAAATACATTTGCGCCTCTAATTCGTGATCTATACCCCATTGTGTTGAAGTGGCTGTAAACTCTTCTTTGCTAGGCAGTCCGGTCAAAAACTCTGCTGCCTTTTCAAAAATATAGGTTTCGCCTGTTTTTCCAAAACCTTTTACACCCATAAGTTTATGGACTTCTGAGCCTGTGAACTTACCTACACGCTGTTCACGCTGTTCTTTCGTTAAAGTTGTGTTTTGCATTTTTGTTTTGTTTTTAGTTTAAAATCCCCTTAGTCTTTTAAATTCTTCAATGCACTCATTGCCGCAATTTCTAATTCTTATTAATTTAATTATACTGACTGTTTCCAAATGCGAATTTGGGTAATAGTCATCATAGTTAAACAACGCATGCCTTAACCTATTGCTACATTTAACAAGATCAGGCCATTCTGACAATTTTGTAAGACTGGCATATGGTTTTGAATAAAACATACCTATTTGTTCCATAGCCTCAGTCAACTTAATTTTTTCATCAGAATCTAAGCTATTTAAAAAAATAATAAAATCCATATTGTTTTGTTTTTAGTTTATCAAATGTAGGTATTTTTGCAATATATTGCAAATTTATTTTTCCGTTATTTTAGCGTTTTTAAATTTTTCCTCATCCTGTATTAGATGATCGTAATTTAATGTATCCTTACGATTTAGGTCACGCCCGAATGCTTTCCCGATTTTGTCAGCGGCATCTTTAACCGCGTTAGTTTCAGCAATTGGCAAAGCAAGCATAACCGCATTACTTTTGATTGCTTCGGAGTCCATAGCGTTTTTACCAGAATCAACCTGCATGGGGGCGGCTCCGACTCCGTCTTGCCAAGTGTCTGAATAGTATAACCGAACGGTTACACAAACAGAATTTGCAATTTGGAAAACTGATTTAACCTCAACCCGAAAGCTTTTAAAAAAGCCTGTCAGCAAAAACTCTACTTTATCAATCGGCAGGTAATCGTTTTTATAAAGCGGGTGTTTTTTTATCCATGCCTGTGGAGGCGGTTGGTTTAAAAGAAAATTACGAAGGGCAATTTTGCCCTCATCGCTAAAATCCATTTTGTCGATTTCATCCCATTTGATAGATTTAGGGTCTATCTTTTCTATGTCAGCCATCACTATTCAGTTATTTCTTTCATTTCAAAATCCAAAACCTCAACATCAACGCTATGATTATCAGGCGTTACATTATCACCTTTAACAATCGTATGAGTTACAAACACACGGGCCGAAACTTCAAACCCATCTTGCTCAAATTCAATTACCTCGCTGCCTTCATATTCGGCTGCCAATTCTTCTACTTTTTCAATAGCTTCCTGTTTTGTCATAGTCCAATTTTTTTAGCTTGTTTTTGTTCTGCTTCGGTTAAAGCTTTTTTACTAAGGATAGACTCAACTGCATCGTTGCATTCGTCTATCACTTCCTTAAATTTTTTCGACGTTTGGCGCACTTTCATAGGCTGACCTGTCAGTCGTTCGCTGATTCTTTTAGCTTTTACGTAATCTTTTTTCATAATATTTGGTATCTGTTATATCCTAAGTAATTGTAATGTATGCCGTTTTTTAGAGAATTGGCATGAAATACAGCTTCATTTAATTTAGTCAGTCGTCTGGCTACTTTTTCCCGTAAATCTTCTGGCAAAGGCATTGGATTGAGTGTAATCCTTGCAATGTCGAGTTTGGTATATAATGTTGTGTTCATATGTTATAATTTAATAGAACAAAGTAAATCATATTTGCAATATATTGCAAATTTTTAATCACTTATTTTAGTACGTTCGTCAAAATAAAAAACCCCCTGTCTACTCGAAACAGGGGGAAAACCTAAACTAAACAAAACTACTAACTACATTATAGCAATGAGTTTTTGAATACCGTCGTTGAGATAACCGGCTCCAATTGCAATTTGTTCAATTGCATCTTTCGCCTCTTCAGAACCACCAAATTTGTCGGATAATTCATCAATAATTTCTTTTACTTCTTCGCCGTCCAAATCCTTAATTTCTTCAGCTATTTCTTTAATCGACCCTATAAACCTTACGGCCTTCCCGGAATGATTAAACGCTAAGCTAATACCCTCAGTAAGAGAGATTTTACCGTCTTTTAAATCTTCTTTAATAGCTTCGTAAACGACTATGCCGTCTTCTATAGCTTCTTTTAATTTGTCTGTGTCCTGTTTCATATTTGTAAAATTAAGTTAAAATTTATTCACTTGCAAAATTAGTTAATGTTTTTCCTACCCATGTTAACACCGCAGCGGATACAGCAATTATAGGATTGTTGTAAACAGTACTTACAATAGTTATAACCGTTCCTGCTCCTAGGATTGCGTCACCTACTTTACGCCAAAATTTTGGCGTTGGTTTATAATAATTGTCAACTGCTTTCATGTTTTTACAAGATTAGTTATTTCAATTGGATTTATAGATTTACCTGTCATATCCGGCCGTGTCCTTAATTCAAAATGTAAATGTTTTCCGAATGAATGTCCTGTGTTGCCCATTATTCCTATAAAATCCTTTTCGAATACTTTCGCACCCTCTTTTAATTCAGGGTTTATAAATGCTAAATGAGCGTAAACAACATAAACGTTTTCATTATATTTTACCCAAACACGATTTCCGAAACTATCTGACCATCCGCAAGCAACAATAATACCCGAATATGCTGCTATTACAATAGGTTTTGAGGAGTCTTGAGCAATATCAATACCTCCGTGAAATTGTAGTTTTCCGTTTAATTTTCGGTAACCATACCCCGATGTGATTCGCCCGTTAAATACTGGAAATGTTGCCATATATTTTTACTTAAAAATTTTATCCCAAACTTGACCCATAAAAAAAGAAATTGCAGCCGAAACACCAACTAGAAACGCCACTTTGCCCTCAAAGTTTTTTAGTTTTTGTTCGTGTTTATCAACTTTATAAATAATGCCTTGGTTATTATTGTATCCATTTCCTAAAAGAGCATCCTTTATTTCCTTAATGTCACGTCCCATTTCTTCCATATTCTCAGGCATGTTGCATTGATTTTTCATTCAGTATCAAATTTAAGAATTATTTACATACCCCGTTACATTTAAACTCTAAAAGTTAAAAAATTAGTTTGATTTACTTCACTCGAAGCAATCCAAAGCGGATAACTGGCAGCATTAGCAGATAAAAACTTTATGCAGTCGTTTGCGTAAGTTTGTGCGGTTTCCATATATCCGGTTGCAATTCGTTCTTTTTCTTTTGCTGTCTCAAAGTTTTGTTGCTGATTGTTAACAAATTGAATCGCACCAACATTTGAATGAAATAGTTCACTTTCACGGGCTGCAATAGCTAACCACCAATAACAAAGAATTGGTTTAAGTCCGTAATACTGAATACTATTACTGCTTTCTTGATATTGCTTGCCGTCTAAAAGTTCTTTATAAATTCCGGCTGCTCTGGTATCTGACATAAAAGCGTAATACAAAGCATCTCCCAGCAATCCCCGTAAATTCTTGCGCTGTATTTCTTGACAAAAAGTGTCAAATCTAACCTGGTTAAATTTCGAATCAATTTGCCGATACGCCTGTACATCAGATATTATAATTAAGTTAGTTTCAGCCATTTTGAGCGGGTATTTGAGTAGCAGTTCGAACGTTAAAAGTTTTAGGAGTAATTTGCACGGTCAAGGACCATGCGCTATAACTCAATATTTTAGTAATTTCTTTTTCAACTTCTTTGCGTTCGGTTTCGGTCTGCGAGTTGTAATAATTAAACGCGTCTGCAAAACTTTCTTGGTTAAACATGCCTCCGGTTGCAACCCCGTTTAAAATAGGCGGTTGTCTAAAAGCTGCGTAAATGTTAAACTTTGCATTTTCAATTTGATTTGAATGCAGGCTGTCAATATTGTTTCGGCTTATGGGTGTGAACCATTTCCAGTTCCCCGTTAAATTTTCTGAAGGCATTGCACCAAGTACCCTAATACCTCCAGCGTTTGCGCTCCCTTTATCTTTCCCTATTTCTTCTTTTATGCTTTCAATTTCATCCTTATCCGCAAAATTCTTTGGGTAGGTTATAATTCCCGCTAAAGAATAATCATTTTGAATGCTTGAAAGGCTGTACAATTTTGCCTCTGCCTCAAATTGCGCGTCATCTATAACGCTATCCCAATTACAAGGTGCGTAAAAATCTTTAGTATTTGGAATCCAATAATATAGTTGACCTTTGTAGTCGTTAATATTACCACATTCGTTAATTTCGTTTATGACATTTTCCGGGAAAAATGGATTGTATTCAATTTCTTCTTTGCGCCTGCTTCTGCGCATCCAATCAGGGTTAACAGTGTATTTTGTTAAGCACTTGGACCAGCGAACAGATTCAAAGTTAATCGGGTTAATCTCAATAATTTGTCCCAATAAATTATAATTAAAATGTAGCGCAAAACCTCCGAACATCGCCCGGCTGTTTGCAATATGCCTAACTATATCCCAAAGTGTTTGATTTTCACGATTTACAACTGTGTCCATACCTCCGAAACCTTCACCGGAAATAAAGGCGGATAGCGTTCCAATTGCGCTCATGGTTGTACCAGAGCGTTGAGCAATAGATTTTATTTTATTTGGATAAAGATTATCACGGTCGTACGGGATAATCCTATCTGCCGGGTATGCAATATTTACATATAACCGTTCAACAAACAAAGTCCGTTGAATAGAATTAACGGCAACCTTTAAGTTGCCGTTATCTTGTGTTAAAGTTGAACCGTTATTAGTTTCCATTAAGCTCTTATTTTTTGCAATATATTACAAATAGTCCGTGACGATTTCAAATATCGCCTTCTCCAGAAGCAGAACACGTTGATTATCAGTACTAAGTTTTTTGAGCTATTTAAGTCCATTTTTAAAAATGCTAAGTAGTTGATAATCAACGTTCTCAGTTTATCCAAAATAGTATTTTTCGCTTCCTTCGTTTATAATTGCTGCTTCGATCACATCAGTAACCGGAACGCCTTTTACTAATAAAAATTGTTCGTTTTTAATCGCCGCCCGAACGGTGCGAATTGGAATTTTTCCGGCACAAAGTTTTAATTCTGCCTCTAAAGTTTCCAGTTCTTTTTTAACCTCATCTTTTACTTTCGCTTCGGAAAGCAGTAAAAATTTTAAAGAGGTGTACTTGTCGTATTTGGCTGGATCGACTTTTACGGGCTCGGCTGCTGCTTTTTCTTCCGCTGCCTTGTCGGCTGCTAACTTATCGGCTGCTGCTTTTTCTTCCGCTGCCTTGTCGGCTGCTAACTTATCGGCTGCTGCTTTTTCTTCCGCTGCCTTGTCGGCTGCTTTGCTGCTTTGGTTTTGATTGTGATTTTGTGACATTTTCGTTTAAATTTTTAGTTTGAAAATATAAAGGTAGCTTATGATATTCACATAAGCTACCTTTATGATAATATTTTTTTTCGTTACCCTGCATATCCTTATACTATTAAGGAAAGAATGTCAAAAGTGCTTTCGATTAAATGAGGCGGGTCGATTTCTGGCGGGTCGTTTTCAGGTGTTTTGACAACAACTTGAAAAGTTCCACCCGTATCAGCATCACCAGGCATCATTTTAAAATCACTCATTCGCATTCCAACACGCCTGCCGTACATCATTGCTTTGCCGCTTGTTAACGGAACAATAGCAACAACTTTTTGAAAGCGCAATCTTTTTGCATTGTCAATTGCGAGCTGCGACATATCAACAATTCGCATATCTATCGAATGATCGAAACCATCAATTGCACTCACGGCCCGAAAAGGACTGGAAGGAATTATTTGAGCGGAACCCTTCGAACTTTCTAGTTTATAAGCTAACGTTCCGGCATCCAGAGTAATAGTTTCAATTTCTTTCGAAATAGCATCCTCGGTAATTACGCCGTTATCCAAGTCTTCTTTATTTATCAGCAAAATATAGTTTCCTATACCTCCCTGTACGATAGCTGCGCCGTCAAAGGCTACACCTCTATCTATTTTTACGTTTGTCATAATACTTAATATTTTAGATAATATCGTACATTAGAGTAATAACATGTGTCTCCCGCTATTCCTTTTCTACGCAGCCTGTAATATTTAAACCGGGGCGGAGTTTGGTATAGTTCACGATTTACGGCGGCTGTTCCTGATGCTTTTACAGTATCAATTGGATACCATGCATTTGTATTATAACAACCTTCTAAAAAAACAGAATCTGCATCATGGGCGGTTGTAAAAACAAAACCAGCAACACCCTGATAAATTCCAGCTTCTTTAGTTCCGGTAAAATATTTAGTTTCGGCCCCTTTTGTCGTATCGTTTGCAAACACTTGGTTTGCAGCTTGTCCCTGCACTAACACAGAGACAAGCATAAAACTGGGTATGAGTATTAGTCTCATCGCTTATAAGTAAATATTTTGTTTATAAAATACGCAGTGTCAGCTACTTCATAAGCTCGTTTTCTAATTCTATATTTTAAATAAGTCGCAGGATTCGCAAGCAACTGATAATTAGTATAATCTGTACCACTCTGGATATGAGTTGTAGTACTGATCGTTTTTACACTTACAAAATTGTCGTTACTACCCTGAAAGTCAATATACACAGTATCTCCAACCGCTTTGCCTTTAACGTTAAAGTCAAAAGTAATTAATCCAAAATACGGAACAATAGCAGTTGCGGACGTTGTAAGGGTATCGCCCTTTACAGTGTCGTTAGCAAAAAACTGGATATTTTGTTGAGCGTTTGCGGCAAATCCTAGAAATACCAGCAAACTAATTATAATTAACTTTCTCATTTTTAAACTGGTGTGTAAAGTACTAATTCTTCAGAACAACGATAATTTGCATCTGCTTTATAATCAAGTCGCAAGAACCATTGTGGGCTATTATTTGCAACACGGTCAACCAAAGGAACTTCGCTAACTGGATCAACCCAAACGCCTAAGTTTAAGTTAGAATCTTCGCCTGCGGTTACTTTTGCACCAACGATGTGATGACGTGGCATACCTTGGAAATGCTTAATACGCTTTTCATTGTACATTGTTTCCATGTTCATTCCGAACACGCCAACAAAAGCTTCTTTTAGTTTGGTATTACCGGCCTGCATTGTTTTCCAATCAGTTGTATTTACGTGTAATACAAAATCAGGATCATCCAAAAATTTGTCAGGAATTGCAGCCCAAACTGCTGCAAGAATATCCACAAACGATTGGTCTGTAATATTTCCGGCGGGGGTTGGCTTAATGACATTTGCGTCTAAAATTGCACGTGTCACAATTCCGTTAAATTTATTCATAGGGTTTGCAGCTCCCAAAGTTGTATCACCCTGCCAAAATAATTTAGCCATTTGGGTTCCAATACCTGATTTAAACAGCTCTAACACAGCGTTTAAAAGTTCGTTATTTAATTCCAAATTGGTAAAATCACCAATAGACTGCCATTTTTTCCAAAGGTCGTGGAAAGTTTTGGGTAAAAATGTTTCGTACACGGTCATGGGCCTTACGACTAATTCACGTTCTGCGTAAGTAGTCGTTGCAGTTTCTCCTGCGGGTGCGCCTACCTGATAATCCCCAATAGGGTCAGCAGTTTGAGAAATTCTCGGCAAAGCTTTTTTAGTAGAAATATCTACATGCAGCTTTGCAGCTCCTTTTTCAACAACCTCGTTGCCTACTCCGGTTACAAGGTATAAGTTTTCTAAAACCTCACCGTTGTAATTTGTATTTGTTAGCGTTAATGCCATAATACTTAAGCTTTACGAGATTCTTGTATTTTTTTCTGAATACCGGCTGCAATAGCTTCCACGTTTGCAGCGGAATCAGCGGGTGTTTTAACCTGTGCGGCTGGGGCTGTTATGCCATTGCCTTTAGGCGGGATGTGAGTACTTTTAATTTTGCCGAGTTCAGCCATAAATTTAGCTTCTACTTTAGCAATTTCGGCAGCTACAACCTGAGTTACAGCGGCGACAACTTCTTCAGTTGATGCTACTGCATCCTGAGCGGGTGCTGCGGGGTCAGTTACTACGGTAATTACACCACCTGCTACAGTAATTTTGCGACCATCCGCAAGTTCATACTCACCATCTTCGAGCGACATAGCTCCCAGAGGCGCAATTTCTACACCGGCGGCGGGTACTTCAGCGTTTATAAGCGCAATACCTTCCTTAAGTGCTAAAGGATAACCGACTATACCGGCTTTTGTTTCCTTTTTCCACGGAAATTTTAACATTTTTTCTTTTAGTTTTAAAATTAATACTTCATTTACTCTGCTGTTTTGCGCCTCTGTAATTATTGCGCTTGCAGCTATTTTAGAGCCGTGATAGACACGGTCAACAAAACCATATTGTTCAGCTTCTATAGGTGACATCCAGTCGCTTGCTTTCATTATTTCAATTACTTTCGCATCTGGCAAACCTGTTTTTTCGGTATACAAAGAAATCATAATTGCATCTGACTTGGCCAAATCTTCAGCAGCTTTTTGCATATCGTACACATTTCCAGTAACTTCTTTCCAACCATTATGAACCAAAAACAAAGTATTATCGCTCATAATTGTTTCGTCGCAACTATTTGCAATAACGGTTCCGGCACTGGCAGTTAAACCAACAATGTTACCGATTGTTTTTTTAGGATGTGATTTGATAAGATTTGAAATTGTGATAGCACTTGCGAGATTTCCACCTAAACTGGAAATGTTGAATTGAATTTCTTCGGATTTGTTCGCGTTTATAAAATTTCTGACTTCTTCAACTGAGATGCATTTAATACCCTTTTCGGAATATTCGACCCTAGTTTCTTCGTCCACAACATCATGTAGCAAATCCATAATTTTCATAACGTAAAATAAGGCAAAAAAAAAGCGGTTAACAAAAGTTAACCGCTTTGTGTGTAGTGATTGCAGTAATTAAACCGAAACCGTAACCCCGTAAAACATGCCTTTATATTTGTATTCTCCGTAAAAAATCCCATCTTTTACGTAACCTTTAGCGATTACAACTGTAACGCCGTCAACGTGTTTTACCTTTTTTTTCATTGTTTTATAAATAAAGTTTTGTTTCTAATTTTCTTAATAATAATAGTATCACCCGCTTTACACTGTGCCGAATCGTGCATAAAAAAGTTAAGGCCTTCAGTATAAGTTAGGTTTACAAAAGTGTAGTTAGTGCCTGTAAATTGTTCCGAAACCTGAACAGTGATATAAGGCTTTTCGATGCATCTTTTCTGAGTGCTACATGAGGAGAGTAGTGCGAGTAAAAAGAGTATTAAAAGTATTACAACAAAAAATGCTCCGGTTCCGAATATTTTGAGTTCGTTATTAGATTTCATTTTGAAAAGTTTTGATAAGAACATGGTTTCCAATACTTATCTTTAGGGCTAATATTTAACGAAGCTATTGGGCATTCGTCGCAATAAGACTCTTTGCCGTACTGGTGCTGAATACAAAAATCTGTGTTTCTAAAAGCATCAATAACCGATTTTAATTGTTCTTTAGAATCTGTTAAATCCTGTTTCGGTACCAATATTTCAATTTCTTCTTTTGTTAAAATGTACTGCATGTCGTTTATTTTAAAATTATTTCGTAAAAGTTATTTAAACTAACCCTGTGAATTATCTAAGTAGTAGCCCAGAAAATAAAGGCAAACACGTAGATTAATAGGGTTATTATTGTAAGTATATATTTCATAGCTAAGTTTTTAAGAATTAAACGATATGGTTCCAAACTACTTTACAATTGCCCTGTGCTTTTGAAAGCACTATAATTCCTGTTTTAATTGATTCGTGAAGCGGACTACCTTGTTTAAAACAAATAGAATAATCACCGAACATTAATTTAAGTGCTTGTTTTATAAGTCTTGACTGTTCATTTTCTTTACCCTTATTATCATCTTCAATAATTGTAATTATATTTTTTAAAGGTTTAAGAATATTGTCCCAATTTTCAGCACTTATCAAAGTTTTTGTCTGAACAAACCCGTTATCTAAATAAGTTACTTTATGCGTGCTTAAAATGCGATTAGGTAAATTTGACATTGCTAAGTTTTTTAATTGTTTTCACCACCAAAGCCCCGTAGCTCGAAAGCTGCCGGGGCGGATTCCTGCCAAAAACTTAGCAGAAATGGCGGGAATGTTTTATTGTTTTACAAAATAATATCTTGTTCCTTCAAATTCAAAGTTAACGGCCTTGAAACCATCATAATTACAAAAGTCTTCCATCATTTCGGCAGCTTCACTTTCTGGAACTATTTGAAATCTTTTTTTACTTGTTATAACTAGCTCAGTATCGTTATTAACTGCAAAATCTGTATAACCCATTTGTTTTTTTACTTCTTCTCTGATTGTTTCGTTTAAAGTTTTCATAGCTAAGTTTTTTGTGTTTGTACCGCCAAAGCCCCGTAGCTCGAAAGCTGCCGGGGCGAACTGCTAGAACTTAGCAGAAACTAGCGGTTTACAATAAATAACCTTGTTTTTTTACGTTATCATAAATCTCATCAATTGTCCAGTTTGACAAAGAGTAAGTCATAAAACCATTTATAAAATTAACTTCAACTTCTGTTTCTGTTGCAAATACGGAAGATACGTTTTCTAATTTTTCGATGTCTTTTAAAGTTTTCATTTTGCTAAATTTTTAAGTTAATATTTTGTGTTTGTTTTATGATGTAAAGATAACACGATTTGCAATATATTACAAATTTTTAGTCACTTATTTTCGTACGTTCGTCAAAACTTTACGAAATAAAGTCGTTAAAAATAGTTCTTTCACTAACGGCAAATATGTTCTTCAAAGCCTCAACAATGTCAGCTGTGTTTTTGCAATTTTCCAGCCCTGTCGCTAAGTCTCTAAGCTCATTAGCTGCATCTTTTGGTTTCAAAAGAGCTAGCTTACAGAAACTAGCTCTTTGTTTTATATATTTTTCACGTGCCGCCATTACACGACCCCCACATTTTTAACTCTATTTACCTCAGTCATTCCGGTTTCTATATCCCCGACTCTGACATAAATCGGCGTTCTGGAAATAGCATCATCAACAGCCTGATCTATATTAATTCCTGCCGCTTTCCCGCCGTCTGCTAAATGCGAAGCAGGCTTCGAAGTCCATGAACGACCGCCAAAGCTTCCATTTATTGCGCTTAGTGCTGCGATTTCTGCCGTAGCGTCTTTTTTTAAAACAAACATTGCTTCTCCCCTTTCGGCTTCAAACCTGGAACCATCGGAGCCGACAAATTGAGTGCCTCCCTGTGCATGCGATAACCCGCCTATTATTCCTCCTTTTGCATAAGTTTCAGGTTCATACTGTTTCGATGCGATAGAGGCTATGTTTATAGCTCCCAACACACCTGCAAAAACTGACAAAGGAATGTTAGGAAGAGCCTTAACGACTGCTAAGGCTGTAGCTATTGCAGCGTCTATTAAAGCTTTCTTTTTGTCATCTTGAAACTGTTTCTTTTTTAACTCAGATTCTTTCTTTGCGTACTTTTTATTAATAGCGTCCTGAGCCTCTTTATTGTCACCAGCAGCCTCCAACTCTTTAGCCTTTTCACGCTGTAAACTTTTTAATTCCTTATCGTGATTCGCAGTAATTAAGCTGGTTAAGCCAGAAGCGGCAGAACCTAAAGCTAAAAACGCATCCTTTCCATTCTTTAAAGTATCTTCGTTTAATGTCGCGAGCCTGGAAAAAACATCAGTTAAAATAGTAACCTGAGTGTCTGCCATCCCTTGCGTTGCGTCAATAATCATTTGCATTCCTTCGAACGCTTCTTGCAATGCTTGTTCTTTTAACGCTTTTGCTTGTTCTGCATAGGATGCGTCAATTTCTGCTAATCTTAAATTATGTTCTTCCTGTGCGAGTTGAATCTCTTCATCAAGTAACGTTTTATCTTCTAACTTTCTAGCTAATTCAGCATCCGCGGCCTGGATTTGCAATTGCTTTTTTTCTTCTAATGTTTTCGCTTCAAGTTCAAGCGACTGCCTAAGAACTTCCGAAAGTTCCCAGATTGCTTCGCCCCGCCTGCGTATAATATCTTCCTGAGCTTTACTGTCAATCTCAACTTCTTTGGCTACTTTTTTCCGTGTGCCTTCGAGAGCTTTTAAGTTTAAGTCAGAAATTTGACCCTCTATTTTTCTGCGAGCTTCCAGCCCTTCCGCTTTTTTGCTTATCAAATTAGCTTCAGCTTGTGCGACTGCGTCCAGAGCTTCCTTGTCATCACCGTTTATTTTTAATTGCAACTGACTTGCTTTAAGTCTTAAAGCTGCTAAATTTTCCTCTTTTGTTGCGAGAGCGTCAATGTCTTTAGAAGCTTGCTTTAAAAATACAAGTTTCTGAGCATCGTTATAAAGATCATCTTTCTTAGATTTCAATATATTTTCGGCAACGGAAACCCGGATTTTTTCACGTTCAACAATTAACTGTCTTTCCCTTTTATCAATTGATGCCTGCACATCGCTAAGCTGGTTAGCCATTGCGATATTTTTTTTCGTGTCTTCTACGGCCTCCTTAAAAGCAGCCTTAACCGCCTTCGCTGCGTTGCCAATTTTTTCAAATGCGTTCGTAACGCCTGTGGCCGCTTGTATTCCACCCTCTGCCAGTTCTTTAAATCCTTGTTTGAAATCACCTTTAAAAATCTTTACAATAGCTTTACCAATAACCCCGAATGCCTGAAACCGGTTAATTAAATTTTCTTTAATCAGGTTCCCTAATTTCTCAATAGTTTCCTTAGGCTTCGAAACTGCATCAAATATAATTTCGCCAACCTTTTCAACTATGTTCATTAAGGCCTCCCAGATTGCTTTTGCTACATTCGTCACTTTATTCAATCTGTTCTGCCCTTCTTCAGAGCCTTGAAAGTATTTCATTAATGCCCCTAATGCCAGCCCTATAGCAGCAATTACAGCCCCGATAGGGGTCGCAATAAACGCCAAAGCGGCCTTTGTCATGCCCATTATGCCGGAAATTATACCGCCAATAGGGCCGGGAATGTTTTTTAAGCTATCCCCGAACGCCGCAAACGCCCCCCGACTTTTACCAGTTTCAGAACCCGCGCCTTTTATAGCGTCCTGCATAGCTTTTATCTGTGCAGTGTATATTGTAGCTTGCTTTTTCCCCTCTACAGTAGATATATTTAACTTATCCTTTTCGAGAGTAAGTGTTTTTATATTTGCTTTTAGCTCGTTAATACTTCCTTTTTCTGTACTTAACAGTTGTATTGTTGCTTTACGCTCTGTATTAGCTTTTGTCTGTGTATTTTTAGATTGCTCAACGGCAGTTGAATAGTCAGTTTGCGAAATTTTCCCTTTTTCAAGTTCACTTCTTAACTGAGCTTGCGCAACTTTCTCACCCTCAATAGATGAAGTTAAGTTATTAAGGTTTTTAATTGCCTGATCTGTATCGTATTGTATTTCAATTATTACTGTCTTATCTGCCATATGCCAAAAGTTTTACTTTCGTTTTTCGTCCCGGAATAAAGTTACTAATTTCTAACACAATAAAAGTAGTTTTGAAATAATCTATATAAACTAACTGCTTCTTAGTCCATTTCAGTACATCTAATTTTGATAAATTAAATTCTCCGTCAATCGCTCTGATCCGATATAAAGAGTTGAAATAGTTGGCATAGTACGCCGTTGAAAGGTTCGCCCATAAAAGCGGCGTAAATTCGAGCCGGGAACCCGAAACTACAAATAACCGCATATTAACAGTTTGATCCGGTATTCTTACAGTGTCGTTATATATAGGCACTTGCGCAATTGAGTTGCCATTTATTGCAACATCGTTAGATGCCCCAAATTTTAGGACCAGATAATCACCTTCTTTTTCAAGTCGTTCGCTATCGGTTTGAAAACTTGACCAGCCTAGTTCCGGATTAACGGTTATATCGTTTTCATATTTCAGGAAGTTTTTTTGATAAAGCCCTGCAAAGTTAGCGGTTATAGATTCCGATTCCTGAATGAACTTATCCGACCAGTTTACAGCATTCAGTTTATTCAGATTCGCAAAACTCCCGAACTCAAAACTTTTCGGGTACGGTTTAACAATCTGATATTGATTACCTACAACGCAAATAAGCCTAAACAAATCTAAGTAGGTTAGGTCAGGAAGGTTGTCGTAAACTTTTATTTTGTATCCTAAAAAAGGATTCCCGGATAAATCAAAATCTTTATCTAAAAGTAGAGTGTACAGCAAAGCATTTATAGTTACTTCGCCCGTTCCGTCTAATCGAAAATCAATTGTAAAGCCGTCATCGCTTTGAAATTCTGAACTGGTAAAGTCTACTATTTGCGTTCCTATTCCTATTTGCAATTTGCTTTCAGAAATCTTTGTCGGGTCTACATTATCAGTAGCCTTAACGACTAAAGTCATAACCGTATCGCTGGTAATAGTTCCTCGGATGCGAAACTTTTGCTTTTTAATTCCGATATCGATACTTGCAGAAATTACGGTTAAATCTGCGTGTGCAAAGTCATTTGTGTTAAGCCCTGTAATTGCTAATGTGCCAGCCGGGTTGTAAGTAGCTGCGAAAGTTTTTTGGTAAGAGGTAAAAAAAAACTGCGTGTGAAACCCTGAAAAAGCTAAATTAATATCCGAGGCCGTGTAAGTATAACCCTGCGCAGTAATCGCACGTGATAAAAGCCCCTGTACGTAAAATGAAGGGCGTGAGTATTTACACCGTGCGTCCCCTGTTGTTTGATCCGTGTTTATTTGCAAAGCGTTTTCGTGTAAACATAATTTACCCCACACCCACGGACTGTTTACAGATGCGGTTTCGAGTGCTGTGATTCCGGCCTGTGTTAATATTGTATCGCTATCATCCCAATTTATTGTATTTAACTTTTTGTCTAGAGCCTTAAACAGGTCGGTCGAAGTGTCAACAACCTGAATACCAAATTTTCGATTCGCATAGCTTTCGACAAAGCCTTTTCCTTCGAAAATCTTAAAAACATCATTTATAGAGATGTCATAAAGCTTATCAAAAGCCCTGTTATTACTACCAATAGCTGTAGGATTTTCCAGTTTTCTGGCATTCTCGACCGTGTAAGGGATAATGAATTTATTTGTATAGTCAATAAAGCGGGTTGACGGATTATTGATGTCAATAGATTTTTTCGTGATAGCCGGGGAGCTGTCACCTAGTTCTATAAATTCACCGTTTACTTTTACTTCCATGTTTTAATATCTGGCATTGTGAGACTAAAGTCTAAAGAATACCGCCCGTCCATAAGCCTATATTTAAAAGTTCCGGCCTCTGGTGCGTAACGCTCTGTTAAACCGGATTTGAGCAAGCGAGTAACGTATGTTTGCTCAAATATTTGACCAATAATTGTAAGGTCAGATTTGCTCAGGTCGTCTGCATGTAAATCAATCGACTGCCAGACTTTAGAAACTAAGCTCTGTATTTTAGCGCTGTCCTGTTCGTTTACGATTTCGTTTGTCACCTTCGTTTCAATTTCTGCATCGTAAAAAAGATATAGATAGTCGGAGCCGTCACGCCCGAACCACCTAATAACGTATTCAAATGGTTCGTAGGCCGGATTGCTCATTGAGCGGGGGCGTATGAGTTTGAAGATTTTAGACATTACTTTTCATTTCAAAATTTAAAACACCTTGCCAGGCAGCCCCGTCTTTTATTGTCCTAATTTCAAAATAATTTGCAAAATAATCTATAGTTGAAACTAAAACATCGTACGCAGAGTAAGATGGACGACACGAAGCAAATACATAATAACTTGTATTTCCACGATTATGAGTAACACGATAATGTCCAGTAGCAATAACAGTTGCAGTCATGCTTAACGTTCCACCATATTTTGTTGCTGAAAAAATTCCAAAATCTGAAACTAATCCCCACAGCAGCATTCTATAATCAGCTTTGCTATTTATTAAATTTATAGCAGTATACAAAGCCGTTATTTCACCACTCACCGTATCAACCCACGCCTTTACAAAATAATTTGCCCCCTTTCTAACAAGCTCGTATAGCACTAACGGCAGCGCATCGGCATTAGCTTTTACCGGTGTTATATCCGTAATCCCTACCCACGATACCGCCTGTCCTGCTGTTTTTGTTACAAGCAAATATTTAGTTTCGCCGTCGTCAATCCCCGTAACCGAAATTGCAAGGCTGCCCCCGGTTCTGGTTAAATCAACTCTGTCTTTTCCGGCAAAGTCTACAACGATAGCGGATATTGCAGACGCTTGTATTACGGCAACATCTTCTCTAAACCTAACATTGTCTGCCAGTTCAGCGTTTAGCATGTTTGTCATTATCGCATTCGTAACCGTAGGCACGTTTTGCGTTACGATATTACTCTTTACTGTCGTTCTATTTGCCATAATTTTATTGTGTTAAAAAGTCAGGGTATGCAAAATCTGGTGTTGCGAAATCGTAAATACCATTAACTTTAAAGTTAAATTCTATATATTTTGTCGAGCTGTTAACGCTCGCAGTTTTAAGCCATTTCCATATGTAAAAGCCGTTGACCTCAGCACTTAACTGTCCTAAAGTCCCTGAGGTAATTACTTCTTTGTTTATGTCTAATTCATTATAAGGCATCTCAACACTACTACCCGCTCCCATAGCTTTTTTAGCTACAACGATAGCGCCCTCATAACCTAAAACTAAAATAGGTTCGTCGAGTTGATTCAGTATAGTATCTTCAGTCGGGGTATCAATTGCAAACATTATAATAAACAGCTTACTATCTACTAAAGTAAAGCCGTTTGCGCTTCCGTCGTATACCTCCCTGTATTTTATTTCAAACTCATTTTCACTATTCGAAATTACACCCTGTGAGATTTCGCCTCGTTGGGTTAAAAGCTCTCCTACTATCGAAACATCAAATGTAATATTCCCGGCTGCATCCCCGTCACTTTCTAAACTAAACGGTAATAAATTTACATCGCTTAAAGTAGAATTAACGCATTGTAATTCAACGAAATAGTTTTTTAGGTAGTTAGCATAACCGCCTGTAGCACTTTCTATATAAGGAGTATTAAGAGTTATTTCACCGGCAACTATTGCAAGTATCTCAAATACACCATTATATGTATAATTTACGCCTTCAGAATAGATATAAATAACATCCCCAGCAACCAGCAAACTAGTCAAATCCCCGGCATGGTTAACTTTTGCGCCTCCTGTACCGGCTTCTATGTCAATAATCGCAATATCCTCACGTTTAAAAACAATCTCGCACTTTTGAAAGGCTGCAAACATTTTACTTGCTGCCGTGCCTATTGGATTAGTGACTAATGTTAACATTGCTTAGTTTCAATTAAATATAGTTCAAAAAAAGTTAATGCTAATTCTCTATTTTTCAAAGCACTTCGATGACCATCTACAATTATTGCAAATCCACAATCTAAACAAGATAACTTAATACCCTGCGATATTGTGCCTACCATTTGCCCTCCTGTCCTAACTTCAGGGTAGGTTTCTAACGTAATTAATTCTAAAATTTCTTTTCTTATAGCCATTTTAAAACCTCCACAGTCACCGCGCCAGGCAACTCTTTAATTAATTCGTCTACCATTTCATTTACCAGGTTGTCGAGTTCGATCCCTTTGCTGTTGTTTTTAAATATCTCAGTCCCTTCGCGTGCTATTTTTCTACGTACTAAAAAATCTACCTGCTTTGCTTCCGTGCCTTCAAGTCCTAATTTATTTTTTATCCAGCCTATCAATGTAGGCGGAAATTTTCCCGGCCCTCTACCTTTATCGAGATAATAAATATAATCATTTCCTAAAAGCTGCGAACCTTTTACCTCTAAACTATTAAACGCTTCGCCTGAATTGTCAAGCCCCTTACTCGCAATTGCACCCTGTATTTTTTCTTTCAGGTTGCCTAAATATTTAGCTGTAAGCGCATCAAAGTTCATAATCCCAGGTATAAATTTCAGTATCGAAAGTTAACAATTCTGTGTCAAATCTGTATACAGGAATTAAAGAAATTCCAGGAACATAATTTAAATGCGGTTTTGTAGACGGTGCAGGATTTTCTAAGCTTACAGTAAAAGCCATTTCTTTATGCGGTTTAATATCAGATTCCCGGCAAACTAGCGGACAATCGTAATACCTAAAGTCACCCGAATAAAACTCTATTAGCAAAGACCAGCCGTATACCGATGTTTTAATTTGCTCTATAAGCTGTAAATTTTCAACGCTGTATTCGAGTATAAAAAATTTAACTGTGTAATCTTGTGTAACGTTTCCGGATTTCGAAAATTTATATTTTATTTCGACTTCAGGGTGTTGTAAATTTTCGATTACGATTTGCGCTCCCGAAGTTGAAATGTTCGTAATCTTAGATAGGTCAAGCGGGTCGTAATACCGAAATGTTACGTTATTCTTTTCGATTAAAGTTATATTTTTTACACCTGCTTGAAACATAATTATTTTGTTAAGTCAATGAAATTTATCGAATACGCAGCCAGAGTACCAGTTAATTTACCTGCTGAGTAGTTAACGGTTAAAGCCGAAACTACATCACTTTCCTGTTCTACAATTCTCCAAGCATCAACCTCGTCTGTGATTTGCTTTCCGGTAATTATAGAGGGAATAAAGTTGCTAAGTGTTATTGAAAACGGCGTACTGGTTGCAGTTCCGTTAACTATGATGATTCCCATTTTATTTCGGGTGGAATTAGTAGTTATAATTGTTGGCGTACGTGGGCCTGTTACTCCAACACGCAAGGCCCCTGTCCCCTCGTCAACGTGCCGGTTAACGGTGTCCGTAACGGAAGGTGAGAATCCTGTAAAATTAACAACATTCGTATATGTGTGCCTCTGGAAATAATACTTCATCCAGTACGTGCAATTCTGCTTCCCATCGCCGAGCGGAAAAGAACCGTACGTGTTGATATATCCGCTTGGGATTAATGCGTTTGCAGAACTTGAATTGTAATTCCATGAATTTGAACCGCGTTCGTAACCGTCACGTGTATTGTAAATCATACGTACTGCCATGTGTGAGGCACCAACAATGTTGGTAATTCGGAGGTCGTTTTCGCCCGTGGTCGTATCGCTCCAACAGTAGATACGGTATTCCGTATCAAACTGATAAGGTGTCCGAGAATTAATCACAGCACTTGAATCGTTTATAATAGCACTGTAGTTTATGGTTCTGTAGTTTTCCGACAATATTCCCGCTGGATAACTCATGTTATCCCAGTCAACCCACGCGTACCAGTGCGGGCTAATCCAGTCGTAGTGATCTTTTGCGTATCGCATTACCTTTGTTGCGGCTAATGCTTTCCGCTGCGGGGATATGCCGACTAAAAAAGTAGTATCTATAGATTTTATAAGGTCGTATTTTTGCCGCACATAACGGGCGTACGTGGTGTCTGTCGAGTATACGCCCCAACAATAATACGGTTCGTTAGCTATTTCAATCTTGCGAAATTGATACCCCTTTTCAATTATATAGTTAAGAGCATTTGTGTAAATACTGTCCGGCAATTCCCTGTCTCCTAAAGAATATTGCGGTTGAATTTGTTCTAAACATAATATAAAATTGCTTTCGGGGATATTGAGAGAGTCGCATGCTATATGTGCTAAATCTATTTTTTTGCGATAACTGCCAGCAATTGCAGGGTTATAAACATAATAAAGTCGGGAACCTGACATATTCAGATTTTGGCCTAAAACTTTATTTGCAGCCGCAAATCGAAAAGTGTCTGTGTTATAATCGAAAATACTACGGGAATCGTTTTGTCCGCTAATTGACAACGAATAAATCGAAGTCCCCAAGTTTTCATTACTCGCCTTATGAGTAATGTTATTAACATTAGCGGTTATTAACAGCGAATCGCCCGACAAAGTAAAGATATGATTTATCGCCGTTGGAGGCGAAGGAAATGTAAACTGAGCCGGATATTTATTTTCCCGGATGTGTAAAATTGTTCTTTTAGCTACGAAATTTGCTTTTATAGTATCCAAATCAGCACTATAAGAGGTTATTGAAAAGAAAAGTAAAAGAACGGTTATGAGTGTTTTCATAAATTTAATTATTAGGCTTATATTCGATAATTCCAAATTTAACTGTCAACGTACCAGATGTAGAAACTTGAATAGCCCCTTTCAATATATTTGTTGTTACCCAGTTTTTGGAGGTTAAGGATAAAAATTTTTCTGTCTGAAAAGTATTCCCATTTATGCTAAATGTCGCATTAATTAAGGCTGTTGTAGATGAAGTCCTTATTATCGTACCTGTAATATTTGCAACTCCATTAGCAGGCATATTCCCATTATCTACACTGATCGAATCACCTGCAAAAAAAACTTTATATACCCCTCCTGATGTGGGTGTTCCATTTGGATTTATAATTATATATTTAAAGTCCAATTGATCTCCGTCAAATCCCAAAACATCTGATTGAATAGTATCAGGATAAAAATAGGTAACATTTGTGGAGTTGGTAGAAACATCAGTAAAAAACTTTCTTCGAACCCCAGAGGCGATAACCATAGATTCAGAAGTTCCCGCGGCATAATTTATTTTACCAGTTGAATTAACTTTAAAAAGAACATTATATATATTATTACGCGAAAAGCTAAAACTAACTGAATCTTGTGTTAAATATGAATTAGTAGATACTCCTTGTTTTCCAATTGTATTTTTAGTTGGGGTCATTTCAAAATAACTTTTAAGGGCGGGGTTGAGTAAATACATTCCTGTATTATCCAAATAAATATTACTTCCAATTCCGCCAACTATAGATAAAGAACCGGTTTTTATCCCAAAATTGTCAAAACCATATGCATCTGTTTCGTATGAACTAACTATTTCAGTACCAGATTTAAATAAATAAAAAATCCCATCAGGTCTATAAACTGCACTATCTCCATTTGTATTACTCATATTAACTTTAAACCCCCCATTTACGGAAAGTTTATTTTCTTTATACAAAGCATTAGCTGGTGCAGACGCCTGACTTGTATAAGGCCTAAGTGTTGAATCCCCTTGACTTTCGCCAATAGGACCACCTTTTACTTTAACTGCCCTAACTTCTGCCTTAGTAGCAGCCGTATCGTTATTTATTTTTACAACATTAGTCTTAATTTCTTCCGTAGCCCTTATTTTAGTAGCTACAACCGTATCAGCAGTTATTTTATTTTCAACTTTTCTATCGCTTTTCTGTGCCTGTAATGTTAATGTTACAAAGCAAAATACTATCAGTAATATATTTTTCATGTCTTAAAAATTTTGTCGTTTATAATCTACTTTCATTGTTCCGGCAAAACCGGTAGATGTTGTTGTCCATTTTAGTTTAAGGGTATTTGTACTACCAGATTTATACACTCCGTTAAAAGTTATACCTAAATCATTGGCAGCCGGGAAAAAATCGCCTGGATCAAAATAATAATTCGTTCCATCGTTTAGTACTTTCATTGTGCCAGCTCGGTAAACTCCATTTCTAACTATGTTATAATCAATTGTCACGGTTCGATTATAGGTTAAATCAGCAATTGATATAGAATCAGTTGAATTATCGGCCAGTGTATAAGAATTGTTTTGCGAATATTCTGGATAAGTATTAGGAATATAAATATTTACGCCCCATTCTGGCTTAACAAAACTTTTAAGAGATGAAGAAGTGTGAAAATAATTGTATGATCCAATATTTTGTAAGGTCGTAAAAGATAGATTTGCTGACGTTATACCACTTGCATATACAATATTATCTACTTTATATAACGCTAAAGGGTTGCATGCAAAATTTAGATTAGAGCTCGGAAAACTTAAATTAGAAAATGCACTTCCACAATCTTTTATTATAAACCATGTTGCCGATGCTGCTTTGTAATTATTCATATCTCCGTACGATCCTATAGCTCTAAGATATCCACTAATCATCATAGATGATATTTGACAAGGAGTTTTTATATTAAGTCCTTCGCCTGTTGTTTTACGGGTTCCTTTATTATTTATAACACATTGAGATGTTATTGAATTTCTTAAATCTATTGCCGCTAAAGTTGCGCTATAACTCATATTAAATATAGAAAACTGCAGCTGACAATATTCGACAACAAAACCAAATTGCGATGCAGATGTATTAGTTATGTCGCAGCAATATGACCATACATTGTCGAAATTTGATCCTATCGTAAAATTCATCTTTAAAAACGAAAATTTAATCTGAGAAGCAAATGAAGTATTATAACGGCTTGCCGAAACATTTATGTTTGTTTGATATGTATATATGTTATTAAAAGATGCTGCATTGGTTGTAGGCAGAAATAAAGAGTCTCCTATATTAGATTCAATAGGTAAACCGGGTGTGGTAGTTGTACCGGCAAATTTGCCTGTTAATTCTCCTGTTGTAAAAGCATATGAACTTTTAAAAACTCCTGATACAGGAGTTGATGACAGTGTAAATGTATAATTTTCTTTTACATAAGTTCCATTAATGATTAAATTACTAGAATGATTTGTCAACGGATTTAACGATGATATTTTATTGCAGTAATATTTACTTGTAGCATCAAATGTATAGCTGCCAGAGTCAACTTGCATAGTTATTATACCTAAAGTTAAAGGATTAACAGTCGATAAAGCTTTATTAAGTGTAGCATAAGGCGCAAAGATCAACCCTAGACCTATTATATCGCTTCCGGGTGTTTGTGCATCTTCAGGCATTGAAACATATATTGTTCTCGAAACCCACTCGCTAGTAGTGTCTATAATATTCCAAAGGTCAGTTTGTGAAGAAAGCGTACCCGGAATATTACCCCATTCTGTTGTATCGGTTCCTAAAGTTACCCCATTTGAAATAACACTACCATCACCCAACACAGCGGCGTACCCTGTCGCCCCTTCAGATTTCCATATGGTGTCCTTATCTGATTTTAAATCAAAAGGTCTGAGCGAACTACCAATTAAAACGTAATTATCAGTGTCTCCTAATAATGCTACTCGACTGCTGATTGAATCGCTTATAAATGTTTCGGCCAATACGGTACCCGTTTCATCTACTTTAAAGACTTTGATCCCGCCTTGATATTTAACAATACTATCTTTTGTAATTATAGTAGTATCGCCTCCTTGTCCAACTGTTAATTTTACAAAGGAGGAGTCTGAAGAGCCGCCGCCCACAAGATCACTTAAATTAGTTTCAGCGCCTCCGTTTATAGAAGGATCAGTTATTTTAATATGGCCCGCACTGTGACTAATATTAGCTGTAAGTCCTGAATTTAGCCACAACACCTCTCCGGGCAAAGCAACAATCCCCGTACCTAAATATAAACTACCTAACGGGCCATCTATCGAATCAGATATAATTTTGTTTGCAGTAACAGTGCCGGTTGTAGTTAAATTTCCATCCGCATCCAACCGGTAAACCTCTGTACCAAAATCTTTTGTATAAAGCTCATTTAATCCACCGCCCGATTGATCTAATGCGATTGTGGGGCCGGTACTCGTACCTGAATATTCGATTAACTTTCCTGCTCCGAGTCCAGAAATTCCAGTGCCTACGTTGTTGCCTAACAGTATTGCGGTACCGTTGTTTGTAGACACCTGATAACCGGTTCCGTTATTTGCAGTAATAGCAAAACCAACACCTCCGTTAGTTTCTATGCCTACGCCTACATTGGAAGACAGATATTTTATAACAACAAAAGTATCGGTAACAGCCGTCCATTTTTTTAAGCTTTTCGGGAAAACATCATCTGGGAAAACTAATTTACCCGCCTTAAATACAGCTTTCGTTTTTGCTCCTGTTGTTTTATTTACTAAGTATAAGGTATCAGTTATACTCGCGAGCGTATCAGCCTTAGCGGTTGACTTTCCGTTCTTAAAAATAAATTGAGCTTCGCAACTGAGTACGAATACTGATAATGTTAAGAGTAATAATATTTTTTTCATGTTTTATTTAGTTTTCAATTAATGCTATATATCCGAAATCACCAGCACTGCCGGGGTTTATTGTAAACCCAAATTCATCCTGAGAAACAACCTCAATCCCTAATCCGCTGTAATCAATTATACTTAAAGCATATACAGTTACAAACTCAGAACTAAAAGCAATTACTTGCCCTAACGTCCCGGTTGCAGTTTCGGCTAACTTCGACCTAACAAGACTAGCAGGTGTAACGACCGAAGCTTGCAACGCAGCGACATCTGTATATAGCTCCTGTAAATCAGCAGCTATCTTTAGTCCGCCTACTCTTATCTTGTCCCCGCTTCCATCGTTCGCGGCAGAGCCCATTGCGGCGACTGTAAATGTTTGTGCCATATATTTAAAAATTTACTATTTCGTTATAATTTGCCTGCATTTCAAGCGAGACCCCGGTTAAGTTAGAGCTAAACACATGAAATAAAGGCGTTACTTTATACTTTTGATTTCCAGATACAAGCCTACACGGGATAAGCTGATAAATTTTTACTGCTATACGATCAGCCATAGCCTCCATCGCTGCCCGAATTGCTTCGCTGTCTGCATCCGTGCCGTTTTCGTCTAAGTCTAAAAATGAAATCAGTATTTTACTGTCCTTTAGTACGTTGTTATTTTTTTGAATTGAATTATTTTTCGGAAGGTCGTTATCTAAAATGATTAAAGGCATTTCGGAGAGTTCGGCTAAGAAAGCGGTTACATTAGCCTGAAATTTAGAGGACAAAACAAAAGTCGATGCGGGATATAATTCACTTACTATTGTACTTATGTCAGTGATTAAACTCATTTCTTTTGCCGTTTTTGCATTAGTTCTGAAAACTTTGACTCAAAAGTACTTTTTTCTAAATTACAAAGCAAAACTTTCGTACAAAAAGAATCATCACTTTCCAAAACCTTTTCGTAATCACAATTCAAAAGCTCGCAAAGCGTTTGAATTTCGAGGTAGTTTGAATAAGCGTTCAGCCTTTCAACTCCCGCCGCTTTTTTTTCTTCGGTATACTTGTCAAACCCTGAAGCCAGTTTAAAAAGTTCAGCCCGCTTTTTTTGCCATCCCTGTAGTTCTGAAAGAAAAAAAAACCTGCTGGCAAAATTTCGGTAAAAGGCCGGGTAAGGTAATCCGCTTCGAGCTCGTTTACTTTGTCCGAATTGTTGCTTCGTGCCTGACTAACCGCTAAACAGTAAACCAAAAGTTCAAAACCTGTTTTACCTGAGTTTTCGATTTGATGCCGTTGTCCAATCGTTTCAATAATTTTCGAGTAGTCAAAACATTTCGGCCTCGGAATTTTTTCAATTTTTGGAACAGCTCCAATAGCTTTTACAACTGTGCTGGACGTGACAGCAAAAAAAGAGTCCTGTATTGATAATTTGGTTTGCCAAGCGATATATTTCACCGTGTCGCAATTCTCAATTTTAGACAGCTTTATAAATTCGGCTGTCGTGAGTTCGTTGATTGCTTTTATTTTGTATTTTTTACCGGAAATTAGGATAGGGATCATAGCGTGCGCTCTTTAGTTGTACCCGGAGAAGTTTTATAAACGCACATGGCTAAAAGTTCCGGGTAAGTAATTTGTTTATTACCCATTTTTTTAGCCTTACGATTATAAGCATCATGTATCTGGTTAGTAATAATCTGATAAGAAAACTCACCTCGTGTTAAGACAGGAACGACAAAACATTGCTTACCAGTCATTTTATAAATTCTTTTAGCTTTCTGAATGTAAAGCCACAATTGCAATCTTTTTAACAGTTTTTTCATATGTTATAGTTTTAGTTTGTTTTCGGGCTGGCCTGCCCTTACTTATTTTTTTTTTACTTTCTTACTAGTTTTACATAAGGCTTCGAGTTCATATCAAAACCAGCTCTTACCGCATCCTGGATATAAACTTGTAATTTGTGATAATGCCTGCTACCTATTTGTATAATGCCGGTATTTATCAGCCATTCATCTACATTTTTCTGACATTTTGCGATTTCGTTATTTACTGCTTCGGGTCTCATTTTGTTTAGTTTAAAGTGGTCTTACTGATCTTCTGTAAAATCTTGCCCCATACCTTACAGGGTCAATTATGTGATTATTAGTATCTTCTGGAATATCCAAATACTTATTAGTAATCGGGTCTTGAATCCTTTTATACTTTGTAAATTCGTCAATAGCATTTTTAGAATCTTCGTGTACAAAGATAGAAAATTCCTGCAATCTGTCAATACCGTCAATAATTGAGCCCGCACCTTTTGTTGCTCCCATCGCATTTATGCCAGCCATTTGTAGTTCAAAGCCCTTATCTTTTCTAGCGCTGTCATAAATTACAGGGGAGTTTTCGGGGTTGACAATTTGCAAATAATCGATAAGTTTTGAGTTTAAGATTTGCGGCTGGTAAATATGTTCTGTAACATATAATCGGTTGTTATCACCGTCAAAATCTAATTGCACTAATGTTGTAGGATCGTTTCCGCCCCAGTCAATTGCCCAAATCCTAAATAGTTCGCAGTCTGGTAACTTATCAAACGTCTGCCAGTTTTGAAATATAACGCCCTCCAACTGACCTTTTAATCCAAGGCCGTAAACCTGCCACCAATTCCACCAAAATGAACGCTTTCCCGCAGCGTCCTCTGCAAGTGCTTTTTTTCGTGCCTGCTTAAGTTCAAATAACTGACCGTTAGACAGATTCCATTTGCCAGTTAGCGGGTTGATGTTGTCGTAAAAAGTACTGTCAATAATCTTTACATCTGAGCGTTCAGCAAAACCCTCAGTGTCGAACCAAAATTCTTCGCTGGGGTTCCAATCCAAAAAAATGGTTTCAGTTGTCCTTATCATTAGTTGATTACAGATACTAAAAGGCATTTTGTTAGCTTCGTTAATAAACAGCATTTCGCGGGCAGCTCCTAAAGCTTTGCCCGGTTTATCGAATCCAATGAACTCTAAAAGCGATTTGCCGATATGGTACTGCGTTGGGTTTTGCCTGCGTATCTTGTCAATATTTGCGCCTTGTTCGGATAAAATGCGCTCATAATCTCGAATTGCACCGCCGGACAAATGAGGGAATGAATGTGAAACGGTTGTAATAACCCGCTGTTTTTTCGAATGATTCTGAATTTCGTTAATTATTTGAAGTTCAGCAAATGTTTTACCTGAACGCGTGCCTCCCCTGTTCGCAATTATGCGATAGCCAGCATTGTAAGCGGCTAAAGTTTCTGAGAATACGCGGGTTGTTACCATAAATAAAAAAAGCGCCTTGCTAAAACTTTGGTGTGAACCTGGGGCGCAAATGTTACTAGTAGTTACTCTGAAAGCTAACTGAGGCCGCAAACAGATTCGAACTGTTGCTTTCAGTTTTGCGGACTGAATATTCTCCAAGTGCGGCCGATAAAAAAACAGTGGTGAGATAATTAATGTCGACCATACCACACCGGGGCCATCCTTTGTATCGGAGTCCAACCGATTTTACCACTGTCATGCATTTCATTTTTTTATTTCAATACCGGGATAAAATGCAAAGTTAACCCCACATTTTAAATATTTTTACTCCTCCTCAAACTTTTTTCTCATTTCCTCAATTGCTTGTGCCGTCTCAGGATTAATAACAGTTATCTCATTTTTAACCGTAGCCCCTGAATTAACAGTATCCTGCAATCCTAAGTCACGTGCGATTATGTTTGCATTGTAGAATCCGCAAGATGCACCGTCAAATTTCTGACTGTAAATAGTTTCCCTTATACGCGTAATGATGTTTGAAAAATCTTTACTTAGTTGGTCCTCTCTATCCCTGATCGAAACTTCGAACTCGTTGAAATACTTAACATTACAATCCAAGTACAAGCAAAGTCCCTGAATCGTAAACGGTTTAATGTGAGGTATCTCAACACGGTCAGCATCTTTGCCTTTATAATCAATCTGAATAAGCGGGTTCTCTTCAATCCATTCAAAATATTCCGTAGCAGCCTCCCACATTAATTCAGGCGTTGCGAAAAGTCTATCCCGTCCATGTTTTGAACGTAATTCCCAAAATTTATTGCCTATCGGAGCAGCCATGTTATAAAATTATAAGTTAAGTAAAGAAGACTGCTAACAGCTATCATTACAGCTACTATCATTGCCTTATCAGTAAATGTAAGTGATTCCCAAAATTTTTTCATATGTTTTAGTTTTTAAAAGGGGCGATCCCCTTGTTTTATAGGTTTCGAAGTCACGGTAGTAAAAGTTGCTTTACCTTCTATTCGTTCAACAAACTTACGATATTTTCTCGTATTTTCCGAATTTGTTAGAACCTGTATATTATCAGTAGTATAGCCGCCTGTTTCTTCTATACGGTCGATGTGTAGGCTATCGCAGGAAGTTCCTTTTCGAAGAAAGTATTCAGTCTTTTGAGCAAATTCGCAAAACTGTTCAAAAGTCAAATCAAATTTTTTGCCTCTGCGTTTAGCCCCTGATTTAAGATTTTGGTAAGTTGCTATTTCTGGATGTTTTGCCCGGTAACGAGCTTTCGCGCAGGCATAGCAATAATTAGAGCGCGGGGCTGCGGTTTTAGTGCAAGTCTGGCAGGGTTTAGTTTTCATAAACAAAGGGGGTCGTTAGCCCCCTGTTAAGTTTTAAAATGGTAAATCGTCCAATCCTTTAGCTACCGAGCCGTTGTTTAAATCTTTAGGCGCGGGTTCGGATCGCTGACTTGAACCCGAAACGCAGGCGTTGCCTAAAATTGGTAACGCTGTTTTTTGAGCTTCAGTCATTGTTGCGAGTTTTTCTTTCGAAAAAGACTGCTTTAACAAATGCGTGTCAGGGTACTTTTTACCCGGTGTTTTGTCTTCGTAGTCAAATCCGACTATGTCGAGATAAATACCTTCTTTTCCTTCGAACAGGTTGTTTTCTGCTATCGGAATAACGATAACGTTTGCGCCTTTTGGCGTTGTCATTAGCGCGTGATTTAACTGGCGCAAGTTTAATTTAAGTGTAATCATAAAAATTTAAGTATTAAATAAGTGAAATTTTTCTAAGTAATGTAAGTCTTTCACAGCGACATTTTCCATCCGAATTATAAGGAACGACTAATCCCGGCATGTCTTCAAATTTTAATAAACATTCCCAAAATGTTATCGCGCACGCGTGATTTTTTTTAATATAATCTAAAGTTGCAAAGTTAACGCCGCACCCGCATTCTGTAGTATTACAAGAATTAACAATTTCCTCTATAACTGAGCCTTCTTTAATATCCCATTTTTGAGGCGCTGAATAATGCGTATTGCCGATTGCTTTAAACACAATATAGCCCTTTTCTACTTTTCTAAAATTTTTAGTAAAAAAATCGGATGCAGAAAATAAATTTACTGCACCGCTCAGGTCTGCACCGCTCAGGTCTGCACCGCTCAGGTTTGCACCTCTCAGGTCTGCACCTCTCAGGTCTGCACCTCTCAGGTCTGCACCGCTCAGGTCTGCACCGCTCAGGTCTGCACCGCTCAGGTCTGCACCTCTCAGGTCTGCACCTCTCAGGTCTGCACCTCTCAGGTTTGCATCGCTCAGGTTTGCACCTCTCAGGTCTGCACGGCTCAGGTCTGCACCGCTCAGGTCTGCACCGCTCAGGTCTGCACCGCTCAGGTTTGCACCGCTCAGGTCTGCACGGCTGCCATATTCTTCATTTAAAATCCATTTTAAATGATTTTTAATAATCTGATGTAATTTTTGTTTGTTCATTTTGTTAAGTGTAAAGTTTAAAAGTATCAACTAATTTAGTAAAATTTTCATTTTTCTCTTTTGCCTTCTGAACTTCGAAAAATGCATCAATGTCAATTTCGATGATTTTTATTAAGTCGCAAAGTTCTTGGTTAAGATTAGCCGGGCGGATTGTTTCACCTGAAATTGAGTCAATAATTTCTACTGAGCGAATTAAAATTCCGTCCGGTGTGAGTTCGATTTCTTTTAGTGTAAGTCGAGTGCTTGACATAGCATTTGAAAGTTATGAAGTGTACGAACTATAACATACTTATAACCGGCAGCGTTAACCGTTTTCTCCCAGGCTATTTGATTTTCGCTTTGCCTTCCTTTTCCCATTTTAAACTCAATAAAAACGGCAGTCCTGTTAATAAGTAAACAACTGTCTGCAACCCCAGCGATTAATCCAGTTGCTTTGTCTCGTGCACCTGTGATTTTGTTAGTGCCTTCATTTTTGATTTTAAAGAACAAGCCTCGCAAGTTAGGGTAAGTGTTATGGAAATACATGTAACATTCTTGTTGCAGGCGGGCTTCTAATTCGTTTGTCATAGCTTTTATTTTTTATTGTAAAGTAAATCATTTTTGTAATATATTGCAAATGTATTTTGACTAATCGCTATTTTTTGGTGACAAAAATAATGGTGCATTATGCTCTACCCATCCGCGTTTAAATCCCCTGAACTTTGCATACTCTTCGAACTGACTAATTTCTTTAAACTTATGTAAAATAAATCCAACTTTGTAACCTTTCGCAACTCTTAAGGCTTCCATTTCTTCCACGGTTGCGCCGTTCATTTTTTTCTGAATGTCCGCATAACTCAATTCTTGCAGCTCCGCGAACACACGTTCTTTTTCAGTTTGCATCCAAATGAATCCGCAATGATCGCAAGTTTTAACATTAACTGAAACGATCGCACCGCACTCAGGACAAAATTTAACCGGAAAAACATCCTTCTTTTTGCTTTTCTTTTTTGGGGGTTTTAAACTCCATTCCCTGTCAATATGCCAATACCCGTGCCGCTGTACATTCATTCCAAAATCTAAGATAATGAACTGTTTTTTAGTCGCAGTCACCCGCGAACCCCGCCCGATCATTTGCAAGTAAAGCGGCAAAGAAGTTGTTGCCCTGTAAAGTACGATGCATTCTATTCCGGGGTGATCGTATCCTGTTGTTGTGATTGCGCAATTTGTGATAACTGCCCCAGGTGTGTTTTCAAACTCAGTTAATATTCGGTCTCGCTGCTCAGGTGTCATAGTTCCGTCAACGTGCAAGCATCCTAATTCGTGCGCTACGTTCATAGAGCTTTGAACAGACGGGCAAAAGATCATTGTCTTTAATCCTTTGGCGTGAAGTGCCAAATTTTCTTTTAAACCCTCAAAAACTTTTACCTCGGAAAATACACGCTCCTGATCCCGTTCATCAAATTCACCAGCTTTCATTTTTATTTTTGAAAGGTCAACGGAAACACCAAAATATTTAGGACTTGAAAGAAAACCGTCACGAATTAAAAGAGAAATAGCGGGGCCCGTGACTAAGCTTGTAAAGTTATCGCAAAGGTGTTTTTTTCCCTGTCGAATTGGGGTAGCAGTCACCCCGACAACATAGCAAGTATCTTTTAAGTAAGCGAAAATAGGATCGAAAGCAGCAATATGGACCTCATCGATAATTAAAAGGTCAATGCTTTTCAACAGCATCTGAAAGTCAAGCCTTGCAACTGCCCGGCGTTTCATAGTTTCAATCATTGCAACTAAAACCAAAGATGTTGGAACGGCGCGGGTTTCTGCTGTTATGTTTTCATACTTGACCCCGAAATTTGAAAACGTCCCCCCGGCCTGTTCCAATAATTCTACGCGGTTGGTTAAAATTAGGCACTTACGACCGCGCGCGCTTGCTTCTTTAACTATGTGAGTAAAAATAACTGTCTTTCCGCTACCCGTAGCAGACTGAGCAACAACATAATTGTGACCAATCGCAAACTGGGAGCGAATGTTATTTATAAGTTCGATCTGATAATTTCTGAGTGAGATCATGTTTTTTGTGTTTTATGACCAACTTTATAAAAAAGTCTGGTCAGTGTTAATCCTTAGTGTCAATTGAGTTCTAGTGTTTCTTGACCAACTTGACCGCTTTTTTTTAACTTTTAAGACTTCCCTGAGAGTTGCATTACTATCTCTCAATATACCCCTTAACCACTCTTACTATATGTATATATTATATATTAATTATATTAGTTATAGTATGGTTAAGTTGGTCATAAGCTCTGGACGGCTTTCTGTTATTGGGTTTCAAATTGACCAACTTTCAAAAATATAGTTGGTCAAGTCTGGTAGTAGTTGGTCATTAAAAAGGCAGTTTTTCAATTTTGGCCGCTTCGACTGTTGGGGCTGGCATCTGGTTAAACTTATCATAAACCCAAAAACCCCTTAAGTATGATCCGTCTACTACCTTTCTATCAACGTCATAACCTATATTTTTAAGAGTAACGGTTAATTTTTGAGGACTCAATTTAATTCCGGTGCGTTGTTCAATTATTGCACGCATCTCGGTTGCCGAAAGAAATACTGCCGCGGGATCATTCCGCGAAGTCTTACCGAAATATTTCAACGGCAATTCGGACTCCGGCGCGACCTGGTTAGCATTGTAACAAATATCATTTAGCCGTTCAATATCAGATTTTGTAAAGAAAAACGCTTTAGGCTGTTCCCTGAATTTCCAATACAGTTCTACAAATAATTCAGTTTTATCCACTTCGTTATATTTCGCCTCGTCAATATGGTTAACCTGTATCGGGATTATTCGGCGGTTTCCGGTTAAATCGTTAATAACCTGCTCCTCATTTGTTGTACCGCAAAGAACAGCTAAACGCTTCATGTCCTCAAAATAACGCCCGTACGGCTTTCGAATCGAAAAAACGTCCTTGCTTATCAGTTCTTTGAAGCGCTTCTCATCTTGCTTAGATTTACCCCCAAATTCGTCGTCCAGAATGATCCATTTGCTGCACATTAATTGCCCTATATCCGCTTCTTTGCCATCAAGCTTATTAATAGACATTAACCATCGAAGCGGTTCTGGCAGCAATTCCCTGAAAAAATTCGTCTTTCCGGTTCCCTGTACCTGACCTGTGAGGACTAAGCAAAGAATTGAATAAGTCCCGTGCGCGCTGGCAATAATTGAAAGCAGCCATTTTTCCAAAAAGTACTCCACAAATTTAGCATCAGACAAAGAAAGATCGGAGGAAATGCAGGAAGCAAGTTTTGTGATATTTCCGGTAGTTTTGATGTGCTTATTTTTTTCAAACCATTCATTTATTGGGTTGTATTTTGGTGTGAAGTCGCTGTGTATCAAATCAAAAACTTTGTCTTTGTTTGCCTTTTCAACCACCTTCGTACATTTTAAATAAATTGAGTTAAAATTGTAATCATTAAGCGGCTCCCCTTCAACCTCAACAATGCTTGTGATCTCATTTAAACGAAACTTATAGTTGCTTTTTAAAAACAACTCAATGTCAAATAATAATCCCTCATCGCTTTCCATTTCCTTCGCCGGAGCTTTCCAAACTTGCTCAAGTATGTCGTCAACATCTTTGCCGCTAATGCTTTCAAAATCTAAAAGATATTGTTTTGCGTCCTGCTTTCCGTTTGCAATCGCTCCGGAGCTGGTTGTTTGTTCCTGCTTTCGCCTGATTTTCCCTATTGTAATAATTTTCTTTGTGCGTTCTGAAGTCAATGCGCAACCCGCTAATTTAGCATAGTAGAAAAAACTTTTAATCGTTATGCCAGCCTTGCCAGCCTTTAAGCAACGGTCGTATTGCTTATCACAGTCAATTTTTTGCTTACCGAAATAGTAACCCGAAATAACTTTAAAAGCATCCCGACCACTGTCGCCAAGTTTTTCAGCAAGTCCAAAACCAATTCGGAGCCAGCTATAATAATCCGGTGCAATATTAATCTGCCTATCCTTAATCTGCGAAAGAATAAAGTTAATATCGTTTTCGGAATAAATAACGTGACTATAAGACTGCTCACCCGTACTAACTCTTTGCTCTTTAGGTTCAATATAATTCCAGACGTTTGCACCGTAATTTAAATGGCAGTCAGGATCATACGAAACAAAACGGAGTCGGCCTATATTGCTGCAATGCATGTCTGGTATAATTCCGTAATCGTTAACCAGCATTTTCGAAATTGCCTCAAAGCTTTCAAAATGTTTTGCTTTATTTATTCGAAAATAAACCGCTAAACCTGCACCGCCAAGACTCGAATGAATTGCAAAAACTTCGGGGATTTCTTTTAGCTGTTCTTTAATTTTTGGCATTTCAATTGACTGATCCTTAACATCAATGTCTATAACCAACAATCCAGAATGCTCCTGTAGTTCCGTATCTTTTCGGCCTAAAAAAAGCCCAGACGCGGTGACAGCGTGAACCTTTTGTTTTGTAGTTTTACCCGCTCGATATTGTAAAACTTCATCCTGCCAGCGACCTGTAATTATACCTGAAAAATAAT
>Ga0214473_10001081_pt1 | contig 36816 bp, 39 predicted proteins | sample RVTome_7_FD_203509 | JGI IMG/M metagenome (GOLD analysis project Ga0214473, IMG submission 203509) | Soil microbial communities from uranium-contaminated site in the Upper Colorado River Basin, Wyoming, United States - RVT98D197 | ecosystem: Environmental > Terrestrial > Soil > Contaminated >... | reverse complement strand
CCTAGCCATTGGTTACCGGAACGACTACCTGAGCAAGGCGTGGCTCGCGGCCCCTCATGGCTTCCGCATCTTCGTGCGACAGCAGAAAGCCGTCTCCGAGAAACTTCACCCCCTCAAAAACGCGGTTCGCGCTCTCTGCCAGTGCGTCAGGCCCGCTCGTGTCGAATGTGTCTTCAAGATGGGCGCTGATGACCTGCACCTTCCTACCATCAAGCACGCGTTCACCGTTCCATTCGCCGTTATGGATCGAGACCAAGGAGATGACCAAGTTCGCCCGGCCCGGCCACTTGATACCGCGCACGGCCATGTTGATCTCGCCGCCCTGGGTGAGAACCTGTTCGAGTCCGTCCTTCCGAATGTCGCCGTCCTTGATCGAGTTCGTCGTGATGAACGCGGTGAGGCCACCCGGCGTCAGGAGCCCGAAGATGCGGCGCAAGAAGTAGACGACGAGATCGCTGAGACCCGCCGGGTGGTACTGCCATTTCACGTAGTGGCAGAATGGGTAGCCAAAGGTGCCGCTGAGATCGCTGCCGCCGAGATATGGCGGATTCCCGAGGATGCAGTCGAAGCCACCCCGCGCGATTACGTCGGGGAACTCGAGGAACCAGTGGAAGAAGTGCCTCTCGTGCGCCGTCGTCCACGCCATCGCGGTGGCCTGCCCCTGCGGCGTCTGCGCCGCCGTCCAGTAGCGGCGAAAGTGCTCATCGGCGATGAGCTTGCGCTCATTCTCCGGCGTCTTGGGAATGTAGAACTGCGCGATCGGGATGGCGGCGATCTGGTTGAGGAGCCAGGCGTCGCGGCTCTCGGCGAAGGCGACGAAGCGGGCCTTCTTCTGCTCGATCTCGGCGGGCGTGCGCTCGGATAAGGCAGAGAGCGTGTTCCACTGGGCAAGGATCGCGTCTAGCTGGTGCTGAATGGCCGGTGCGAGAGGCAACTGCTTAACGCGTTGCGGATCGGCTCTGGCCTGCTTGTTTCTCTTGCGTCAGCGCGCCGCCACTTCCTTGTCATCGCCGGGCATTGTGGCGAAGGCCTCGTCGGGGACGCCCTTGTCCACGTCCTCGCGCCGGACGAAGCCCACGATGGCGTTGCCGCACTTGATGTGGTGGTCGAGGAAGTTGAGCGGCTGGCCGGGATTGTGGGCCTCGAGCCAGAGGGCGACCTTGCACAGCTCGACAGCAAGTGGGTTGAGGTCGACGGGCGTTCCACATTCGCGCGGATGTCTCAGGTGCTGTCACACGACGTTGATGAGGCCTGGTCGATTTACGCGACCGAAATCGCAGCGGCTAGAAGATCCGCAACTCAGTGAGATAAAAGATGCGCGCAAGCATCGCGAAGAAATAATGAGGATGATCTGTGTTAGGCAGGGACGTACGTCCCTCTTCCGCTCCACTGGATGCTCTATTACCTCGCCGGGGCGCGGATGGGCCTTCAGGGAAGCAATTCGAACCCCAACCCGACGTGGCGAAAATGGTCATCGGCGGTGACGATCCGTATGATCCGAAGTTCCTGCATCAAGATCATCGTGGTGAGGTCGGTGAACGATATAAGTGGTTTGTCGCGCAAGCGCATTCGGAGTGCTTTGGCCTGAGCGAAGCGCTCCGACCCGATCCGCTCGATCTGCAAGCTTCCTTCGCGCTCGCCCGCGTCGAGCGTGGAAACGAAACGCCGAGCCTTGGCGAATACAAGTCGCCGGAATACCAGCGTGAACGCCTCGTCCAGGATGTAGTCTGAGGTGACCGCGATCCCTGTGCGCCGCCAAAGCGATGCGAGCAGGTTGCGGACGGCGGCGTGGCGCGGCTCGTGGTCGTCGGCCAGGGCAAGCCAGCCCCAGGTATCCACCAGCACCCGCTCAGCCGCCATAGAGCTCGCGGTCAATGTCGCACAGCACGAGCTCCCCGTGGGCAAGCCCGCATAGCTTCAATAGCGCGCTGCGGCGGCCCTGGCGCTGTCGCGCCGGCCGCACTCGCTCCTCAAGGATGTCGCGAACGAAGCGTGAAACGCTCTTGCCCTGGCGCACCGCTTCCGCCCGCAGACGCTGCTGCAAATCGCGATCTACTACCACGGACATTACGTGTTGCGCGGTTGGCATACCCGGTTCATAACCTATTAACCAGAGTCGAGTCAATGTGCCGGCCCTCAAATCGAGGCCCTGTAAAGCCGGCGATATCCCAATCGCCTCGAAGTGTCGGTGCCCCTCGCGTTGTCGCTAGCCCAGCCGCATGCGCCTCAGGTGTACTTCATGTCCACCAGCGGCGGAAGGCGTGCTGCAACTCCTGCCGCGTGAACCGCCCCATTGGTAGTCCATCCTTTGATCGTCACTTGCACACTCGCAAACCACCGCGCAAGACGCGGCGTGCAGGAATGTTTACTGTGCCACCGGTTCGTCGGTGTAGTCATCGGGATTGACCTCGGGCCCGGGGGGCAGCTTGGCCAACTCCTGCTTGACCAGGTCTTGATGCTGGATCTCCTCGTCGCGTAATTCCTCGAAGAGCGCTTTGACCTCGGGTTCGGCGATTTGTGGGAGGACCGCGACAAAGAAGGCATGCGCCTTTACTTCCGAACGGAGCGCCGTCTCCATGGCCTGGCGCAATGACATGAACGCACGCGCCTCGTCATATTCGGGCGCCTCGACCTCCCAGAGCATGCTGGCCGAAACCCGCCGCGCCGCGCCGCCGAACAGCGCCGCTCGCCGCTGACTGAGCTGGGTTCCGTGCCAGGACTCGTTTTCGGCCATGTGCCGGAAAAAACCGGCGGCTTCGGGCGTGTGATGGAGTTCCATCTGGCGTGCGAACTCCTGGTATCGGCTCTGCGACTCCTCTTCAATCAAGATCGCGAGATCCAGTGCGTCCTGCAGCGACAGCGTGGCAAAATCAATCCCCTGCGTCATGAAGGGCTCCTTTCGCTAAGCGGGCAATGCCGCTCTGGCGGCGTCTTTCCTACCTGAAACTGCGCAGCTGTGTGATCCCTGCCTACCAACACCTCATGTATCCCGGAGGACAATCCATACGCAATACCGTCCAAGCATATTTGGTTGCATGAGCCTGCGGTGGCTTGCGCTCTCGGCATGGGCTAGTGTGGCCGTCGCATGTCGCGTCAGCCGAACCTGGGGATGACCGTGGACAGTTCGCGTACGCCGGTGTTGGTCGGGGTGGCCGCGGTCACGCAACGTGAATAGGACCCGAGCCGGGCGCGCGAGCCCGTGGATCTCATGATGGCGGCGCTGCAAGCGGCGGCCGCGAAGGACCGCGCGCCTTCAAGGAGAAGCGCCAGCCACACTTCACTGGCGAATAAGTGGTTAGGTTGCTAGTTGTTAGCTCCATAAACTTAACACCCAACAGCATAACAACCCAACAACCTGCATCACTTCCCCCAGAGTTCTTCCAGACGCTGATCGCGGCCGCAGCTGTAGCGGTAATAGCGGTACCGAAGCGGGTTCTTGTGGTAGTAGTCCTGGTGATATTCTTCCGCCGGGTAGAACTTTCCGGCCTGAACGACCTCGGTGACGATTGGTTGCTGGAAGCGTCCCGAAGCTTCGAGGTCCTTTTTCGACTGCTCCGCCAGTTGCCGCTGTTCGTCGTTGGCAAAGAAGATGGCCGAACGGTACTGCGAGCCCTGGTCGCAGAACTGTGCGTTCGGCGTCAGCGGGTCGATGTTGCGCCAGAACACCTCCAGGAGTTTGGCGTAGCCGATCTTGGCTGGATCATAGGTGACCTGAATGGACTCGGCGTGGCCGGTGGCGCCGGCGGAGACCTGCTCATAGGTCGGGTTGTGTGTCTGCCCACCGGTGTAGCCGACGGTGGTCTTGGCCATGCCCTCGAGCTTGTCGAACGGAGGCTCCATGCACCAGAAGCATCCGCCCGCAAAGGTCGCGGTGGCCAGTTCCGCCGCTGCCGCGCCGCGGGCGACGAGCATCAGGGTGAAGACTCCGATCCGCAGAAGGTGCCAGAGGTCTTGTGGTGATGCAGGCTGCTGTTTCCGCTGTGCGCTCGTCATCTGTACCCCTCGGATCTCGCTGCCGTGAACATGCTTGCCGCTCTCCCGTGGCTCAGTCAAGCGAGTGGTTCATTCAGTGACCCTTTCGGTGCGGGACCGAAGCTGACCCGCGCAGGGGCCGGTGGTGTCGGCCTACGGCCTCGACCCGAAGGGTTCGCGGCCATTGATCTCAGCCGCAAACCGAAGAAGCTAACATGACCGCATTGACTGTAAGGTGGTTTCCTGGCCTATGATGAGATCGTCGGTTGGTTGCAATGGACGGCTCGGTGCGAGCGATTCAGAGGAGAGGCCCGTATGAGGACGGTTAGCGACATCATCAAGCGTAAAGGAACTCACGTTTGGTCGGTCGGGCCCGATGCCACGGTGTACGACATTCTGCGGTTGATGGCGGAGCACGAAATCGGGGCGGTCGTGGTGATCGAGCAGGGTAAGGTCGTCGGGATCTTTTCGGAGCGTGATTACGCCCGCCAGGTGATCCTCAAGGGTCGCACCTCCAAGGACACGCCGGTCCGGGAAGTGATGAGCCCCCGGGTGATGTTCGTGCGGCCGGAACAAACAGTCGAAGACTGCATGGCCCTGATGACCGACAAACGCGTGCGGCACCTCCCGGTCCTGAAAGAGGGTGCCCTGCTCGGCATGGTCTCCATCGGCGACGTCGTCAAAGACATGATCGCCGACCGAGAGTTCACCATCGAGCAGTTGGCCAATTACATCCAGAGGGGCTGAGGTTCAGACGCCAGAGGTCAGACGTCAAAGGTCAGACGTCTGGGGTTGGTCGAGCCCGTATGAACCAGAGCGTCGTGCGCAGATGCTGCCTGTCCCTAACGTCGGTCTCGATTGCGGCCCTCTTCAGCGCCTGCTCGCTGAATCCCGCAACTGGAAGACCGCAGCTGGCGTTGATGTCGGAAGGGCAAGAGGTTGAGCTCGGACGCAAGGCCAATCAGGAGATCCAGGCGACGATGCCGCCCTACGAGGACCAACGCCTGCAGGAATACGTAAGCGGCCTGGGGCACAAGTTGGCAGCGGCGTCTGAGCGGCCGAGCTTGCCGTGGACCTTCACCGTCGTCGATGATCCTGCGGTGAATGCTTTCGCCCTGCCCGGCGGCTACATCTACATCACGCGTGGAATTCTCAATCACATGACGTCGGAGGCGCAAGTGGTGGGTGTGTTGGCGCACGAGATCGGCCACGTTACCGCTCGCCACAGCGTGGCGCAGTACAGCAAAGCACAGCTTGCCAACATCGGTATGGTGGCCGGGATGATCCTGGCGCCGGAGTTGCCGGGCTTGGGTCAGTTGGTGCAAACGGGGCTGCAGCTCATGTTCCTGAAATTCAGTCGCCAGGATGAGGAGCAGGCAGACGATCTCGGGCTGCGCTATCTCACCCGCGCGGGCTACGATTCGAACGAGATGGTGGAGATGTTCCGGACACTGGAACGTACCAGCGAGCAGGAGAAAGGGGGCCGGCTTCCGGAGTGGCTCTCGACTCATCCGCGGCCGGGCACGCGGATCAGTCGCACCACCGCTGACATTCGCGCAATGCCGGGTGCGGAACAACGGCGGGTCGGCCGCGAGGAATTTATGGCTCACATCGACCGGCTGGTGTTTGGCGAAGACCCGCGCGAGGGAATCTTCGATAACAGCACGTTCTACCATCCCGGTATGGCCTTTCAGTTCGAAATGCCTTCCGGCTGGAAGACTGACAACCAGAAGCAAGGTGTGATCGGGCTGAGTCCTGACAAAGATGCTGTCGTCGTGCTCACCACCGCGTCCGGTTCATCGCCGGCCGAGGCAGCGCGTACCTTCTTCTCGAAATCCGGCGCGCAGGCCGGTACCACCGAGCGCGCCAGCATCCACGGCTTGCCTGCTGTCAGCGCGACCTTCTCCGTCCAGCAGCAAGAGGGCACCGTGCGCGGCATGACCGCCTTCATCGAGCACCAGGGGCGTATCTTCCAGGCCCTCGGCTACACACCTGCGGCCCGCTTCGAGCGCTATGCTCGGGTTCTGGCTGAGAGCATCACGAGTCTGGCGCCTTTGCGCGACCCGAAATATCTGAACGTGAAGCCGAAGCATATCGAGATCGTCAAGCTGTCGCAGCCGATGAGCATCGAGGAGTTCGCGCGCCGTTACCCCTCCAACACCGACCTGCGGACCCTGCGGATCATCAATCAGGTGGAAGAAGGCGGGCAACTCGTCCCGGGCAAGTCGTACAAGCGCGTCGTGGGGGGTGCGGGATAACGACGTCGTGCGCGTCCCGTCATCCAAGGTCCTGACCTGGCGGTGCTCGAGCGGCTGAGCGGCGAGGTTCGCAACATCATGGCGGCAACCCCGGGCGTGGTCGACATTGATACCACGTCGGAGCCGGGCAAGCCCGAGGTGCAGGTGCGCATAAACCGCGCCAAGGCGGCCGACCTGGGGGTGGCGCCCGCCGACATCGCCTTGAGCTTGCGCACCATGGTGAACGGCGACAAGGTAACCAAGTTCAAAGAGGGCAGTTGGGCGTTGATGTTGGGCCTGTTACGTTACCTACCCTTGACAAGCTATTCCAGTTTATAATATACAGAGGTACGTCGTGCGATTGTCAGGCTGTGCAGACATAGCATCAGGGGAGGTATGCGTATGAAGCACACACGTCTTGTGATCGTAGTTGTCCTGCTGCTTGCGGTCGTGCTCTTGGCGCGCCAGGGGATCGCCGCGGAGGCGCAGGTCGTCAACGTCAACACTGCAACAGCGGCCGATCTTGCCGCTCTCAATGGTATTGGCGAAGTGAAAGCCCAGGCCATCGTCGACTACCGAGCGAAGAATGGTCCATTCAAGTCGGTGGACGACCTGGTTCAGGTAAGCGGTATCGGGGAGAAGTTACTGGCCAAATTGCGTCCCCAATTGAAAGTTGCGGCTGGGGCGCCATCGGCGCCAGCCGCGCCTGGTCCCGCAAACCACTAACAGCACAGCCGAATCGCACGACGTATCCGAGCCCAGGCGGTGCTTGGCGCGGCAGATGTGTGCCGCGCTTTGGTCGGGCGTGATGATAGGCGCGAAGCTGTGATCCACCTCGCGCCGATGAAATGCCAGCTACGGGTTGGTTGCGGGCCTCATCAACTATGACGTAAACTATAATGGAGATCATACAGCCTTGCCCAGCCGGGACACTATATAAGGCAGGGACGCTGGGCAGTATGGCCGCCGTCGGACGAAGGAGGCCGTGATCATGACAGCAAAGGCAGCACGATGGATCTTCTACCTTGGGACGCTGATCTCGCTGGTGCTGTTCCTGGTGCTCACGGTGGACACCCATCGTCAGATTGACGCACTGACGCACGTCGACCAACTCAGCGAGACGGTAGTGGCGGGAAAGCGGGTGTGGCACAAGTACAATTGCAACGATTGTCACACCATCCTCGGGTTTGGGTCGTACTACGCGCCGGATATGACCAAAGCATACTGGCGCCGGGGAGCGGAGGGCATCAAGGCCGTAGTCCGCAACCCTGAGCGGTTCACCACCTGGCGCAAGATGCCGCGGCAGAATCTCAGCGAGCAGGAGCTGGATCAGCTGGTGGCCTTCCTGCAATGGACCAGTGCGATCGAGAACAACGATTGGCCACCACAGGACCGCAAGTACCGGGCGGCGGCCGGGCGCGGCGCTATATTGGGGCTGAGTCCAGGAGCCGCGCTGTTCCAGGAGAAGGGCTGCTTTGCCTGCCACAGCGTCTATGGCACCGGCGGCGACTCCGGCCCCGAGCTGAGCCACGCCGGATCGCGACTCAACCCCGAGCAGATCGAACGGATCCTAACCGATCCGCGTTCGAGCAACCCGGAAGCCACCATGCCGGTGTTCGAGCTTTCGCACGAAGAGCGCGACCAGCTGGCGCAGTTCCTGGCCGAGCTGAAGTAGAAGGAGGGATCTGCCCATGTCGATAGCCTACCGTTCACAGCGCGTCGCCTACCCGTATTTCGTCATTGCTTTGTTGCTGTTCGTACTGCAAGTGGCGATGGGAGTGTGGTTGGCTTGCAACTATGCCTTCACGATGCCGCAGTGGCTCGTCGATGCTTTTCCGTTCAGCACCGCGCGCGCCATTCACACCAACCTCCTGGTGCTCTGGCTGCTGCTCGGCTTCATGGGCAGCACGTATTACATGGTGCCCGACGAGACCGAGCGCGAGCTCTACAGCCCAACCCTGGCCTACGTTCAGCTCGCTCTGCTCGTCGGTACCGGCGTGACCGCGCTGGCCGGCTTCTTGGTCGGTTGGACCAAAGGCAAGCCGCTGCTCGAGATCCCCTTTCCTCTGGACTGGCTGATCGTTGTCGGCGCGCTGATCTTCCTGTTCAACGTCGGAATGACCATGCTCGGCGCGCGCCGTTGGACGGCTACGCAAGGCTCACTGCTGGGCGGCCTTGTTTTCCTGGCTCTGATGTATCTGTTCAATCTGCCTTTCTACCGCAATCTCAGCATCGACTGGTATTATTGGTGGTGGGTGATCCACCTCTGGGTGGAGGGGGCGTGGGAGTTGGTGGCGGCTGCGCTCACCGCCTGGCTGCTGATGAAGATCACCGGCGTGCCGCGCGAGACCGTCGAAAAGTGGTTGTACGTCGAGTTGGGCTTGTTCCTGTTCACCGGTATTGCCGGCACCGGCCATCACTATTATTGGATCGGTGCACCGAAGTACTGGCTCTGGGTGGGCGGAATCTTCAGCGCCCTGGAACCTTTACCGATCCTGTTGATGCTGGTGGATGCGGCGCACTACGTGCGTGAGCGACGCGGCCGGCTGAACGGACGTCTGGTCTTTACGCTGGCCATCGGCATGGCCATCCTCCACGTGGTTGGTGCCGGCTTCTGGGGCTTCCTCCACACGCTCCCTCAGATCAACTACTATACCCACGGCAGCCAGGTCACGGTGGCGCACGGCCACCTCGCCTTCTTCGGCGCGTACGTGATGCTCAACGTCATGTTCTTCTACTACGCCGTTCCCCGGCTCAAGGGACTGACGGCGTATGATGAGCGGCGCGGCAACATCGGCTTCTGGTGGATGAGCGTGACGATGGTGGTCATCACGCTGGCGTTCAGCGTTGCGGGCGTCCTGCAAACCTACATTGAGCGCGTTATGGGGATGGGGTTCATGACGGCCCAGGCGCAGATGCGCTTCTGGTTTGCTGTCCTGGTCGTTCTCGGTTTGTGTATGCTCGGCGGTGTGATCTACACCGTGCGCGATTTGCTCACCCTGCGGCCGAGGCGGGATGAAGCCGAGATTGGAGACGTGACAGCGCAACTTCGACGCGCGGCGGGATAAGAGCGGTGAACGCTTCCAGACATCTCCCGGACGGCTGAAGTTGATTTCGCGCCTGCCGGCCTGCACACTGCGTGCGGAGCCGCGCAGGTGAAAAAGAGAATTGGATCAAAGCGAACTCCCGCTGCGCCCTCTCCGGTCCGCCGCGAGTTGGCGGCCCTCGGGCGGCACCCGCGCAAGCGGCTGGGGCAGCACTTTCTCGCCGATACCCAGGTGGCGCGGCGGATCGTCGACCTGGCGGCGCTGCGCGCGGAGGACCGTGTCGTCGAGATCGGCCCGGGCCTGGGGGCGCTGTCCGACACATTGGTGGATCGCGGGGGGCAGGTGTGGCTGGTGGAAGTAGACGGTGATCTTGCGGAGCGACTGCGGACGCGCTACGCGGCGCGGCCGCAGGTGCACGTGGTCCAGGCCGATGCACTCAGCGTCGATTTCGCCGAGATGCTTGGTCCCGGCACGCCCGCAGTGGTGGTTGCCAACCTGCCTTACAACGTGGCGACGGCTATTCTGGCGGCTCTGCTTTCCCAGCCGGGGCGTTTTGCCCGCATGGTGCTGATGCTGCAGCGGGAGGTGGTAGAGCGACTGGTGGCGGTGCCCGGGAACAAGCAGTACGCCGCCTTATCCGTGCTGACCCAATACGCCGCCTGCTTGCGTCCGGCCATGCGGGTGGGTCCGGAAGCTTTCGTGCCGCGGCCGCAGGTCGAGTCGGAAGTGGTCGTAGTCGAGCCGTATCTGCAGCCACCGGTGCGAGTGGCCGACGAGGCGCTGTTCCGGCGAATCGTGAAGACGGTGTTCACGCAGCGTCGCAAGCAACTGGCCAACGGCTTGCGGCCGCTCTGTCGCAACGCGGCAGGCACCCTGCGCCGCGCCGGTATTGATCCGATGCGGCGCCCGGAAACACTCAGCCTGGCGGAGTTCGCGACCTTGGCGAACACCCTGGCCGCGGTGCTGACCGGGGTTGATGAGCTGTGCGGAACCTAACCCCCTAGCCCCTTCCCGAAACGGGAAGGGGGAAGATCTCCCCTCCGCGTCGGAGAGGAGAGGTTTCGCCGCGTGCAATGATATAATCCACCGCTCTTGACTCCCGACTGTCAACTCTCGACAGTCCTCCCATGCCCGAGCTTCCCGAAGTCGAAACGGTGCGCCGGTCGCTGCGTCCGATCATTGGGCGGCGTATCGAAGCGGCGCTGGTAACGGAACCCCGCTTGCGGCGGCGTACCGCTGACGACTTTGCCTGCCGTCTGGCCGGTAAGACGATTGAAGACATCGAGCGCCGAGGCAAGTACCTGCTGTTTCACCTCTCCGGCGGCGAATGCCTCCTCGCTCATCTCGGCATGACGGGCGCCTTGTTGCTACAGCCGCAGGGCACGCCCCCGCAGCGCCATGATCACGTCTGCCTGCGACTTTCCGGCGGAGCGCAACTGACCTACAACGATCCGCGCCGCTTCGGCCTGCTGCGGGTCGGGGAGCACGACAGGTTTGCGGAGTTGGAGAATATCGGGCCGGATCCGCTCTCCGACAGCTTTACAGTCGCCCAGCTGGCGGAGCTCGCGCGCGGCCGCCGGCGGCCGGTGAAGAACCTGCTCATGGATCAACGCGCTCTCGGCGGCATCGGCAACATCTACGCCAATGAGATCCTGTTCCGTGCCGGTGTGCGCCCGAACCGTCAGTCGCGTCGCCTCACGCGCCGTGAGCTCAGCGCCCTGCTGCGCGCCACCCGCGCGGTGCTGCGCAGCGCCATCCGCTTGGGCGGCAGTTCGATTTCCGACTACCGCGACGGCAGGGGAAAGGCGGGATATTTCCAGCTCCGCCTCGCCGTGTACGATCGCTGCGGTCAGCCCTGCCCGCGTTGTGGGGCCGCCATTCGCCGTACCGTGCACGCCGGCCGCAGCAGCTTCTATTGCCGCTGTTGTCAGAAGTAGCCGCGTGGCTTGCTCTGCGCCTGGCCCGGCTTCAAGGTCGAGCGAGGGACTCAAATACGGTTTCTGGTTCTTGGTTTCTGGTCTCTGGTTGGCCAACCTGAAACTCGAAACCAGAAACCAGAAACGGCTTTTCAGGAGCGATTCGGCGCGGTGGACACGCTAATCGCAATCACGGGGTTCCCTGCTGCGAGTGGACGCGGTACCATCGGATTACTCAGACTGTGCGGCCGCACTGGAGGATGTCGCATGGGCGATCCACAAGGCGATCATGCATTTCAGTTTTTCAGCAGCCTGGACCTCACGCTTTTGACCAACCGTCGCGCCCGAGATTTGGCAGAACTGTTGGAGCATTTGCGGGTGGTGCCGGGGTCGGTGATCTACTTCCACACCCATCATTTTCTTGTGCAACATCAGTACCTGTCGCCGGAACCCCCGAATGACTTCGCCTACTGGGTCACCAACGTGCTGCAGGAAGATTGGCTGGGCGAGCAACTCGCCGCCATCGACCTCATCCAGTTTCGCAGCATCCGCGCCCTGCGCGACCGCATAATCGAAGTGATCGAGAACTACCTCAACCAGCGCAAGGAGTTGCGGGTCGCGCCGGAGGGCGAAGAGTTCCATTTCCGCGAGTCGGTGTCCTTCATCGTTCCTACGACGCACGTGGCCCACAACCTCGCCGAGTTCGCGGACTGCATGGAGCAGATTGGCTTCGGTTCGCTCTCGTTCCATTTCTTCAGCTCGCGCCTGCGGCTGGAGCGCGGCGAAGACGACTTCTCCGATTGGTGCCGCACGCTGGGCGAACAGGATCTCGCCCGGACGATCGCGCGCCTCGACCCATACACCTACACGCTTGACGGTTTGCGGCGGGAGGTTGTGCGCCTGGTGCGCCGCCGCTTGCGGGAGATCGAAGCATGATCAACACGCTGGCAGGCTACGAACCATTTGTCGGCCGCGGAACGGTGGAGGAGCTGCAGCTGCTGGGCGAGAGGTTGCGCGGGCGGCGCATCATCACCGTCAACTCTACGGCTGTGGGCGGCGGCGTGGCGGAGATCTTGAACCGCATGGTGCCCTTGTCACGCGAGCTGGGCGTGGAAATCCGCTGGGACGTCATCAAGGGCGGCGAGGACTTCTTTGCCGTCACCAAGCGTATGCACAACGCCTTGCACGGCAAGATAGAACCGTTCGGCCCGCACGATTACGAGGTCTTCCGCGAGGCCACGCGCAGCAATCTGGCCGAGATGGACCTCGATGCGGATATCGTCTTCATCCATGATCCACAGCCGGCTGGACTCATCGAGGCGCGACGGCCCGACCGCGGGCGCTGGCTGTGGCGCTGCCATATCGACCTGTCGGCACCGCAGGCGGACGTGTGGCAGTTCCTGGCCGGGTATGTGTCGCGCTACGACGCCGCCGTGTTCTCGGCACCGCAGTTTGCGGCTGACCTGCAGCTGCCGCAAGCAATGATCACGCCGTCAATCGATCCGCTGAGCGATAAGAACCGCGAGCTAACGCAGACCGAAATTGATCAGGTTTTCGAACGACTCAACATCCCGCGCGACAAACCCATCATCACCCAGGTGTCGCGTTTCGATAAGCTGAAGGATCCCGTCGGCGTAATCGCGGCCTTTCGCCTGGCGCAAAAATACAATGACTGCCGGCTGGTCTTGGCCGGCGGCGCAGCGACCGATGACCCGGAAGGCGCTGCCGTGCTTGCCGCCGTGCATGAAGCCGCCAACGGCGATCCCGACATCCACGTCCTCGAACTTCCGCCTACGGCGAACGTCGAAATCAACGCCATCCAACGCGGCTCGGCCGTCATCCTACAGAAATCGCTGAAAGAGGGATTCGGGTTGACGGTCAGTGAAGCACTGTGGAAAGCGAAGCCGGTGATCGCCGGCGCGGTGGGCGGTATCTCGCTACAGATTACCCACCGCTACAGCGGCATTCTCACTCATACCATCGAGGGCACCGCTTTCTGGATCAAGCAACTGCTCAATGCGCCGGATTACGCGCGGCGGTTGGGGCAAAATGGCCGCGAGCATGTGCGCACCAACTTCCTGCTCACCCGCCATCTGCGTGATTACTTGTTGCTCTTTCTCTTCCTCGATCACGCCGACGAGCGCGTCATCCGATTCCCCCAGGTGGTGCCGCGGGCGGCGTAAAGGCCATCAGCGAGACCAGCCTCGTTCTCCGCGCGGCGCCCGGGAATCGAATTCTCGGGCTGAGTCGGTCCAAGTCGTCTGGTGACGACTGCTTGAAATGCACCAGGCCCGACCGTTGCGGCATCATGACGGCTGTGCTTGAGTTTGGCCGTGTCACGGACGCTGCTCGTCGGCCTTGGCGGCTTGATCGGTTCGCTGGCGCGCTACTGGTTGGCCGGCGCGGCACAGCGGTTGGCAGGATCGAGTTTTCCCCTGGGCACTCTGGCGGTGAACGGGATCGGCAGCTTTGCGGTCGGCCTGGTCATGGCGCTGTCGCTGGAGCGGGGGATACTCAGTGCCGAGATGCGCCTCCTCCTGGCCGTCGGGGTGTGCGGCGGCTTTACCACCATGTCGACCTTCAGCTACGAAACCATGGCCCTCTTGCGCGATGGCGACATCCTGGCCGCATTTGCCAACCTGAGCACGACAATTGTGGTATGCTTCCTGGCGGTATGGCTGGGCCACTTGGTTGGCCGCTTGCTGTAGGAGAAACAGAAGACAGAGGACAGACGACAGAGGTCAGAAACCAGAAACCGTAGTAGCCATGAAGATCAGCGGCAGCGGAAAGCTTCTTCGGATTTTTGTCGGCGAGTCCGACCGGTACAAGGGCCGGCCCTTGTATGAAGCCATCGTGCATCGTGCGCATGAGTTAGGGCTTGCCGGTGCCACGGTCTGGCGCGGGATTGAGGGATACGGCGCCGCCAGCCGAATTCACACGGCGAAGATCCTGCGGCTCTCGGAAGATCTGCCGATCCTGATTGAAATTGTCGACACCGAAGACAAGATCCGCCAGGCCCTGCCTGAATTTGATGACATGATGGAGGCCAGCGGCGGAGGCGGTCTGATCACGCTCGAATTTGCCGAGATCATCAAGTACACGCAGGGACGCTCCTGAGGGGAGAGGCCGAGATGCAAGAGAATTTCTCGCGGATCCTGGTCACGACGGATTTCTCCCCGGCCGGGGACCATGCCATCAGTCATGCCTTCCGCATGGCGGCCGATCACGGAGCCGAGGTGTTGCTGTTGCACGTCCTCGAAATGGTGCTGACGCCCAACCCGCTCTACGCGCAATACTATCCCACCGATCCGCTGACGCCGGAGGTGCGTGCCCGTGCTGAAGGCGAGGCGCGGCAGGCGCTGTTGGACCGCGTCCCGGAAGCTCTGACCGGCATCCGACACCAGGCCCTCGTGGTGGAAGGTACGCCGGCAGAAGAGATCATCCGTGTGGCCGCGGCGCACGACGTCGATCTCATCGTCATCTCGACCCACGGTCGTACCGGACTCAAGCACCTCATTCTGGGCGGTACGGCCGAGCGTGTCATCCGCCACGTGCACTGTCCCGTCCTGGTAGTGCGGTAGGAGATATCCAGAGGACAGCAACAGAGGATAGACAGTCTGTCATCTGACCTCTGTTATCTGTCGTCTTGTCCTTTCCGGACAGACCCCGGCCACCGGGGGGGCTCGGCGTTACCGGGGTCTCGTCAGGAAAAAATAGGACGCGAGGGGGGGCGCGCGTCCGGTGCCTTATCGGCACTACTTAAGCAATACGCTGAAGGCGTGCGTCAAAATAGATAGGAAAATCCCACGGGCGAATAATCACCGCATGGGGGTTTTCCCTTATCACCCCCGTGGCGGGTATGACCCACGACTGATTAGTCTTGCCGCTCCGCGGCCGCGGCGAATGCCGACTTCATGGCGGACAGCAGCGCCGGCGTGCAGAGCACATCCAGTGCGGTCATGGCCAAGGCCTTGGCTCCGTCGATGACGGCGCCATTACCCCGGTCCCCGCCGGCCCAGGTCGCGAACTCGGCAGAGTGCAGCGGTACCGACGGCGGTGCGGCGGCGATCATCGGATGGATGGCGGGCACGAGCTTGCTGACGTTGCCCATGTCGGTGCTGCCCGCAACCGTGTAAGCACCCTCATGGTCCGACAGGCGTCTGCCGAGGAGGGCGGAATTAGCTGCATAGGCTTCGGCAAGCGGCTGGCTGGTGAGCATGTCGGCGTAGTCATCGCCCGCGGTGCGCAGTTGAAGCTCCGTGCCCGTGGCGAGAGCGCCGGCTTCGAAACAAGCAACGACGCGCTGCTTCAGCCGCGCCAGGCCATCCGCAGTGGCGCTGCGCACGCAGAATGTGCCTGCCGCCCGTGCCGGTACGATGTTCGGCGCCTGACCGCCATCGGTGATGATGCCGTGAATGCGCTCGGTGGCCTGGATATGCTGGCGCAACTGGGCGATGGCGTTGTAAGCCGTGATCAGCGCGTCCAGCGCGTTCAGGCCCTGGTGCGGCGCCGCGGAGGCGTGGGCGGCGCGCCCGCGATACTCGACCTCGATCTGGCTCAGGGCCAACACTTGCATCGCGGTGAGATCGACACCAGCTGGATGCACCATCATCGCCGCGTCCACGTTATCGAACGCTCCTTTGCGCGCCATCAGGATCTTGCCGCCGCCGCCTTCTTCGGCGGGAGTACCGAGAACGACGACGCTGCCCCCGGTCTCACGCACCAGACCCGCCACCGCGGCCCCGGCGCCCGCGCCGGCGGCGGCAATGATGTTGTGGCCGCAAGCGTGTCCAATGCCGGGCAAGGCATCGTACTCGCACAAGATCGCGACCTGCGGCGCGCCGGTCCCCAGACGTGCGGCGAAGGCGGTTGCGAGAGCGTAGACGGGCCGCTCGACCGCAAACCCGGCATGTTGGAGATACGCCGCCAGCCACTCGGCGGCGCGGTGCTCTTCGAATCTGAGCTCGGGACAAAGGTGGATGCGCGAGCTTAACTCGATCAGCTCGGCCCGTTGTCGGTCAACCGCCGCGCACGCGCGTTCCTTCCATTCGGCGATTCCACCCGGCATGCCGCAAGGCTATCCGTTCTGGCGTGCTAGGTCGAGGTAGTCGACGTGGTTGAGAACGCAGGGGCTTTTCACAGCCTGAGGCGCCCGAACTGCGCCGCCTCAGGCCATGATCACTTTCTCGACGGCAAGCAGCAGGCGGTGATGTTTTTCGCTATCCAGGATGACCACATCGAGAAGCGTCCCGATCAGGCCTTCTTGTTCCGGCGACAGCCGCGCTTTGAGCTTGCGGCACGCCTCGATGGTTTCCGACTCGTGATGCCGCAACGTCCGACTCAGCTCCAGCAGCGCAGCCGGGTTCACACCCTCCGGCAAGGCGGGCTCGCTGCTGGTTGGGTGCCGGCGTAGCCACGCGGCGACCGTGCTCAAGAGGAGGTGGTGCATCTCCTCTTCGGTGAGAATGTGACTGACAAGAAAGCCCGCCGGACTGTCGCCGAGCTTTTCGGACAGCACGCGGTATTCGGCCAGGACTTTACCCTCGTCGGCCGCATGGCGGTCAAACGTCGCAGCCAGAGATTCTCGATCAGTGGTCACTGTATGCTCCTTCGCATATCGCTCATCGCCTATCGTCTATCGCGTATCGCATATCGTTAGTCTCTCCTGGGACAAGCTGTTCTGACGATAGGCGATACGCACGCTTCACTCCGGTGCCGCTTGTTGCCACTTATCCAGCATGGCCGCCTGCACCGCCTGGCGCTGGCTCATCCAGCTTCCCTGAATACCGTACGGGGCGTGGATCTGGAACATCGACACGTACTTTCCCGGCTTTCCCGGCCGGTCGCTCAACGTTGGGTCGAAGCGGCTCTCGCAGGTGGAATGCCCGCCGAAGTTCATCAGGTCCAACTTCCTCTAGCTTACATTATCCCAATGGACCAGGAGCTGGTCTACACTTTCGATCCCGATCACGGTTGTGAAAGCGTCGTCGATCCAGGGGTCGTCGCTGCCGTAGCGCGGCGGATCGTCGGCCGCGATGTGCAGAGTGTTGAAGCTCCACTTCTCCCACGCCCAACCTTCGACCGCGTCCCGCAGCGAAGGCGGCAGATGTGCCTCGCCCACAAGGTCGAGAAAGGTGGTGTGCGGGTCCAGGGTAGACATCACCGCCTTGGCGCGCAGCACCCGGCCCTCGTGGGTGATGTGGACACCCACGGCGCGCCCCTGCTCCAGTAGGATCTGATCCACCTCGGCGGCCAGGCCACCGCCGGCCTCGAAGCGCCGTTCGCATATCGCCACGCTTAGGCCGGCTTGCGACAGATAAGCGCCGGCGATCAACCCGTTGGGGCCGGCGCCGATGATCACGACGTTGAACTCGCTCTGTTTGGGAAACTCCTCCTGCATGTGGCCGAAGATGTTGGTGGGATCGTAGTGGAAGTCCGACGTGTACTTGAAGTGCGCCATCGTCCCGTCCTGCGCCCTAGTGGGGCGATTCCGACTTACTGTAGGAATGAGATTATAACCGCTCGTCCTTCTATGAGGAAGCCGCGTTTTTTCAGCGGCTGTCTCGAAGGACGCCCGCTGGGCATATTGCTACGGAAATTGGGAATCGCTGTACTAGTCGCGTCGAGATCTTTCCCGGCTGCGGAATGTACCAAGGGGATGCGTACCACCAGTCGCCCGGCTCGGCGATGCCGTCCCCGATCAGGATGTGCATGAGGTTGTAGGGAGTCGCCATCAGGCAAAGCGCCCCCGGGTGTCCGGAGGTCTGGTGGGCATGGTAGAAGCCGTCGATGGCCTCGACGATGCCAACCTCCTCCACCATTGGAGCGCCACGGGCCGCGATATTGAATTCCGCAACACCGGCTTGATCGGCGGCACCTGGGCCGGCAGCCGCCACGATGAGGATCAACTGTGGACCGACCGCCCGATTCCGGAGCTGGCACGCTACCGTACGCCGATCGTCTGCCGGCCGGTTAGCGAACAAGAGAACCCGGCGGCATGAGCGTGTGGACCAGAGTTTGTTGACCAATGTCGAGGTTTCCAGGCGGTGGCCATTTGCCCAGCAACTTTGGACTGTCGACTGCGGGCGAGGGTCGCTGTGGGCAGCCACGTCGATTTCAGCTATGTTCTTTTCATGGTTTCGGATGCAGACCGCGCGCATTTCCGCCGCATCGCGGCGATTGAAGCGGAGCTGAACGATCAAGCTGTGCGGCAGGCCGCTGGGCGGACGCCAGGTGAGAATATTGCCCTGGGGTTCGAACTTGCCGAGTTTGCCGCGGCCTTTGGTGGCGACATCTCGCATTGCGATGAGATCCCGCCCATACGTCTCTGGCGGGCGCGGGTTACCGGGGACTCCGACCGCCAGTGACCGACACGCCGTTCAATCTGCGCAGCACCTTCTTGGCGGTCGTGCGGGCCTTGAGCGAGTCTGGCGTTGCGTATGCGTTCATCGGTGCGTTGCCGGTGCTCGCGTGGGGACGCGTCCGGGCCACCACCGACATCGATCTGGTTGTTGCGGCCGCGAACGGCTGGGATCGTGTGTTAGCCGCCCTGGCCCGCGCAGGCATTACGCAGAACACGCAGATCGGACCTGCCGACAGCGCGGATTCCCTGCCCGACATTGCGGTGTGCTTCTCTGGGGACGCTGCACCGGTGCGGGTGGATGTCTTCGTCGCCAAAACGGATTTCGAGCGAACGGTCGTCGCCACTGCGCGTGAGGCAACGGTGTTTGGCACGACGGTCAAGCTGGCGCGGCCTGAAGCATCGATCATTTACAAGCTGCTGGCATATCGGCGGCGCGACGTGGACGACGTCGAGTCGATCTTCGCCGCACGGGAGGCAGCTGGGGAAGCACTCGACTGGCAATTTCTCGATTCGTGGGCCAGGGCGTGGGGCATCATGGATCGCTTGGAGCCGTACCGGGCGAAAGATCAATAAGGTTGGCAGGGGCTGTCAGGTCTGTTTGAATGCCGCGATGAGCCCGCGTCCCGCCTGGACTTCGTGCGCTAGCCGCGCCTACTACGCCATGTTTCAGGCGGCCCAGGTGGCGTTGCGGATGGTGCAGGTGGGGCGCGCCGAGTGGACACACGGTGCTTTGCAGGCCGCGTTGGTCACTGAGCTGATCCGGCGCCGCAAGCATGAATGTGGGTCGAGCTGGTGGAGAAACCGCATGAAACGCTACTACATGGACGGGGGCATCCCGACCCTCGCTGTCGCTCTTTCGGAATACATGAACGTGGACGAGATCAAGAAGCTCGCCACGCTCACCGGATCTCCGGCGGCCGAGAGGCCTCAGCGGGCGTCCGCGTCCGCAGGGGTTGCGGTGGGTGCCAGGCCGGGACCTTAGAGCGGAGTTATGGTGATGGTGACCGTCATTGCTGACTCCTGGTCCTTCGTGCGACGCTCCGACTTACTGCGCTCACCAGCCGTTCAATACCATTCCCGCGACCAGCTTGGCCAGCAGGACCGCTCCGTGGTACTGAGGAAGCATGGAACAGGAACGGCAAGTAGACCGGGTGCTGCAGCGTGCACGGGCCGATGCGGATGTCCTGGCGGTCATGCTTTACGGCAGCGCCGCACGTGGTGAGGCATCTCCCACCTCGGATATCGATCTGTGCCTGGTATTGGTGCCGGGGCGCCGCACTCCGACACAGATGTCGGCGAAGCGACTGGAGTACCTGCAGGAGGTCGACCTCGACGTTCAGGTCTTTCAACAACTGCCGCTCTACATCCGCCAACGCGTCCTGAAGGATGGGCGCGTTCTGTTCGTCCGCGACGAAGACCAGCTGTATGAAGTGGCCTTCCGAACGATACAAGCCTTCGAGGATTTTCGCCCGTGCTACGAAGCCTACCTGAAAGAGGTCCTACGTGGTTGATCGGCCGCGCATCCTGGCCAAGCTCGACGAGCTCGATGGATACCTGCGCGAGCTGCGGGCGATCTCGCCGGCGTGCATGGGTGACTACCTCAAGATCGAAAAAAAGCGAGCATGTGAGCGACTGCTTCAGATCGCGATCGAGTGTGTTATCGACATCGGCAACTTGTTTGTCTCCGGCCTGCGCCTGGGTTTGCCTGCGGAGGAAAACGACATCTTCGAGAAGCTGGGCCGGGCTGGCATCATGTCCAATGGCATGGTCGCGGTGGTCAAACGTATGAAGGGTTGCCGCAACATCCTCGTGCACGAATACGCGCGCGTGGACGACGAGATCATCTTCGAGGCTGTGAGCACCAAGCTCGGAGATTTCGACGACTTCAGGCGCGAGATCATCGCCGGTTTGGAACAGCGTTGAGATCGGTAGGCACCGCCGTTCCAACGCCGTGGTGTCACCGGGACAAGCCGCGCAACCGGTACGCGGCCGCGGGCGATGACAACTTCCTCCCCGGCACAGACCCGCTCGAGCAGGCGCGATAAATGTGTCTTGGCCACGTGAACAGTCACCGGCTTCATAGCCTCCATGCTTAGCATGACTTAGCTAATCTGGAAAGATGATACTCCTCGGCTGCTACCCGCAGGCCGCTCATACGCCCGTTCGGAGAAGGAGTCCGATGACGCCAGCCGCTACAATCACCACGGGATCCGGAATTCTTTTCACGGAGACCAAAATCAACAATGTCGCGAGACCGATGACCGCTGTCGGCACGTCGATGATGGCACGCCGCCCGAGAACGAAGACCGCGCCGGCGATGGCTCCGGTGGCCGCCGCCGTCACGCCAGCGACGAACGCCTGCACCCGAGGATCCTTGGCGGAGCGACGGAAATACCTGGCCGGGATGATCACGAAGAGGTAGCAGGGAAGGAATACCCCGATAGCGGCGAGCCCGGCACCCAATAGTCCGCCGACCAGGTATCCGATGAACGCCACGGTGATGACGACCGGCCCCGGCGTGATCATCGCCACCGCGACCGCATCGAGGAATTGCCGTTCGGTGAGCCAGTGAAATTGCCCGACCACGCCGCCGTAGAGAAACGGAACAATGGCGAGACCGCTGCCGAAGACGAATGTCCCGGCTTCGGCGAAGTAGAGCGTGATGGTCCACAGGGTCCCCAGGCTCGCCGGCCCCAGCAAGCCGGTTACAAGCCATGTCGGCCACGGCACAATCGCCACGCTGACAGCCTGAGCGCCGATCCCTGATCGGGTCTTCCACACCAGCGCGACGACACCGCTGGTGACGAAGAGCCACACCACCTCGGTCTCGGTCCACGCCGTGAGCGCCGCGCTCAAAACGAAGAGCAACCAAAGGAACGAGTCCCGACCAAGCGTCAGGGGAGCGAGCTTGCAGGCGCTGCGCGCGATGATCGCGATCACCGCCGCGCCAATGCCGTAGAAGAGTCCCTGCATCCAGGGCAGGCCGCCGAAACGAACGTAAACTACCGAGAGGGCCAGCACCATGAGGAACGACGGCAGGACGAAGGCCACACTGACCAGCGTGGCGCCCAGGTTCCCGGCGCGCACCCAACCAAGGTAGATTGCCAGCTGCGCGGCCAGCGGTCCGGGCGCCAATTGCGCCAGCGCCAGCCCCTCGACGTAGTCTTGCTTGGAGACCCACCGGCGTTGCTCGACCAGATCGCGCTGCATGTAGCCAGCGAGCGCTATGGGCCCGCCGAATCCCGAAGCGCCCAGCCGCAGGAAATACAGCAGAAACTGGCGCAAGGTGCTGGGGGCGGTCTCAGCAGGGGTAAGCGCCAAGGCGGGGGTGTGCAAGTTGTTCATTACGGGATTGTTCGCCGAACCTATATGCCATCGCAGACCTTGATGCGACAAATCCAGTCGATAGTCGATAGTTCAAAGTCAATAGCCACAAGTTGGTGAGGTGGTGAGCCATTGGTTCGTTCAAGACTTCATTGCAGATGAACTGTGCGAAGGTCCTCCGCGAGGAGCGCGAGAATTCAAACCTCAACTCGGCTACGAGGGGTGCGGCTGCAGTTGCACTGACATTATAATATCGTATAAGACACGATCATGGAGGCATTCCATAACCGGGTGCAGTCGTATCGGGTTGCGCGTGGCTGGTCGCAGGACGAGCTGGCGCGACGGACCGGGTTGTCGCGCGCCGCCGTGAGTGCGATCGAAACGGCCCGCGTGGTTCCTTCGACGGCTGCAGCCCTGGCGCTGGCGACCGTGTTCGCCTGCCACGTCGAGGACCTCTTCCGCCTCGGTAGATCCCCGCAGCAAGGCGGCCCGGAGTGGGCCTGGCCCGCAGCGAGCGAGCCGAGCCCGTTCTGGTGTGCCAGTGTCGGAGACGTGATGCGACTTTATCCCGTCGAGCGCACCAGTGTGGGAACCTTGCCGCCGGACGGCGTTTTGCGGTCAGGAGTCTACGAATGGCACGCACTGTCGGATGCGGAGCACACGCTGGTGCTGGCCGGGTGCGATCCGGCGGTTGGCCTGCTGGTGGCAGAGCTGGCGCGCACGGCCGGCGTCCGGGTTCTGCCCTTCATCCGATCGAGCCGCCAGGCGCTGGAGCTGCTGCGGGCCGGCGTCGTGCACGTGGCCGGCGTCCATCTGCAGGATCACGACGCGCCCGGCGGAAACGAGCGTGCCGTGCGCGAGCTGCTCGGTCCCGGCTACGTGTTGCTGCGCCTCAGCCGCTGGCAGGAAGGGCTGGCACTGGCTCCCGGCATCAGCGTCAAATCGGTGCGCCAGGCGTTAAGTGCCAACCTGCGCTGGGTCGGACGTGAACCGGGCTCCGGCGCGCGGCGCTGCCTCGACTGGATTTTGCGGGATCAGCACCCGCTCCCAAGAGGATATCACCGCCTGGCGAGCGATCATACCGGCGTGGTGGAAACCATTCGCACTGGGTGGGCGCAGGCGGGAGTCTGTGTGCGTCTGGCCGCGGCTGAAGCGGGGTTGAGCTTCCTTTGCGTGCGCGAGGAAGATTACGACCTCTGCTACCACCAAGGCATGGAACACGACCCGCGCCTGCAAGTGCTCATACGCGTGGTACGCTCGCAGGCGCTCCGGCGCGCTCTGGGCGACTTGCCCGGCTATGATCCTAGCGAAATGGGGACCGTGCTGGCGGTGGACGCATAGGCGGTCCGTTGCGCACGGCTGAAAGATGGGAGGGGGAGACTGTGAAAAGTTACCGTAGCCGTTTCGCCGGACGCAGCATGCAGAGCGTCCTTGTTCTGTTGGTGGGGCTGAGCCTCGTACCGCTGCATGCGGCGGGGCGAGCAGAAGCCAAGGATCTCGGCGAAATCCTGGTGGAAAAGGGCATCATCAGCCGCGAGGAGTTGGATGAAGCCCGAGCGGAAGAAAAGAGACAGAAAGATGCGGCCGACGAAGCCAAACGTGCGGCGGAGGCGGCGGCGAAACTGCCCAAGTGGGTCGGCGTCTTTGTTCCCTTCGGTGACATCCGCCTGCGCCATGAAGGGTTCTACCAGGACGAGCGGAGCGCACGGAACCGATTCCGTTTCCGCGCTCGCCTGGGGTTGACGGCGAACGTCAGCGAGGAGATCAGCGCCACGGTTCGCCTGGCCACCGGCGAACTCAACGACCCGCTCTCCACCAACCAGTCGGCGCAGAACACCTTCAGCCGCAAAGCAATCAATCTGGACTGGGCCTACCTCACGCTGAAGCCGGGAAAGACGCTCCACCTCAGTCCCGGCTGGATAACCATCACAGCCGGAAAGTTTGGCCTCAACAGCTACCGCGTGTCTGAAGTGGTCTGGGATGACGACTTGGCTCCTGAGGGCGCCACGGAAACGCTCAACCTGGTCGAAGATCGCGAGGGATTCCTGCGCCTCCTACGGGTGAGCGCGTTTGAGTGGGTCATCGACGAGGTCTCCGATGGCGGTGACCCCTGGATGGCCGGCGGGCAAATCGTCGGCGAGACGGCCCTTGGTGACACGGCGACCTGGACCGTGGCGCTGGCGGATTACTACTTCGATCGCGTCAACGCCATCGCCCGGCGCTCGCTCAACCAATTCGCCGACCCGCCTACGAACTCGAAGCCGAATTCTACCTTCAACAGCTCTCTGGCAAACAGCAACACCGTCCTGACCGACAGCAATGGAAAGATCATCGGCTACAAATCCGGCTTCAACGTGCTCAATGTTGGCACCGAGCTGAACGCGGCCGACCCCTTCGGGCTCGGCATTCCGGCCGGCTTGTATGCCGACGTCGCGTACAACACCCAGGCCGATGGGCACAACGTAGGCGTGTACGGAGGCACGGGGATCGGCAAAGCGGGCAGGGGGTGGTATCGCAACAACATCCGCAATGCAGGCGACTGGGGACTGTCGTACACCTACGCCTGGGTGGAGAAGGATTCGGTGCTTTCTATCTTCACTTTCAGTGACATCAACGAGTTCTCCACCCGCGCGGCCAAGCCAAGCGCTACGCGCCCGACCCAGAGGGGCGGCACGAATCTCAGTGCTCATATTGTGCGGCTCGATTACGTCCTGCTGCCGAATTTGCGGCTCACGGCCAAGGCGTACATCGAGAACGTGTTGAATCGCCGCCTGTCGAACGCGGCGCTAACCGGTAATCCGACGCTGCTGCGCACCCAGCTCGATGCCATGCTCAGTTTCTGACCGCACCAGGCGACTTACGTTCATGAGGATTGCCCCGGCCGTCGTTCTGTGTCTCGCGCTCAGCCGGCCCTTGGTCGCTGGTTTGGCCGCGGCTAAAGACCGCATCACCCCAAGCGCAACGAAACTCACCATTGCGGCCGCAGCCGACCTGAAGTTCGCCATGGATGACATGGTCGCGCAGTTCGCCACCCTGCATCCCACTGTCGCGGTCAGCGTCACCTACGGTTCGTCGGGCAACTTCTTCTCGCAGTTATTCCACGGCGCCCCCTTCGACATGTTCTTTTCCGCCGACATGGAGTTTCCGCGCCAACTTGCGGCGGCGGGGCTCACACTGGCCGATGGCGAGTTTCTCTATGCCGTTGGCCGCATCGTGCTCTGGGTGCCCCGGTCTTCACCGCTCGACGTACGACGGGGCATCGCCGTGCTCACGGACCCTCTGGTACGCCACATTGCCATCGCCAACCCGACGCATGCGCCTTACGGCAAGGCGGCCGAGGCAGCCTTGAAGTCGCTGGGTGTATACGACGAGGTGAAAGCCAAACTGGTCTTCGGTGAGAATGTCGGGCAAGCGGCGCAGTTCGCGCAGAGCGGTTCCGCGGAGGCCGGCATCATCGCGCTTTCGCTGGCCATGGCGCCGGCGCTGCAGCGCGAAGGCACATATTGGGAGGTGCCACCGCAGGCCTACCCGCGTATGGATCAAGGCGGCGTCATCATGAAGTCGGCGCGCGATCCCGGGGCGGCGCGTCTGCTGCGCGATTTTGTCCTGGGTCAGATCGGGCGCGCTACGCTCACACGGTATGGGTTTTCTCTCCCGGGAGAGTGATTTGTGGACTGGCAGGCCATTGCCCTGAGCCTCCGCTTGTCCGCGTGGACCACGGTGGTGCTTGTCGTCATCGGTCTGCCACTTGGATATTGGCTCGCCTTTTCGACCCGGAGGTGGAAAGTTCTGGTTGAAGCGGTGGTGGCGCTGCCGCTGGTCCTGCCGCCGACGGTCTTGGGTTTTTACCTGCTCCTGATGTTGGGCCCGCACGGCCCTGTCGGTCAGCTGTACAGCCGGTTGACCGGAAGCACGTTGCCGTTTACGTTCCAGGGATTGCTGATCGCCTCCGTGGTGTACAGTCTGCCGTTCACGGTGCAGCCGTTTCTGGCAGCCTTCCAAGGCGTCGACCGCCGCTTGATCGAGGCGTCGTGGTCGCTCGGGGTGTCACGCTGGGCGACGTTCTTTCGCGTCATGGTGCCGCTGGCGCGGCATGGCCTGCTCGCCGGGATGGTGTTGAGCTTTGCGCACACCATGGGGGAGTTCGGCGTCGTGCTGATGGTCGGTGGCAATCTGCCGGGAGTGACGCGCACGGCCTCGATCTCCATCTACGATGACGTGCAGGCGCTGAACCATGAGGCAGCGGCGCACACATCTCTGTTCCTCCTGGTCGTGTCGTTCCTCGTATTGGTGGTGACCTACGCATTACAGCAGAAGAACCGCACCTCATGGCCGCTGCGCTCGTAGCTGAAATCGAGAAGACATTTCCCGGCGGCGCAACCATCGCGGCCGGGTTCACCCTGGAAGCGGATACGGCTCCGGTGACGGTCCTCTTCGGCCCCTCAGGAGCTGGCAAGACCACCATCCTGCGCTGCCTGGCCGGCCTGGAGCGCCCGGACAGCGGGGCCATCCGCTTCGGCAACGAGACCTGGTTCGACGGGGCGCGGACGGTCTGCTTGGCGCCGCAGGCGCGCCGCATTGGCTATCTTTTTCAGGACTACGCTCTGTTCCCGCACCTGACGGTGGCGCAGAATATCGGCTTCGGGGTCGGTGGCGCGCGCGCCGAACGGCGGGCTCAGGTCGCGCGCCTGGTGGATGTGCTGCAACTTCATGGGCTGGAGGGACGTTACCCGCCGGGGCTCTCAGGAGGCCAGCAGCAGCGAGTGGCATTGGCGCGCGCACTGGCTACTCAACCGCGGATCCTGCTGTTGGACGAACCGCTCTCGGCACTCGACGCTCCGACCCGCGAACCCCTGCGCCGTGAGTTGCGGCGAGTGCTCACCAGCTGCGGTGTTCCCACGCTGGTGGTGACCCATGACCGGGTCGAGGCCCTGGCGCTCGGAGATCGGATGCTGGTAATTGCCGCCGGACGCATCCGTCAGGCCGGCCCCGTGCATGAAGTGTTCAGCCGGCCGGCCGATCTCACTGTGGCGCGCACGGTAGGAGTTGAAAACGTGGTTCCCGGTCGTGTCATCGCCGCGGCCGGTGGCCTGGTGACGGTGGAGGCGGGGGTGGCGAGGGTGGTCGCCTTTGATCCGGGTGATGTGGAGGGCGACGTCCTTGTCTGCATTCGGGCTGAAGAGGTGGTCCTTGAACGTGGCCCACTGCCGCGAATGAGCGCCCGCAATCATTTCAGCGGCCGCATCATCGCCATCCATGCCGAAGGCCCGCTGTGGCGGGTGACGCTCGACTGCGGCTTTCCGCTGGCGGCGCTGATCACCCGCCCGGCGTGCGCAGACCTGGCCCTGGTGCTGGGAGAAACGGTGACCGCAGTGGTGAAAGCAATCTCCGTTCACCTCATCCCGCACGACGGGAGCCGTCCGCTACCGTTTGCCGCCGCCGGAGTGACGAACTTGATCGTCAGTGTGGGCCCAGCTTGACGTCAGTCCCGTCGGGAGAGGCGGAGCCGCAGTCCTCCGATGGCTGCCAGAATCAACACCACGCCTGCCAGCGCAGTGGGACTCAGGCTGGGTACGGCACCGGCGCCCGGTCCGATACCGCAGTCAGGATCAGCGAGGTCGGTAACGGCGTCGACCCATCCATCATTGTTTATAGCGTCGGAGCACCGGCCCACTTCCGTTGGAGGACAGGACGCGAATTCACCCGCACCGCACGTGGCCAGCGCATCAACGTGCAGCGAGGTCGATCCCCCTCCGGCACATACGAGCGTGTTGCACGAAGTGGTATCGGCGAAACACGCCACCCAAGGCACCGGTCCAATGCATGAAGCCTGGCAACAGGCAGCCTCGGCACGGCCAAGCATCCCGGTGAGAGACGCGATCAACAATCCGGAGAGGATTCCGAAGCCTTTGGACATCGAACACCTCCTTGGCGGCCCTCATATCAAGCTTTCCCCTTTACGTCTAGCTGGGGTCCCTGGTCCAGTGCGCTCGGGTATTATCCCTACCGGCGGCTCACATATCCGGCTGCCGCGGCAGATTCCGTGGGCGGTGGCGATGGAACTGCTGCTGATGGGTCGTCCGATCACTGCCAAACGCGCTTATGACATCGGCCTGGTCAACGAGGTTGTGCCTCTCGACCAACTAATGCCGACGGGGCTGAAGTGGGCCGAGACGATCTGCAAGAATGGCCCGCTGGCGGTGCGTACGGCAAAGGAGATCGCCGTGCGGGCGCTGAGGCTGGAGTGGAAAAGGCGATCGGGCTCAAGGTCATGATCTCCGAGGACGCCAAAGAAGGCCCCCGCGCTTTCGCCGAAAAACGCCCTCCCCAGTTCACCGGCCGGTGATCCCGGGTATATCAGCCGGCGTGCGGGTGGGCGATTAGCTCACCCGCACGCCTCCATCACTTGTTTGAAGCTGCCGCCGGCTGGGTGGGGAGGTGCGACTGCGGCGGGCGATGTCGTAACCGGTGGAAGAAGTCAACCAGGGCCTCGAGATAGGTGTAATACACCGGCGTCAGATACAAGGTTATGAGCTGCGAGAACAGCAGCCCGCCAACCACCGCCACGCCCAGCGGGCGTCTGGACTCGGCGCCGGCACCCACACCGAGCGCGATCGGCAGCGCTCCCAGCAAAGCCGCCATGGTGGTCATCATTATGGGACGGAAGCGGATCAGACATCCCTCATAGATCGCATCCAGCGCGCTCTTGCCTTCGTTACGCTGCGCCTGCAGGGCGAAATCGATCTGCATGATGGCGTTCTTCTTGACGATACCGATCAGCATGATCAGCCCGACGAAGGCGTAGATGTTGAGCTCCATGCGCAGCAGCAGCAGGGCGAGCAGGGCGCCGAAACCCGCCGAGGGCAATCCCGACAAGATGGTCACCGGATGCACGAAGCTTTCGTAGAGAATGCCGAGCACGATGTAGATCACCACGATCGCCAGCACCAGCAGGATCCACAGCCCGGAGAGAGACGACGCGAATGCCTGCGCCGTCCCCTGGAAGCCGGTGGTGACGGTGCCGGGGAGCTCCCGGCGCGCCAGCGCGTTGATCTTGTCCACCGCCTCGCCGAGTGCGACCCCGTCCCGTAAGTTGAACGAGATGGTCACGGCCGGCAACTGCCCGGCATGGTTGACCGCCATCGGACCCAGACCCTCACGGAAGCTGGCCAGCGTATCCAGGCGGACCAGTTGCCCGCTCGCGGCGGTCACGTAGAGCATCGACAAGACATCCGGATCGAGCTGATACCTGTCCTCCAGTTCCAGGATGACCCGGTACTGGTTGTTGGGCGCGTAGATCGTCGATATCCAGCGATCGCCATAAGCATCCGACAAGGCATGCTCTATCTTCTCGGCGGTCACCCCCAGGGCAGACGCCTTATCGCGGTCGATGATGACGTTGAGCTGTGGATTCTTGATCTGCAGGTCGCTGGTAACATCGCGCAACTCCTGCAACTCCCGCAAACGGGCCTCGAAGCGTTGCGCCGACTCGTACAGCTCCTGCGTATTGGGGCTCTGCAGGGTGAATTGATACATGCTTTTCGTCAGCTGTCCACCGAAGCGAATTGTCGGCATCTGCTGCAAGAATGCGTGCAAGCCTGCAATGCCGGCGAGCTCGCGACGCAGGTCCTGTACCACGTTGCTGATTGGGCCACGCTCGGAGCGGGGCTTGACGTTGATGAACATGCGTCCCTGGTTCGGCGTGGTGCCGGCGGCCGCGCTCGAGCCCAGCGCCACCACGCGCGGGTCGCGGCGCACAATGTCGGCGCTGGCGTGCTGCAGCCGCTTCATCTCTTCGAACGACACGCCCTGCGCTGCTTCGGTTACCCCGAAGATCAGACTCTGGTCCTCGTCGGGAATAAAACCCTTGGGGATTGCCACGAAGAGATAAGCGGTCAGTACCAGGATCAACATCGACACCGCCATGGTCGCCCGGCGGCGACGTAGCACCCATTGCAGGCTGGTCTCGTAGGAGCGCAGCATGCCGTCAAACAGGCGCTCGGTCGCCTGATAGAATCGGCCGTGCTGCGCCTCCCCAGGCGGACGCAGAAAGCGGCTGCACAACATCGGCGTCAAGCTCAGCGACACGAACCCGGAGATCAGGATCGCCACGCAAATGGTGACGGCGAACTCGTGAAACAGCCGGCCCAGGATGCCCGGCATGAACAGTACCGGAATGAACACCGCCGCCAGCGACAATGTCATCGATAGAATGGTGAAGCTGATCTCGCGAGCGCCGTTCAATGCCGCCTGCATCGCCGTCTCGCCCATCTCCATGTGGCGCACGATGTTCTCGAGCATGACGATGGCGTCATCGACGACAAAACCGATGCACAGGACCAATGCCATCATCGATAGATTATTGAGGCTATAGTCGAGCAGCGACATGACGGCGAAGGTGCCGACGATGGACATCGGCAGCGCCAGGCTCGGGATCATGGTGACGGACACGTCGCGCAGAAAGATGAAGATCACCAGGATCACCAGTGCCAGCGCCAGTACCATGGTGAATTTGACGTCGTCGATGGAGGCGCGAATCGTCGCCGAGCGGTCGGACAAGAGGTGCAGCTCGACCGCCGGCGGCAGCCACTTCTTGAAAGTGGGCAGCAAGGCACGCACGTCCTGCGCCACCGCTACCGTGTTCGTGCCCGGCTGGCGGAACACGTGGAGGATAATCGCCCTCTGCAGCTGCTTGCTGTCGCCGTACCAGGCCGCCGTCTTGTCGTTTTCGACACCGTCGAGCACCTGCCCGAGCTCTTCGAGCCGCACGGGGGAGCCGTTGCGATAGGCGACGATCACCGGCCGGTACGCTGCCGCCTCCACCAGTTGCCCGGTGGCTTCCAGGGTCAAAGCGCGGTGCGCGCCGAAGAGCGTGCCGGTGGGCAGGTTGACGTTAGCGGACTGCACCGCCTGCTCGACCTGGTCTATGCCGATGCCGCGGCTGGCCAGGGCGTGCGGATCCAGTTGCACGCGCACGGCGTACTTCTGCGAGCCGAATACCATCACCTGCGCTACGCCGTTCACCATCGAGATGCGCTGCGCGATCAGCGTTTCCCCGTACTCGTTCAGTGTGTACAGCGGCAGTGTCGCCGAGGTGAGCGCCATTAACATGATCGGCTGATCCGCGGGGTTTACCTTCCTGTAGGTGGGCGGATTCGGCATTCCCGGCGGCAGCAGCGGGGAGGCTTGCGTAATCGCAGCCTGCACGTCCTGCGCCGCCGCATCGATGTTGCGATGCAGGTCGAACTGTAGCGTGACCTGCGTCGCCCCCAGGGAGTTCATCGAGTTCATGGAAGTGATGCCGGCAATGGTGGAGAACTGGCGCTCGAGCGGCGTGGCCACGGCGGAAGCCATCGTCTCCGGATTGCCTCCCGGCAAACTGGCCGTCACCACCAGCGTCGGGAGGTCGACGTTGGGCAGGTCGCTGACCGGCAGCGACCGGTACGCCACCGTGCCGAAGATGACGATGGCCAGCATGATGAGGGTGGTAGCGACCGGACGCCGAATGAAAGGCCGGGAGAGATTCATGAAGCTCTATTCTCCCGCAGCGACTGGCTGGCCGCCAGCGTCCGGCCCGCCTTTCACCTCCACCCGAGCACCCGGCGCCAAGCGGATCTGGCCTCGCGTGACTACCCGTTCCCCAGACGCCAGTCCCTTCGTTACGACGACCTCCTCGTTCACCGAAGGGCCCGCTACCACCGCCCGCACCTCAGCCGTGCCGTCTTTGACCACGAACACGTACTGGCCATCCTGGCCCGTCTGCAGAGCCATGGCCGGAACCAGCAGCGCGTCAGGCTGCGTCAGCAGGGTGAGCGTCACGTTGACGAACTGTCCGGGCCACAGCATCTCGTCGTCATTGGGGAAGAGGCCCTTGAGCATCACCGTGCCCGTCTTCGCATCCACCATGTTGTCGATGAAACTGAGCTCGCCGGTGGCCACTTGGCTGTCGTCGTTGCCGACGCGAGCCTGGACCTCTCGTTGGTGTACGCCGGCGCTGCTGCGGATCGCGCGCAGCTCCTGTTCTGGTACGGCGAAGCTCACGTGAACCGGTCGCACGCGGTTGATTACCGCCAGGGTGGTCTCACGTTCCTTCACCACGTTGCCCACATGCACCAGAAACTTTCCTATGCGACCGGTGATCGGAGAGTGGATGTAGCAGTACTGCAGCCGCAGCTTCGCCCTTTCCAGTGCGGCCATATCCGCCTTTGCTGCTGCCTGCATCGACTGCGCCTGGGTGCGCACCTGATCATACTGGTCCCTGGAGATGAAACCAGGCGCCAGCAAGCGCGCATAGCGTTCCGCCTGGACCTCGGCGTTCTTGGCTTCAGCCCGGTCTCGAACCAGGTTCGCCTCGGCTTGCCGGAGCTCGGCCTCAAAGGGACGCGGATCGATGACGAAGAGCAAATCGCCTTCGTGCACATCCTGCCCTTCCTGGAATCGGATCTCGGCCAGTTCTCCGTCGACCAACGACTTGACGGAGACCGTGGCGTAGGCTTCCACATTGCCGATTGCATGTAACTGCACGGGCACATCGCGTTGTGCCACTTCGGCGACTTCCACCGGCACCGCCTCGGGCGTCGCGCTTACGCCCCCTCCGCCGGAACAGCAACTCATCACAGCGCTCAATGTCCATACCACGGCGACACGCCTGAGCCGCAATTGGCGCTGGCGGCGTTCGGTGGTGATCGGGATGCTCATTGGCTTCATTTTCCGTCGTCGCGTTATCATGCAAGCACGCCGCCGCATCCGATTCGCATCGGGAGAGCGCGGGCACGTGGTAATTTACCAGTCGTCCGATAACTAACTGAAGCCGGTCACCGGCCGCAAGGTCAACCCGTCCGGCAGGTTGCAGTGGGCGCCCTTCGAGAGGCCGCCGGAAGAAGGCGGCTACTCAGTGTAAACGTGAAAGCAACCTGCGTCCCCTGTGACCCGTTCTGATGAACCCTCACCCCACGGTGAGAGGCACGAGCGTCATCGTGTCGTTTCCGAAAATGTCAATCACCTTCACGGCCACGACGTAGCGGGCGGGTTTGGCGTAGGTGTGGGCCGCGGTGGTCAATTCCAGGTCGCGGTTCTGCCGGGCGCGAAAGCTCTGCCACTCGTTCTCGAAGATGTAGGCCCCCGTCCAGCGCTCCTCGAATTCAATGAACTCACTGGTGTCTGCCGTGCCGGGCAGCGCCCCTTCCACACCAAGGTTCTTCGCCACCTTGATGATTTCCTTCCGGCTCTCGTAATCGAAATCCACCGCCCAGTAATCTACCCAGTCCGTCCACTGCTTCGTCAGTACGTCGCGCCTGATGACGCCCTGCTTGTCTTTGCTCACCTTCAACAGCTTGCCCTGCTCGCACACCACCTCGCTCTTGCCTTCCTTCAAATCGGCGGTGATGGCGTCCACGAGGCCTTGCGAGTAGTAGACCGAGAAATCCGTCAACTCGACCGCCACGGTGAGCGCGTTCTTCTGGTCGAAACGCGGCGTGGCCTCGACATAGGCCACGTCGTGGAAACGCACCTGGCCTTTCTCCACCGCGCGCTTGTCGAACACCTCCGGCGGAATCGTCTTGGGCGCGAGATCAATACCCTTCTGCTTCGCCTCCTCCAGCACGGCGGGGAACAGGCCCATCTCAAACTCGAACGCCAGCACGTCCACGCGCGTCGCCATGCGCTTGCGGCATTCCGTGATGACTTCCTCCACGAACAGCCGCCCCACCGGCAGGTTGATCGGGCCGACGACCACTAGCCGCCCGCCGGTCTTGCCGTGAAAAAAGCCCGCCTCCGGTAGGGGCTCGGCGCGGTAGGCTTTCAGGATCAAATCGCGGAACTCGCGCTCTTTTTGAGCGAGCCATTCGGCTTTCCGGAGGGCGAGTTTGGAGTGCGGGAGCTTGCTCCCGCTTTTGGCGACGGAGCGTGCTCCGCCGCGTGCGGTCCCGCCGGACGAAAGCGGGAGCAAGCTCCCGCACTCCATATTGAGATACGCCTGGCGCTCGTAGCGGCCGAGGTTGAGCACCTCGAAGGCGCGGAACGGTTTGCCGCCGGCCTTCAACTCGCGTTGCACCTGGATGAGCCGCTTGCGCGTGGTGTGGATGCCGAACTTGCCGAGATCGGTGGCGATCCATTTGCGCCCGAGCTTTTCGGCCACCGCTGCCGTTGTGCCGCTGCCGCAGAAGAAGTCCGCCACCAAATCGCCTTCGTTGCTGCTGGCTTTGACAATTCGCTCCAAGAGGTCTTCCGGCTTTTGTGTCGGGTAGGCAACGCGCTCCTCGGCTGCTGAATTCAGAACCGACACGTCAGTCCACACATCGTGAATTGCGACTCCCATGAGTTCGCTGAGCGGAGTCTTGAGACGCGGCTTTCCTCCTTTGCTGAAAGCGATTCTTCCACGAGCCATCAAATCATCAATGCCCGCCTGGTCGTAAGCCCAATGCCTTCCGGCTGGAGGCTCAATAGTTTCACCTTTGAAAACTCGCGCTGGTCCAGGGCCAGCGCCCGTGAAGTCTGACAGCCGATAAAGCGTTCCATCTTTGTCAGTCAGGAAGTCGTGGCCACGCGCAGATTCTTCTGTTTGAGGAACACTCGGAGGATTCCAAACAAGACTGCCGCCCTTCGAGTAGAAGTAAACTAGGTCGTGAACTCGGCCCAACTGATTCACTCCTTTGCGACTTGTCGTTCTTTGCCAGACGATTTCGTTTCTGAAAAGTTCAGAGCCGAAGATTTCATTCATTGCCAAGCGGATGAAGCTGTTCACCCTTGGGTCGCAATGCACATAGATGCTGCCCTCGCTGTGCATCAAATCGCGCATGAGGATGAGGCGTTCGTAGATCATGGCGATGAAGGAATCGGCGCCGCGCCCCCAGGTGTCGCGGTAGGCGATTTGTTCGAGCAGGTTCGGCTCTTTGTGGAAGGTCTCGCCGCCGATCTCGATGTCCATGCTGAAGTCCGCACCCACGTCGAAGGGCGGGTCAATGTAGATGAGCTTGAGGCCGCCAGCGTCCTCGATCTGGCGGCGGAGCGCGCCGGACTTGAGGGAGGAGAGGATGAGCTTGTTGTCGCCCCAGATCAGCTTGTTGGTCCAGCCTTTGAGCTGGCGGCCGCGTTGGTCGAACAGCGCGCCTTGTTCGTCGGGCGCTTCCTTCCGCGGCTCGTCGATGTGTTCGAGGGTCTGGAAGGGGAGGATGGTGGTACAGACTTCGCGGGATTTGCCGTTCCAGACGAGTTCGACCTCGCGTTTGTCGGCGAACAGGAGGAAGCGGTATTTCTCCGGGAGCGGCTTGCCCTCGTTGATGAGCTTGATGAGGTCGCGCTTCTCGGCGTCGGAGAGATCGTAGCGTTCGGTATCGTGGGGTCGTGGCATGGAGGTTATCTCACCTTATGGAGTGCGGGAGCTTGCTCCCGCTTTTGCTGGCGGAACTGACTCGGGTACGGGGGCACCGCGCGGTCAATAGCGGCGGCAAGCCGCCGCACTCCAAAATTAGAAATCGTCGTGGACATTTATGCGGTCGGTTTTGAAGGAGTAGATCGTGTTCACCTGCGCGGGGGTGGCCGTGCGCTCGAACCACGCTGCGGAACAGTACTGATATTGGTTGGCGACCGGCACGAGACCGTGACGGACGGGGTTTTGATGCACATAGTTGAGGCGCGCGAGCTAGGAACGTTCGTGTGTAAGGCGAGTTTCCCAGTAGTTGTGCCACACCTTTCTGCCCGGCGTGGAATCGAGCCGGTTGAGCGCCACGGCGGTGCGGGAGTGAAGTTCGCGAAGGAAGGCAACGAGGCTTCCGGTTTGCGACGGAGAGTGAGCAATGAAGTGGTAGTGATTTGCGAAGACAGCCCACGCTTCGAGTTTCCAGCCGTGGTACGCCGCAATAGTCAGGAGCGCGGCATGAAGCATCCGTAACAGCGCGCCGTCGCGGAAGAGAAGCTCTTTGCGGTACGTGCCAGCGGTCACGATGTATGTGCCCGCTTCGGCAAGCCGGTGGGTTGGCGCATGCGGCCACGGCACTTTGGAGTGCGGGAGCTTGCTCCCGCTTTCGGGCGACGGGACCGTATGCGTCATGCCCGGAGCAGGCTCCGTCGCAGAAAGCGGCGGCAAGCCGCCGCACTCCAAAGGGTCACGTTTCTCGGATTCGTGATGGCGTGACATGGCTGGTCAGGGTTGCTTGGAGTGTAAGGGGGGTGGCAATTTGCCCCCACCCTATAGCCAGGTGTGTGTCGCTCACGGTCATCGTTTGTATTCCGTGAAGCTCGCAGCGAGCGCGGCGAATGTCTTCGGGGCGTGCTTTTCAAAACCGCTTTGATCCACAAATACGAAGTCGTACCGCTGGCCATCTTCCTCGGCGGTGGTCGCATCGGCGCACCATTGCTTCAGTCGCGCCATCTTCTGCGGCAGGTCGAGTTCCTCGCGGCCTTTGGTCTCGATGATCCAAACGGTGCCGTCCGTGCTACGGGCGATGAAATCCGGCGTATAGCTGGAGAGGTCGCCATCCGCCTTCACGTAGTCGAGTTTGAATCCAACCGCGAGGTAGTTCTTCGCGAAAGCGACTACGTCCGGCGCCGAGTCGAGGAATGCCGCAAACGCCAATTCAAAACCGCCAGAGTGCGGCTCGCCGACAATCTTGGTGAAGATCGATTTGCGCGCCGGCAGATAGGGCCGCGGCTCCGTACGAAACGGGCGCATCTCGCGGAGGCGAATTCGATCTTCGATGCGCGTCGTCCCGGCTACTTGAATGGTGAGCGCGTTGATGGCGGTCTTGAAGGCGTTGTAGAGCACTTTGCCGACATCCGGTTCGGAGAGATTGCGCAGAACGACTGGGTCTTCGAGGTTCACCGGCGACGGGGTGAACAGATGCTCGCGCATGAAGGTCTTCACCTTTCCGTAGAGCACGTCGTAGCCGCCGACCAGGCGGAGGTCTTTGAGTAACTGGCGCGCAAAGAACGCGACGACGGAGCGGTAGTCGGCCGGCCCG